>ERZ887849.885-NODE-885-length-30446-cov-9.232108_pt1 | contig 30446 bp, 41 predicted proteins | sample MGYA00521267_ERZ887849 | MGnify/ENA primary metagenome ERZ887849 (study PRJEB32303, sample SAMEA104408601) | aquatic metagenome | biome: Brackish water; feature: Pelagic; material: water | place: Baltic Sea | collected 2014-06-06T16:11:00 | depth 2,863 m ... | reverse complement strand
GAAAGGAGACTTGGCCTTTGCCTTGGCTGGTGTAGACTAGACTGACGCGGGAATAGCTCAGTTGGTAGAGCACAAGCTTCCCAAGCTTGGGGTCGCGAGTTCGAATCTCGTTTCCCGCTCCAGATTTTCCGGGACTTTACGCCCACCTGTCAGTGTCATGGATCAATCAGCGAGAGCACATGGATCGTTCAACATTTTTTGATGCACTGTGGGCCCGATATCGTCAGCTCACGCCCCAAGCGGATGCCATTCAGGCCGGATTGCAGGCGCGCGGCGAGTCAGTCCGTAACGATCATATTGCGCTGCGCTCACTGGCAGAAACGTCTTTCGATCTCGATGGTATTGAGGGCTTGCTCACAACGCTTGGCTACCAGCGTCTGGAGCAGTATGTATTCCCCGACAAACATTTGGATGCACGCTCATATCAGTGTGTCGAAGAACTTGATGCGCCGAAGATTTTTGTCAGTACCCTGCGCCGTGGCGTGCTATCCACCGCGGCAGAAGCGATCTTGGATTCGTGTGCCGCGGGTTTGACCAATGCGCCGGTGACACTGGAGACGCTCACTGCTGGCGTCTGTTGGCCGCCAGTCGCCTATGCGTCGTTCCAGCAGCTGGCCTCGGAAAGTGAATACGCCGGTTGGTTGTCTGCCTGGGGATTGCAGGCCAATCACTTCACGGTGAGTGTGAATCACTTGAAGACCTTTCATGGATTAACCGAGGTCAATGCCTGGATCCGTGATAGCGGATTTTCGTTGAATCAATCCGGTGGCGAAATCAAAGGCAATGCAGAGGTGTTGCTCGCGCAGAGCGCAACTGTCGCAGATCAGTTTGACTATCAATTTGGGTGTGGTGAGACGCATCGGATTCCGAGTTGTTTTTACGAGTTTGCAGAGCGGTTTCCAGATGCATCCGGCGCACTGTTTCAGGGGTTTGTCACTGCCAATGCGAACCATATCTTTGACAGTACCAACCGGCGGCAATGACCATTGCGCGTTAAGCGATAGCTCGCTGCCCTAAGAGACGGATGACATGACCGACGCCTTGGTGTGCGGTGCCTTGTGCCAGCTCAATCAGCGAGTCGTCACACTGGTGAATGGTCAGCCCCTTCGTCCAGCGTCGGACTGAGGCCAGTTCATACAGTAAATCAGCGTCTTTAGGACCCTCTGTGGCAGTGTCTAGCCCCTTTATGGAGAACCCCTCAAGGACGAAAAATCCGCCTGGATTGAGCCACTGAGCGAACTGAGAGATAACGCGTTGTCGCACACTGGATTCACATTGCAGAAATGCCAGGGTAATCAGATCCCAGCGTTGATCATCTTTGGGGTTCCAGACGGCAAGATCAGCCACAATCCGTTCGACCTGCACGCCAGCGGCTTGGTCATAGGCTATTGCGCGCGCCGTTCCAACCTCTGAGAGATCGATTGCCGTGACGCGATAGCCGCGCTGTGCAAGCCAAGTCCCATCGCGCCCATCACCGTCGGCAAGACACAATACGGTCTGTGGAGCAGGTTCGAGCTCCGGCACGATCGATGCGAGCGCCCCATTGGGCTGGTCACCAAATAAGCGTACATCAGACGCTGCATATTTTTGGTTCCACTTGGTCATGTCGGGGTCTCTAACAGTGCGCGGATGGATCCGGCTGTGCGAATGGATTCCGGATTGTCACCATGCACGCATAACACGTCTGCCTGCACTTTGAGCGCATGACCTGTCCGAGTGATCACTTCACCATGGTGCGCCAATCGTGTGACTTGGGCCGAAATGTCGTCCCAATGGTGATACACAGACCCGGGATTCGCGCGATCATCCAGCTCCCCTGTCTCGGTGTAACGGCGATCTGCAAATGCTTCCCGAATCAATTCGAGGCCATACTCAGACGCTTTGTTGGCATGATGCTCTATCTGGCTGGTCGACAGAATCATGAGTCGTAGGTTGTGATCAAAACGGCTTACAGCGCGCATCACTGCGTCCATTACCTCCGGTTTCTGAATCATGGTGTTGTAGAGTGCGCCATGTGGTTTGACGTAGCTTAACTGTCCTCCCTCAGCCTTTACGATCGCCGCCAATGCGCCAACTTGCGCTAAGACATGAGCCTCAATTTCACCAACGGGCAATGCCATCGGGCGGCGGCCAAACCCCAACAGATCGGGGTAGCTTGGGTGAGCCCCTAGAGTGATCCCATGAGATAACGCAAGCCGGACAGTTTTTTGCATCGTCACTGGATCTGAGGCGTGGCCGCCACAGGCAATATTGGCCATGTCGATGACAGGCATCAAGGCCGCATCATTGCCCATGGTCCAAGGCCCAAAACTCTCGCCAATATCTGCATTGAGAAGGAGGGTCATATCTAGCGCCCCATCATGTTTGGCAGTGTTAATACGATCTCAGGCATCCAAGTAATCAACACAATAGCGAACACCATCAGTAAGAAAAAAGGAACGGCATCAAGTGCAATCTGCAAGATATTACGCTGAGTCATGGTTTGTAAGACGAATAGATTGAATCCGACGGGGGGTGTGATTTGAGACATCTCGACCACTAAGACGAGATAAATTCCAAACCAAATCGGATCAATGCCAGCTTGCAACACCATTGGCATGATGATGGATGTCGTCAGGACAACAATTGAGATCCCATCCAAGAAACAGCCGAGCACCACAAAAAACAGCGTCAACGCAATCAGCAGTTCGCCCGGCGTCAACCCCAACTCGCCGATCCAACTGGCGATCATTCGGGGAATGCCGGCAAATCCCATGGCGACCGTTAGAAAACCGGCTCCGACCAAAATCAGTCCGATCATGCAGGAAGTTTTGACTGCTCCTAATAAACCTGCTGTGAAGACAGACCACGTCAGATCACCTTGGATCGCTGTTAAGAGGAGTGCCAGGACAACGCCAAGTGCTGCCGCATCGGTCGGGGATGCAAGACCCGCATACACGGATCCGATGACCCCGACGATGAGGCCGATGACCGGCAGCAAATCCCGACTGGCGCGTAATTTGAATCGCAGTGAGCTGGCTTCTTCACGAGGCACGAGTGATGGATTCAACAGCCCCCAAACGATGACATAGCCGGCAAAGAGGGCAACCAGTAGGGCACCGGGAGCGATCCCGGCGATAAATAAACGGGCAATGGATTGGTCCGTGGCAACCCCATAGACAATGAGAATAATGGACGGCGGGATCAGCAATCCAAGCGTTGCAGAGCCAGCCAGAGTGCCAATCATCAGCCGCTCAGGATACCCACGCCGGCGTAGCTCAGGCATCGACATTTTACCAATGGTGGCCGCGGTTGCTGCAGATGATCCGCTGACGGCTGCGAAGACGGCTGAGCCGAAAATATTGACGTGCAAGAGTCGGCCTGGAAGTCCGCCAAGCCAAGGTGCAAGACCAGAAAATAGGGTGGTGGACAGGCGTGATCGAAACAGGATTTCACCCATCCAGATAAATAGAGGCAGTGCGGCCAAGGACCAGGAATTGAGAGTTCCCCAAGTGGTGGTTGCGAGCACAATTCCGGCGGGCGCATTGGCGAACAGTAATAAACTGATGAGACCGACGATGAGCAGTGCAATGCCGACCCAAATGCCCATTGCAAGTAATGCAATTAGGCCGATAAAAATCGCAAGAGTGAGCCAGAGTTCAGTCATCAGAGGCGGCCTGCGGTCCCCAAATGAGGGTATCAATCAGTGCAAGACTGAGCACGCCGCTGCCCAGCGTCATCAGCAGTTGAGGAATCCAAATGGGAACAGGGATAATCCCAGAGGTGACATCGTGATAAATCCAAGCTTCCCAGGTAATCACGCCGAGATACCAGGTTAAAAAGCCGACCATGGCGATCGCGACGACAAGGCTCAGTTGCTCAGCGCGGTGTCGCCACTGATTGGGTAGGGCTTGTAACAACAAGGTCACCCGAATATGGGCAGATTCGCGGAAGGTATAGCCCAGCGCCAAAAAAGTCCCTGCAGCAAGAAATAGTCCGGAAAATTCCGAGTAACTGGGGACGGTTAGGCCAATGGCTTCGCCGGTCAGTAAAAACATCAGCTTATCGATGGTATTAAAGATGACTTGGATCGTAATGATTACGCAGATACAGACTAAAGCCAGCGCACCACAGAGTGCGCTGGCTCGATAGCTAAGTTGCAACAGGGCGCGCATATAGGACGACGCCACGCGAGTGCGTGGCGTCAGATCCTTAATAGTTCGCCAAGATGGAGGCGCCATCAGCGCCTGCGCTGGCCTTCCATTCAGTGATCATTTCAGTGCCCAGTGCCTTTAGGCCATTCATGAGCTCAGCTGAGGGCGTGTGCACGGTGATCCCGTTTTGCTTTAAAATCGCAATCTTTTCTGCGGTTTCCTTCTGACTCATGTCCCAACCGCGGGTCTCTGCAGCTGCGGCCGCATCTTTCACCGCTTTTTGGGTGGCGGCATCCAGTCGTTGGAAGGCGCGCTTGTTTACCACCACGATGTTCTTAGGAACCCAAGCTTGGGTGTCATAGAAATGGTTCAGATAGTCCCAAGCTTTCGAGTTTGCACCTGTTGACGGTGAGGTGATCATCGCCTCAACACGACCGGTTGCAAATGCTTGTGGAATATCGGGTACCTCGATCTGTGTTGGCGCTGCGCCCGCTTTCTGCGCAAGTTTTTCAAGAACCGCGTTATTGGTCCGGAATTTCATGCCCTTGAGGTCTGCGAGGGAATTCACTTCACGCTTGGTGTAGAGCCCCTGTGGTGGCCAGGGCACTGCATAGAGAGCCATCAACCCTTGCGCATCGAGAAGTTTATCAACGACCGGTTTTTGCGCGGCCCAGAGTCGTTTTGCATCCGCATAGTTGGTCGCTAAAAAGGGTTGTGAGTCAATGCCAAAAGCAGGGTTTTCGTTGGTCAACAAAGACAGGAAAAACTCCCCCATTGGAACCTGGCCGTTACGCACGGCGTTTTTGATCTCCGGATGCTTAAACAAGGAACCTGCTGAATGCACGGTAATGGTCAGTTTACCACCACTGTTTGCGGCGACATCCTTCGCGAACTGTTGAATATTGACGGTATGGAAGGTCGCGTCTGGGTAGGGTGTTGGCATGTCCCAAGTGTCTGCAGTCACAGCTTGAGCAAAGCCAAAGGTGGCTGCGAATGCGAGTCCAGTGGCAACTGGACGAAATGCGATTGTCATGGTCGATACTCCTGAGTGAGTGATGATCATTTATTATGAATTGATGGCTGACATCATCCCAAGAAGTATCACGATTTCGTACGTCAAACAATCACGCCAAAATAACCCCTGAATTGCAAAAAACGATCCAGACAGATTTGCCGGTGTATCGCCTGCCAGCGGATCGGGTCTCCGGGTCGTCGTTGGCACAATGCGCCGATATCCTCGCGCATTACAATGCCGATTTTCGGGTATCCCCCCAAGGACTGACGGTCTCGCAATAGGACAATGGGTTGTCCATCGGGCGGGACTTGGATCGATCCAAACGCAATCGGCTCAGACAGCCCGGCGGGTGGGACATCTGGTAACGGTGGTCCCTGCAGACGGTAGCCCATCCGACTGATGTCATGGCTGACTTGATAGGCCTCATGAAGCAGACGGTGGAGTCCTTCCTGGCTAAAAGCCTCGGCTTGATAGCAGGGCATGAAACGAAGCGTCAGGGTCTCTTGATAGTTCGGAATAAAGCGGCGGGGCACACCGCCTAGATGCTGGTGGGGATTTCTAAAGGGAAGTTCGTCCCCGGCTTTGAGGGGTGAGCCGTCGCCATCCAGTCCGCCGAGTTGATCGCGCCGGCTCGTGGCAACACTTCCAAACCGGCGTTTGACATCGAATCCGCCAGCAATCGACAGATACGTGATTTGCCCATGGCTGGGACTGTTTAGGCGCAGTAGATCCCCTGGTTTTGCGTTCTGCGTGATCCAGTTAGGGCAGGGGCGACCGGCCAAGTCGGCACGACAGTCGGCTCCGGTGAGGGCAAAACTGACGGCCTGGGTGAACTCGGCGACAAAGCCTCCTCGGATGATCTCGATCGCTGCGGTTTGCTTGGGGTCACCTAGGATGTGTTGAAGCCAGCAAAAGGCAAGGAGATCCAAGGGGCCTGCAGTGGTCACGCCGAGCGATTGATAGCCGAAGCGGCCCCAGTCTTGAAGCGTATGCAGAGGGCTCGCATGGTGGATACGTAAACTCAACGGGCGTTTTCCAGAGTGAGAGACTCAGCATAGGAGATCGGGGTGAATCGCACTCGGCTGCCCAGGGGCAGGGTGAGGTCAATGGTGTCGCTCAATCGAACGAGGGGCTGGTGTGTTCGCCCAATCAAATGCCAACCCCCTGGAGTATCAATTGGATACACGGTCGTTTGCGCCTCGGCAATCGCAACGCTGCCGGCGGGAACTTGGGTGCGTGGTGTTCGCTTTCGTGGCAATTGAATCGGTGTGGGGAGTGGTCCCATGTAGGCAAATCCGAGCGCAAACCCCACAGCCAGAACGCGATATTCGACACTGCAGTGGAGTGCAACCACTGCATCAATCGATAAGTCAGCGTAGGTCGCCACATCGGCCAGATCGGGCGCCACCCGCGGGTCGTAACATACTGGGATCTCAATCACTGACTGTGTTTCCTGCGCATCGGCGGCGACTGCCCGACGCAATGCTTTGGACAGTGCCTGCTCCAAGGTTAAGGGGTCGATTCGATCCGGTCGATAATGCACCAAGAGCTTCCCAAATCCGGGAGTGACATCCCACAACCAGTCTGGGCGATCCGCAAACAGTGCTTGCACCAGATTGGCAAGCTGTGCTGCCGTCGCAACATCCGTAGGGTTTGGAAAGTGAACCAGGAGTGTGTCCTCTGAGAGCCACTCTAGCCGTTGCCAATGCGTCCACGAAGCGGTCACTGTGCTGTCCAACCACCATCAACCCGAAGGCTTGATCCGGTGATCATCTGCCCAGCGGGTGACGTCAGTAGCACACATGCACCGAGATAATCTGAGGGCTCACCCAGACGTCCCAAGGGGATGCGTCCAATGACAGCGGCCTTAAATGCAGGATCGGCGAGAGCAGATGCCGTCATTTCGGTGAGCGTAAAGGTTGGGCAGAGGGTATTGACGCGGATGCCATGGGGCGCAAGCTCGATAGCAAGCCCGCGAGTGATGCCTTCGAGCGCCGCCTTGCTGCCACAGTAGAGGGCCCGCTCGGATGCGCCGACATGTGCTAATTGTGACGAGATGAAGACCACAGAGCCGGGAGTGTTGGTCGAAATCCATCGCTGACTGATCGCCTGGGTGAGGAACATCGGCGCTTCGACATTCAATGCCATCACTGCCGCATAGTCATCCCGAGTCATCTCGCCAAAGGGTCGATGTCTGGCAAGGCCAGCCGCGTGAATGACCGCATTCAGAGCTGGAAGATCCTCCAGAATCTCTGCGCAAGACAGGGTCGTGAGATCCGCAGGAACTGCGTGCGCCTGGTGTCCCTGCGCATGCAGTGACTCGATCAGCGAGAACAGTGCCTCAGACGGGCGTGCCAAACACAGCACGGTTGCACCTGCCTCCGCATAACCAATCGCTAAGGCGCGACCGATCCCCCGCGATGCCCCGGTGATTAAGACCGTGTGCCCAGCGACTGAGAGTAATGGATGGACCATGACGATTCCCTGGTGCGATAAACAAAGCACCTTTATGACTGCATGGATCTGGACTGTCTAGTCCTTCGCCATCGATTCTGCGCGTCATTTTGGTGCGTCGCATGCACTGGGTCTGGCGTTCGGTGCACATCGATGGTGCATTAGGACATAACCGTGGGTTCTGAAGGTCCGGGTTCACTGGTCATTTGGGCTTGGCACATTTCTGGCACGGGCAAACCCCATGATGAAAAGTACTGTCCTGGAACCCAAGCCATCGATTCAGACCGACTGCCCATCCCCAGCGGTGATGCACGAAGCGCTGTTATCTGAATGGCCTGCGGAGCTCAGCGGCCGATTTCAGCGTGATCGTCACGGTGCGACGCAATTAGTTCGTTTGAGTCACCGAGGCCCCCTGCGGATTCAGCGCTTATTTCAGACCGGCCCATGGGCGGAGTGTTATCTCTTGCATCCACCGGGTGGGTTGGTAACGGGGGATTCGCTTGCGATTGAGATGATGCTTGCCGAGAAGGCTTGCGTGCTGGTGACGACGCCAGCCGCGGGAAAGGTCTATGGCGCACGTCATACGGCAGGATGGCAGCAGACCGAGGTGCGTCTACAGATGGCGGACGAGACGGGGCTTGCCTGGTTACCGCAGGACACCATTTGCTTTGATCGAGCACGGGTGCGGCAATCCTTTGATATTTCTGTTGCGCCCTCTGCTTGGCATGTCGGCTGGGAACAGGTGACCTTTGGCCGGCGTGCGTCCAATGCACCGTTTCAGAGCGGTCAATTCAGTCAATCTGTCTGTATTCATCGGGCTGGTATCGCGTTGTACCGCGATCGGATCAGCATCACTGCGGATGTGCTCGCATCCTTCGCTGGACTGGCCGGATTGACCGTGATGGCGGTTCTGTGGATTGTCTTACCGGAGGGACACTCAGTGATTCCCGCGATCGAGATCGCACGGCAGTCGACACCGTCGTCGGGGCTTTGGACGGGAGCGACAGCAGTCACTGCAGAGCTTGGGATTGTCCGAGTCTTAGGCGATGACGCGTTGCAAGTCCGTCAATATCTCGAATCTCTTTGGACAGACTGGACGCCTTTGTGCGTTGGTCAGTCTGTGCATCCACCCCGTATCTGGAGGACCTGACACGATGGAATTGACCCCCCGCGAAAAAGATAAGCTGTTGCTTTTTACCGCTGGCCTTGTCGCTGAGCGTCGTTTGGCGCGTGGATTGAAACTGAATTATCCAGAAGCGATTGCGTTGATCAGTATGGCCATTCTCGAGGGCGCCCGAGATGGTCGAACAGTGGCAGAGTTAATGGCTCATGGCCGCACGATTCTGACAGTCGATCAAGTCATGGACGGCATTGCAGCCATGGTGGACGAGGTGCAGGTCGAGGCGACCTTTCCGGATGGAACCAAGCTGGTGACTGTGCATCACCCAATTCAGGAGGCTGTCGTATGATTCCGGGCGAAATTGTGACGGCACCTGGCGAGATCTCGCTCAATGTCGACCGAGCAACCTGCGTGGTTGTGGTGGCCAATACCGGTGATCGACCGATTCAGGTCGGCTCCCATTTCCATTTTTTTGAGACCAATCAGGCTCTGTCTTTTGATCGATCCGTCACCCGTGGTTTCCGGTTAAACATCCCCGCCGGGACTGCAGTGCGATTTGAACCTGGCCAGACTCGCCAAGTCACATTGGTTGCGCTGTCCGGTGATCGCTGTGTCTATGGTTTTCGCGGTCTGGTGATGGGCGCGTTAGAGGAGCCGAGCACATGAAGATATCACGTCAGGCATACGCAGATCTCTATGGTCCGACCGTGGGCGATCGTGTCCGACTCGGTGATACCGCACTGTGGATCAGTCCAGAGCGTGATTTCGCCATCGCCGGTGAAGAGGTGAGCTTTGGTGGCGGCAAGGTGATTCGAGATGGCATGGGACAATCGCAACGACTGTGTCGGGATGCCATGGATTTAGTCATCACCAATGCCTTGATCCTCGATTATTGGGGCGTTGTCAAAGCCGATGTCGGCGTCAAGGACGGACGCATTGCAGGAATCGGCAAGGCGGGGAATCCAGATGTGCAACCCGGCGTCACACTGATCATTGGGCCAGGGACAGAAATCATTGCAGGTGAAGGCAAGATCCTCACTCCTGGTGGAGTCGATGCCCACATTCACTTTATTTGTCCGCAGCAAATCGAAGAAGCTCTTGCCTCTGGAATTACCACCATGCTGGGCGGCGGGACGGGCCCAGCCACAGGAACCAATGCCACAACCTGTACACCGGGCCCGCATCACCTGGAGCTGATGATGGCGGCGACCGCGGGATCGCCCATGAACTTGGGGTTTCTCGGTAAGGGAAATACGAGTTCGGCCGCTCCTTTGATGGAGCAAGTCGCGGCAGGTGCCTGTGGATTGAAATTGCATGAGGATTGGGGAACCACACCGCAAGCAATCGATACCTGTTTAACGGTGGCGGATCAGTGTGATGTCCAGGTCGCGATTCACACCGATACGCTCAATGAAAGTGGCTTTGTCGAAGATACTCTCGCGGCCATAGCAGGTCGGACAATCCACACCTATCACACTGAGGGTGCCGGTGGCGGCCACGCGCCAGATATCATTAAAGCGGCTGGCATGAGTCACGTGTTGCCGTCATCAACCAATCCAACCCGACCCTACACGATCAATACCGTGGATGAGCATCTGGATATGTTGATGGTGTGTCATCACCTATCCCCAGCGATTCCCGAGGACGTTGCCTTTGCAGATTCACGGATTCGTAAGGAAACCATCGCCGCCGAAGATATCCTGCATGATTGGGGTGTCTTTAGCATGATTGCATCGGATTCTCAGGCGATGGGGCGGGTCGGTGAGGTCATTACGCGAACCTGGCAAACCGCACATAAAATGAAGGTGCAATTTGGCTCACTTTCGGAGGATCCGGATTGGCACGATAACTTTCGGGCCCGTCGTTACATTGCAAAATACGCCATGAACCCTGCATTGACACACGGCATTGCCCATGAGGTCGGCTCGATTGAAGTGGGTAAGCTTGCCGATCTCGTGCTTTGGAAGCCCGCTTTTTTTGGGACCAAGCCGGCACTGGTGATCAAAAGTGGGTTGATTGTGATGGCCCCGATGGGCGATCCCAATGCATCGATTCCGACACCACAACCAGTGCATTATCGACCGATGTTTGGGGCCATGGGGGCGGCTTCCGAGCGGCTCGGGGTGACCTTTGTCTCGGCACTATCAATGGAGCACGGAAATCCCTGGATGGCCGAAACACGGCGTCGTTTGGTGGCCGTGAAAAACACCAGAACCCTGCAAAAAAGAGATATGGTGCTAAATGATCGCCAGCCTGTGATTGAGGTCGACCCGCAAACCTATGCAGTTCGCGCAGATGGTCAACTCCTGTACTGTGAGCCAGCACTTGAGCTACCCCTCACGCAACGGTATTACCTGTTCTAGTCGATGAAGCAATTTGATCAACCGACAAAAAGTGCGCCTGATCATGCGATCGTGATCGCATTGCCCTATGCGATCCGTCAGCGGAGCCGCACGTCAGTACAGCGATCCGACGGCAGTGTGTGGGGATTGATCGTACCTCGAGGACAGACCTTACGCGCTGGCTTGTTGCTTGCGAGTAACGATGGAGCGGTGGTGCACATCCAAGCAGCATCGGAGACCTTAACGGCAGTGGTGGTTGAAGATCTCACGCGATTTGCGCAGGTGTGTTATCACTTGGGTAACCGGCATACGCAAGTTGAGATCAGCCATGGGCAGCTCTGGTTTCCGCCTGATCATGTCCTCGAGCAGATGTGTCATTCCTGGGGCGGCTTGATCAGTCAGGTTGAGCGGCCATTTGAGCCCGAGCTGGGTGCATACGCCGTCCCATATCAGGGACATCATCATGGCTGAATCGATCGACCCTCGCGCGGTTCTGAATTCCCTGCATGTATTTTCGTCGCAGCTTCCGATTGGTGCGTTCGCATTTAGCCAGGCACTCGAGGCGGCCATCGAATCAGGCCAGGTTAGTGATCCAGAGACCCTGACACAGTGGTGTCGTGGGATCTTACTGTATGGTCTTGGCACCCTGGACTTTGTGGCTCTGAAGCAACTGATACGTGCCCAGACTGTCGCTGAATGGACCAGGTTGAATGCGGATCTATTGGCATCACGCGAAACCCGTGAATTGCGTCAAGAGGATGCGCTATTGGGACAAGCGTTAACTCGCTGGGCGTCTGGTATTGGTCTTTCTCTCACAGCTGTGGAGCCAGTCTCGGTAGTGAGCAGGTACGCTGAGATCGCACGCGAATGGGCGATGCCAGAGTCCGTTGCTGTGCTGGGCTATGGGTGGTCGTGGTTGGAAAACCAAATGATCGTTGCCGCCAAGTCGATTCCTTTGGGACAACAGGCGCTCAGCCGTGTGTTGGTCGATCTGAAACCCACCTTGCTCGCTGTGAGCCAGTCGCCTGTTGACGGTGACACTCCCTGGAGCAATAGCACGTTTATGCAAAGTCTTTTGAGTGCGCAGCATGAAACACAATATTCACGCTTATTTCGGTCATAGGAGCTGATATGGATGCATTACGCGTTGGCATTGGAGGGCCAGTGGGATCGGGTAAAACTGCCTTGACCTTGAAGTTATGCGAAGCGCTTCGCACTCACTACAATATGGCGGTGGTCACCAATGATATTTATACCCGTGAAGATGCAGACTTTTTAACGCGTCACGCGGCACTCGAGGCGGATCGGATTGCCGGTGTTGAGACCGGCGGCTGTCCACATACGGCGATTCGCGAGGATGCCTCAATGAATTTGCAGGCGATTGATCAACTCATCGCCACACACCCCGGATTGGAGTTAGTGCTCGTGGAATCTGGTGGTGACAACTTAAGTGCAACCTTTAGCCCAGAGCTCTCTGATTTGACCTTGTATGTCATTGATGTAGGAGCCGGTGACAAGATTCCCCGAAAGGGTGGGCCAGGCATCACCAAGAGTGATTTGTTGGTCATCAATAAGATTGATATTGCGCCTATGGTCGGAGCGTCCTTGGATGTGATGGATCGCGATGCGCGTCGAATGCGGGGCGAAGCACCGGTGGTGTTTTCAAACATGAAAACGGGCCAAGGCCTGGAGGCCATTATCCGCTTTATTGTCGATCGGGGATTACTAGTTGATCGACTTTAGGTCGCGGACAGGCTAGCTGCCACGATAGGTTGAATACCCATACGGACTTAACAGTAAAGGCACGTGGTAGTGACCATCCGCAGTGATCCCGAATTCGATCGGAATACTGTCAAGGAACGGGAATTCTGGGAGGTCTCCATGGTATTTCCGGAGATAGTCGCCGGCTTCGAAGCGTATGCGATACGTCCCTGGAACGGCTTGCTCAGGGGATAATAAGCCCCCGGGCACACGACCATCGGCGTTCGTTGTAAAGAGACCGAGCTGGTCGGGCATGGGTGTCAGTCGCTCGATCTGCAAAGACAGTCCCTCTGCAGGCATTCCGCGCGCGGTATCGAGAACATGCGTCGATAGGGTAATCATTCCAGCACTCCCAGTTGTTGGTAATGGACCACACGTTGCGTGATGGGATGAGCCTGTAGATGCGCCTCGAGATAGTCAAGCAGCAAATCCACTTTCAAGGTCCGACTTTTACGCTCCGGTGTGAGTGCGTGAATATGTAATCCAGTGACCTCATAGGGTGCCAAGATTGGAACCAGTTGTTGTGCATCCAACGCATGGCTAAGGCTCCACAGGCTTTGCTGGACCACGCCTAAATCAGCCACAGCCCAGGCTGTTAAAATCTCACTGGATGAACTGTCAAGGTCTCCTTGCACAGTGTGATATGCGACGCGCCCATTGATCTGGAATTGCCAGTGAAATCGAGTGGAGCCCGCAAATCGCAGGAGTAAACATTGGTGCATCTTTAAGTCATTGGGATGCGTGATCGGGGAATGGCGATTCAGATAGACAGGACTTGCAGCAGTAATCCGGTGATCCGGCACGAGACGCCGCATGATCCAGGATGAGTCCGGAAGAATACCCTGGCGAATGGCAAGATCAATTTGATCATCGACGAGGTTGACGGTTCGATCGGTGACATCCAAGCGACACTCGACATATGGATAGGCGGCTTTAAATTGTGCCAGTAACGGGGCAATGACACGTCGACCCAGGGCATACGGGGCACTAATTTTAATAATGCCTTGGGGCTTATCTTTCATGTATTCGAGGTGTGCTTCGGTCTCGCGCAGACGTTCAGTGACCTCGCGACAGGTGGCGTAGTAAAGTGCACCGGCCTCAGTGACTCCGACTGACCGAGTGGTTCGATTGAGAAGCCGGACGCCCAACTTATCCTCGAGCTTCTGAATCCGTGCACTGACCACCGCCGTCGAAATCCGTAAATGACGTCCGGCTTCTGAAAAACTTTCCAGTTCGACGACGCGGCAAAAGATGTCGATGTCGGAGACCGCGTGCATCGACTAGCGGGCCTGAATCCATGCGCCTAGACGGGCACGCTCGTCCTCAGACATTTGCGTGATATTTGCCAAGGGCATTGCTTGGCTTGCCACACTTTGGCTGTAGATCTGCGCTTGGTAGCGATCGATATCCACTAATGTCTCCAGCACAACTCCTTTAGGAGCACTTTGAAAGCCCACTTGCGTTGGAACCGATGCATGACATCCGGCGCAGTGCGTGGTCACAATTTGTAATACCTCTGTGTCTGTCACAGCAGTACTCGGTGGGCCACGCGTCAGGCTGGATGGCATTGCCCAGACTGCGAGAGTGAGCGTCAACATGGATGCGAGCGGCCATTGCCAGCGAATACGCCAGCCATCTCCCCCTGCATGCGAGGCATTAAAGTAGTCACGTACAACGCCACCGATCAACACCACAAAACCCACCAAGATCCATAATTGGTCCCCCACAAAGGTCATCGGATAATGATTTGAGAGCATCATAAAGAGGACGGGTAGGGTGAGATAATTGTTGTGCGTCGACCGCTGCTTCGCTTGGAGACCTAGCGATGGATCAGGGGCTTCACCTGCTTCGAGACTTCGTACTACTTTTTTCTGATTTGGAATGATGATGAAGAAGACATTAGCCGTCATCCAAGTTGCAATCATGGCACCCACGTGTAGCAGGGCAGCTCGGCTACTGAAGGTTTGGCTGAATAGCCAACTCGCCACTAAGATCATCAGAAACACAGACCAAGCGAGGGTCGGCAGGTGTCGTCCCAGCGGGCTTCGACACAGCCCGTCGTAGATCAGCCATCCGATGATTAAGCCAAAAAGGGAGAGACCGACTGCTTGCAGAGGGCTCCAGGCGGCAACGGATGTGTCAATCAGATACGCAGATGCGCCCCAGTAGTAGGTCACCACCAATAAACTAAAGCCACTGATCCAGGTGAAGTAGCTTTCATATTTGAACCAATGCAGTTCGGGGGGCATTTGTGCAGGCGCCACCAGGTATTTTTGGACATGGTAAAAGCCGCCGCCATGGACAGACCAGGATTCTCCATGGACACCCGGAGTCAAGCCATCACGTTTTCTCAACGAAAGGTCCAGCCAGACAAAGTAGAAGGAGCTGCCAATCCATGCGATTGCGGTAATGACGTGTAACCACCTTAGCAGTAAACTCACCCACTCCATCCAATAGTCGGCCATGCCTATACCCCCGTTGTGTTGTGAGACGCCTAGTCTACTCAGACTCTCAATTTTGATTAGACGGAAATAGGCGTTGGATTATCAACTAAAAATTGATAGTGGTCAGTCTGTTTTATTGGATAATCGCATTGGTGTTGTTTGATAGGGCCCAGAATTGACGCAATATCCTCGAGATCTCATTGGCTATGCCGCGCATCCACCCCAGATCAGCTGGCCAGCGAATGCGCGTGTCGCTGTTCAGTTTGTCCTGAACTACGAAGAAGGGGCGGAAAACTCCGTCCTTCATGGGGATGCCGCGAGTGAGATTTTTTTGTCAGAGATCATTGGTGCGACTGCCTTCCAAGGCCGTCGTCATTTGTCGATGGAATCCATTTATGAGTACGGTAGTCGCGCTGGTGTGTGGCGAATTCTCGACCTGTTTCGGTCGCGTCAAGTGCCATTGACCGTATTTGGTGTGGCCATGGCAATGGCACGCAACCCCGGGGTGGTGGAGCAGATGCTCAAGGATGGTCATGAGATTGCCAGCCATGGGTACCGTTGGATTAATTACGATGGGTTCACGCGCGCTGATGAACGTTCGCACATGGAGCAAGCAATTGACATGCATCAGGCATTGACGGGAGAGAAGCCATTTGGGTGGTATACCGGTCGGACCAGTGAACATACCCGAAGTCTCGTCAATAGTTTTGATCATTTTGAATATGATGCGGATGATTACTCAGATGACTTGCCGTTTTGGAGTCGTTTGGAGACCCATCGGCCGCATTTAGTGGTCCCGTATACGCTCGATACCAATGACATGCGGTTCGCCACTGCGCAGGGATTTCATACAGCTGAACAGTTTGAGACCTATCTCAAAGATGCATTCGATGTGCTCTATGCAGAGGGCGCAACCTGTCCAAAAATGCTCTCGGTGGGATTGCATTGTCGACTGATTGGTCGACCTGCTCGATTTGCTGGGCTGCAACGATTCCTCGATTATGTCTTGGCACATGATGCGGTGTGGGTGTGTCGACGGATCGATCTTGCGCGCCACTTTGCAACACAGGTCCCCTATCCAGGAGACGTTCGGTGACGCCCTATCCAATGGCACTGAGTCGGAATGCATTCATTGATCGTTTTGGATCGATTTATGAGCACGCGGAGTGGGTCGCCGAGGCGGTGTTTGAGGTAGTTGAGCCCGGTGTGTCGGCAGAGCAGTTGGCGAGTCAGATGCAGGTGTGTGTCGATGCAGCATCGGCTGAGGTGCAGTTGGCGTTACTGCGCGCACACCCAGACCTGGCTGGTCGATTGGCGTTGGCCTCGTTGACCAGACATTCACAGGATGAGCAGAAAGGGGCCGGTCTTGATCAGTGCACTTCGGAAGAGCTCGCAGAATTTCAGCAGTTGAATGCACAGTATCTTGAAACCTTTGGGTTTCCATTTATTTTTGCAGTCCGTGGGTTCCATCGAACAGATATTTTGGCAGCGTTCCGTCAGCGGGTTCGGCATGATCAGGACACCGAATTTCAGACTGCACTGAACCAAGTTCATCGCATTGCGCGTTTACGATTGGAGGCATTATCCCATGCATGAGCGTCATCCATATTCCGCGTATCTCAATCTCGCAAGCGCCAAGCTCGGGGCACAAACGGTGGCCTGCAGTGATGATTTTTTCGCAGACATGTCGCGGCTCATCCAGGATGCAGAGCCAGTCTTTTTAGTCGGTAAATACGACCACAATGGCAAGTGGATGGATGGCTGGGAGTCACGCCGACGCAGAAGTGCTGGATTTGATTGGTGTGTGATCCGTTTGGCAGTCCCTGGCGTGATCGTGGGGTTTGATCTTGATACTCGGCATTTTACCGGGAATTATCCCCCTGGCGCCTGTATTGAAGGTGCAACGGGTGAGGTCCAGCCGTCGGATGAGTCGACCTGGATTTCGTTACTCGATGAGGTCGGGCTGGAGGGGAATCGCCAACACTTCTTCGATGCGCAGCCAACCGAACAGGGTATCCGCTGGATTCGCTTGAAAATTTATCCAGACGGTGGAGTCGCGCGACTGCGGGTTTATGGGACCCCGGTTGCGCCCACGGTCGCTTCCGGAACTGAGTTGGAGTTATCCAGTCTATTGCACGGCAGTCGGGTGGTTGCCTATTCGGATGCGCATTATGGGAATCCAGAAGTCATCCTAACCCTGGGTCGCGGCGAGACGATGGGTGATGGCTGGGAGACCGCACGTCGCCGAGTTCCTGGCAATGAATGGATTATCGTGCAATTAGGTGTACCGGGGTGCATTACCCGGATCGAGGTCGATACCGCGCATTTTAAGGGGAATTTTCCGGCAGCCTGTTCGCTACAAGCGGCGCAGATGCCTGCCTTGGGTCGCGATGCGCTGGTCACCCAAGCCATGTTTTGGCCTGAAGTCCTTCCTCAGACAGCCTTAACGGCAGATGCGATACATCCCTTTGCCTGTGCGACGCAAACTGAGGTGACGCATGTCAAACTCAACACCTACCCTGATGGCGGTATCTCGCGACTGCGGATTTTTGGGGTGAGCGCATGAGTATCCGAGTGGTTCAGCCAGCAGCCCTGACTGCTGAGGCCTTTGCCCCCTTTGGAGACGTGTTGCAGGTGGATGGTGCGCATGCATTTGAAATCAATCATGGCTATACCACGCGGGTGCACAATCTTTGCGATATCCAGACGCTGGGAAACGGCGCTAAGGCGATCGTCAGCTTTTTTCTCGGTCGCCCTCGACCCTTGACGATTCGGATGGTGGAATGCCACCCCTATGGGAGTCAGGCCTTCATGCCGTTGGATCCCTATCCGTGGCTTGTGGTTGTCGCGTCAACGCCGACCAGTGATGACATCCGGGCATTCTGGGCTCGCGGTGATCAGGGTGTGAACTATCATGCGGGCGTTTGGCATCACCCGTTGCTGGTGACTCAGCCACAGCGATTTTTAGTGATTGATCGTCATGGTCAGGAAGCCAATTGTGATGAGGTGTTTTTTGACTCCGGATCAGGTGTTGATCTGCATTGGCCATTCAACAGCTCATCCAAGAAGGGCCCAGAGGATATGCATGTTTGACTGCGTCGCGGCAGTCGGTGCATTGTCCAGGATGCTTGCAAGGTTGGCGCTTAGGGTGTGAGCGCGCCTGGCACAGGATCTGTCGGTTGCCGTAGGGTCGCGATCAGTACCGTCAACCCAACCACCGCGTACGCGAGGAACCACAACAGCGTCCACTGAGGAATCGATAGCGTAAGAAAGGTCCACTGCACTTCAGCACAATTGCCTGTCCCGAGGAGCATGGCCCGAATTGATTCAGTGAGTGGGAATCGGTCCAGCATAAAATAAATATCCGGACCACAGTCAGGGACTTGATCAGGTGGAAGCGATTGAAGCCAGACTTGCCGGGCGGCGAGTGCTGCACCACCTGCTGCGAAACAGGCCATCAACAAGGCACCCAGTGCGCGTCCCCAACGCGGTGTTACCAGCACGAAGAGCACTGCAACAAGGGTCAAGCCGAGGGCGATTCGTTGGGCAAGACACAGTGCACAAGGCACTAATCCCATGACGTATTCCATGTAAAAGGCGGCTGCAAATAATCCAGTCCCACTGGCCAGCACACCCCAAAGTACTCGGTTAAGCATCAACAGGTTCCTCCGTTGGAGGGAGTCTCGTGATGCATGGGACCAAAGTCAAACGATCTCGACGTCGGCCTTCTTTTTGCCAGATTTCTTTGGTTCTGGTCCATGATAGCGTTCGACGCCGAGGGTGATGGCATAGCAAGCCAGCTCAATTGCTCGGGGAATTTCGAACTTGTCGCCATTCCGCTCTCCCTTCTCGTAGTACTGAATAATGCGAGACTTGAGACCAAGTTTGTGAGCCGCATCTTTTTGCGTGAGCTTTAAGTGCTTACGCCATGCTTTGAATTCCGACGGTTTCATTCTCATGGATCCTTCCTTGTTAAGTTCGGCGGATTATTATGCAAAATTTGCGTTAATGGAAACCTTTGCTTAGTTTTTGCCATGCGATGGCGCTGGTCGCGCCTTCACTGCCTCAATGATCATCCAAAGCACAAGGGCATTACATAGATGCCACAGAAAGTGTGTGCCAACCGGGACCAGCGTACAAGCGGGAAGATCGAGGGTTCGAAAAGTAAGGGAGACTGGAAACAGGACGGTGGCACGGATGAGCCACGACCGTGCCAGGCCTGGAGGGCTCAATAGGGTGATGAGTAATAACGCAAGCCAGGCCGGAAGGTAACTGGCCGATCCGTTGAGTACATGGCTTGGCACAAGACTGGAGACCGCGAGAAAACCAATCATGACAATAACTGCAAGACCGGCACGACACTGGAGTTGTGCACGAAGCAGAATCCAGAGTGCGCTGAGAATGAACAGTTGAATGGGAATCACATCCATGAGCAATGCCCATCGTGTTGCTGTGGCATGGAATAAGGCGGACCCAATCCCAATCGCTGCAAGCACGCCGATAAGCCATTGCACAGCAGGTGAGTGATTTTTGAAATTCGGGCGCGCGCTGTGCCAAGCGGCTGCTAAAAATGCACTATTACTGAGTAGTCCCAAGGGTTCATCGAGCCAATCATTGGTCTCGCGCTCACAATACAAGTCGATCTCTGGAAGTACGGCCGGGTTCAAGGTGAGATCCATGCGGTCAGGCCCTCGGTTTCAGGAGTGATTTCGATACCATGCAGGGCGTGTGTCCACAAGCACGGTGTGCACCCGATCAAATTGAATTCGTGCAGGTTAGCGAAATTTTATCCTATTTCGCATCACTAAATCTTGATATGTTATTGTTTTTTATTGATTAAATTTTATTGCTCAAATTTTGAGCAGAGGGAGAAAACCCCGCTATTTCAAGGGATTTTAGACCCTCCCAAAAAATATCCAAAGAGTTATCCACAGCTTGCGTGGACAACTGATTTGTCAACGCTTGCGATCATAATTTTTTGTTAGAGCGTTGCTGATATTCCACCGATTTAGCTATGAGAACCTCTGCAAGTGAGGTGTCAGTGTGCGACCATGGCGTGATAGGAATTAAAGGAGTGTTTTGATGCTAACGCTGTCTCACGCGCAAGGTTTGATCCAGACGATTCTGGCCGAAACAGCCTCGCGAACTGATTTGAAACCGATGACTGCTGTCGTCGTTGATGCTGGAGGCCATGTGATCGCCTCAGCGCGCGAAGATGGTGCATCGCCGATTCGTGTGGACCTCGCCACCGGAAAGGCGCGCGGGGCGGTGTTGATGGGTGTCGGCTCGCGTAAATTGGGCGAGCGAGCAGAGTCCCAAGCGTACTTTATTCAAGCCATGAATGCCTTGGCCGATGGATCATTGGTGCCGGTTCCTGGCGGTGTTTTGATTCGTGATGCCGCAGGTGTGGTGCTTGGTGCCCTTGGGGTGACTGGCGATACGTCGGATCAAGATGAAGATCTTGCGATCCGCGCGATTCAGGCGCATGGGTTTACCGCTGATCCTTGAGGCCAAAGCACAGTTCAGTCGCGATAAGACGCGTCGGTTTTTCCTGATGCGCCGTTGGGCGATCGGCCCAACTGTCTTGGCGGTTGGGCTTAATCCGTCGATCGCGAGTACGACCCAAGATGATCCAACCCTGAGGCGATTGGTGCGATTGCTTGATGCCCATGGATTTGGTGCAGTGATGCTGCTGAATTTGTGGTCACAGATTGCAGTTCAGCCGAGCAAGGTGATTCGGACTGAAGGGCGGTGGACAGTGTCTGACTGGCGGCGATTTCACCGCATAACCTCCCGAACTGACGCGCGGTTATGGATGTGGGGAGCAAACGGACGTCGGCATCCAGATGTTCAGGATGTGATTGCATCGGATGTTGACGCACTGTGTTTTGGAGTGACCGCTGAAGGAATGCCGAAGCATCCCTTGTATCTGCCTAATCACACCAGACTGTTGCGCTTTCTAGACCACTAGCACCCTTCGCGCTGATTAGTGGTCGCTGCCACTGGCTTCACGTTCTGATCCCAAATAGATGATGTCTGGTGGCGGTGCCGTGTCGGTTTCTAGATCAGAATCGATACGCTGCCACCATGCTTTGAACTCGTCTGGGGTCATTGCGAAGGGGTTTTGGTACAGTACCTTGGGATCGCTATTCGTCATCACTTGCTCCGACAGTCGGGATCGTGACGCTCCTTGTCTTGGACTACCAACTTGGTCGAATAAAGGTGCCATGGAATGCAGGTCGACACAAGTAATCTGTGGTCGAATCAAGTTGTCTATCGATCTGTCGATAAATAAGAAGAGGTGCATCATGCGATCGAGCGTATTTTTTAGCCTGCTACTCCTAACCACGCCTGTGTTTGCGGAGACTTGGCTGTGTCAACATCGGGACCCATCGCGGGATCCCTTGACCTTTACGGTGGATGGTGACGATGTCCGTTGGTCCCACGCCCGCTTGGGCAACTTGGATCCGCTGGCGATGGTGGTCAACAATAAGGCCATGCTCACGATGGCAACGCGCCGCGTCAATATTCTTTATTCGCGATTCTTCCATCTTGATAAGTTGTCAGGACGCATGGGTGATGTCACGTTTCGGCCTGAGCACCTTCGCAAATTAGAGACTGCACCCGATCAAATCCGCTCCGATCAGATGACGACAATCTGGCGATGCGCACGTCAAGATCAGTCGTCGAGTCCAAGCACTTCTAAGTGATGCACATGCGCATCCTCGTAACCGAGGATGTCATCGATTTGGACTCTATCCCATACCGTGGCGAATGCGTCTGTGTGATCGCGATGATCAGGCTGATGCAGTCGTAAAAAATCCTCAATCTCATGGTGTTCCCAACTTCGTGGGGGCCAGTGTGATTGACTCACCTGATCAATGGACCACGCTTCAACGTCGCGGTCTGTGTCTAGAGTGACATCGATCGGGGTTGATCCCGGTTGCATCTTGTCGCGCATGACGGCCTCCTCGAGGGATGAATTCTCGATCATCAAAACGCTCAGCAGTGCAACAAGTAAATACGACCCACCCTCCGGTATGGTCGCACGCAGATGATGCACCCGCTAACGTAGCAAGATCTCGGTGGCGATCAGTTCATGATCTGAGATGGTAGCGCCTTGGTGATCAAGTGCCGGGACGGTTCTTGGATTTGCGGCGAGACATCCACGGACAAAAAGCCAATCAATGCGCCCAAACGGAGGCTTTGGATAACCCCGTTCTCGCGGTCGTTGCGTCGCCTCGTTGGTATTGGCTGTACCTTTCCGATATCCGGCATTGGCCAAGACAGTGAACAGTGGTTCATAGGGCTCCGGCTGAAGAAATCGTGTGGGGTCTGCTTGTTGGAGTAACTGTCGTGTCCTGAAAATATCGGAAACTGCCTGAACATCGAGAGTATTGGTATTGAGATCACCGCCCACAACGGTCGCAATCGATGGGTCAATAGCGTCCAAAAGTTCACTCATCTGGCTGGCTCGGTGCATTGGATGACTATTGGATTCCAAGTGTGTGGAGACCAGTTGCACCGGTCCATATGCCGAATGGATTGACGCGATGAGGGCCATGCGTCCACCGAGTCGCGGCTCGTTCCAACGCCGATGCCACCATTCTCCGTCACCGTTTTCGTAGCGAATCAGTCTGATTGCATCCAAGGGATACCGACTGAGGATGGCATTGCCATGTAACCCACAGTCATTTGTCGCATCGGCCTCGGGTTGGTTCTGCTCCCATGGCGAGCCAGTACCAAGTTCAATGAATTCAATCCCATAGACCCAATGCCAGCCCAGTGCATTGGCTAATGCCTGGGTGGTATGACTCTGGGTAGAGCGACTCATTCCGCAATCCATTTCACTCGCCAGTAAGACATCCAAGTTCTCGGCCAGCACGCGCTCAGCGGCGGCTTCCCAGCAAGCGCCGCGTTCGAGATTCCAGGCCCCAACCGTCAAATGATCAACCAATGGAGGTTGGTTACGCCCATGCCCGACTTGGATCTCGTCAAGGACAGGAAATGCATCGCGCCACAGCGCATAGCTGTCGCCGTGATCAAGACCCGCCAGTGCGCGATCGCGAAGAGCAACAGTGGGAATCGTGAGATGCTGTACGCGATTTGTCATGTTTGTCTGTCACCCTAGTGGCGCTGGAGGACTTGGTGTGATCATTATTGGGCATCGTGGCGCGGCACTGCGTGCGCCTGAGAATACCCTAGCTGGCCTACATTACGCGGGCCGCTTTGGTATTAAACAGATTGAATGCGACATTTCTGTTGCGGCTGATGATGTTGCCGTCGTTTTTCATGATGAGCAGTTACAGCGGCTGACGGGGCAGCCTGGAACGGTGCTATCACAGACCGCAACGCAGTTGTCTCAATATGTGGTGGCGGGCCCTGAGAGTGAGGGACCGACAACGATTCCACTCGCGTCGACCTATCTTGATGTTGCAGCAGACTACAACTTGTTTGTGCACTTGGAGATTAAGGTCCATGACCGTGAGGTGGTTCGCGCAGTTCAGGCGGCTCATCGTGCTCTTGTTGCCTCGAAGCTCGATCCCGCGCAGGTGCGCGTGTCTTCATTTTCATGGGAGGCTATCACGCTCGCCAAGCGCCACTTTATCGGATCGAGCTTTGCACTCGCCGCGCGCAGGTTGGAGGATGTCCGCCCGCTGTTATCCGGGGCGCATGAGTTGGCGAGCTTGCATCTGAGCGTTGAGGGTGCCAGCCAGGCAGAGATCGACCAAGTGCATGACTTAGCGCTCCCAGTGTATTACTACACCGTGAATTCGGTGAACGCCTTGATCGGGTTAGACCGCGCGACGATTGATGGGGTGTTCTCGGATGATCCATTGCGCTTAGTTGGGGCGCTTGTTCAGTGAGTCATGGCGGCGCGAACGCCATCCAATAACATCTGGACCGCAATCGAGATCAATAGCATCCCCATCAGTCGCTCCACCGCTTTCAGGCCGCGATGGCCAAGGACCTGATAGAAAAATGAACCGGCAAATAAAATGATCGCACTCACTGCCCATGCCAGCAGAATCGCTAAGGTCCAGTCGACGTTACGTTGTGGACTGGATTCGGAGAGGAGAACGAGGGTTGCCAAAATTGATGGTCCTGCGAACAGGGGCGTTGCAAGCGGCACGATTAAGGGTTCTCCGCTTGTGTCATCATCGGCCATCACACCACCGCGTGACGGGAAAATCATGCGAATGGCGATGATTAAAAGAATCAATCCACCGCTGATTGACACTGCCTCAGGCGAAAGACTCAGAGCATGCAGAAGGCTTGGTCCTAGCCACAAAAATAGCAACATCAGGAGCAGTGCGATGGCTAATTCGCGCATCAAAATGAACCGACGACGCGAGTCAGCAACCGGCTTTAAGATTGATAGGAAGATTGGAATATTTCCCAATGGGTCAATAATCAAGAACAGGGTAAAGGCAACCGCTAAGGTATCCATTGCAACTCCTTCTCGCGCCCGCAGAATACCTAGATTGAGGAGAGAGACAAAGCAATGCCTGAGTTGAGATTTTACGATGAGAACCAGTCACCCGTGGTGCTCGCGCCAGGGGGACGCGTATTTCGGATGGATACAGCGCATTGCCTGGCGGAGGCTCCCGAGGGAACTCATGTTGCTGAGGATGCGATTGAACTCAGTGAGGATGCGTTTTTGCGTCGATTTCAGACGGCGCTTGCGCAGGCCTATCTGTCGGAGATTTCTGCGCGAACACGGTGATTAGGTTGCATCAATCCGAGCAGGACTGAGCCCGAGAAACGGCATGACCTTGGCAAGGCGTTTTAAGCCCAATCCAGTATTACCAGCTGGATGATATTCCAATGCGACATCGCAACCGATCGCCTCGATCAATGGCCACAGGGCCTCAAGGCGGATTTCGCCGAGATCTGGTTCACCACGCTGTGGCACCGAGGCGATCTGAATATGACCAATGAGGTCACTGTGCCGCCCTAATTTGGTCATCAAGTCGCCTTCCATAATTTGGCAGTGATACAGATCCATCTGCAATTTCAGGTTGGGGCGATTGACAAGCCGAATCAGGGTCGCCGCCGCATCTTGATGCCATAGGTAGTATCCGGGGACGTCCCGTGTATTCAGAGGCTCTAACAGAAGTGTGACCCCGACCTCAGCTGCTCGATCGGCAGCGTGGGAGAGACGTTCTGTGATCATGTCCCAGTCTGGCAGTGGATGGCACCCACCCAACACATGGAGCTTGTGACAGTTCAGGGTGACGCAGGCAGCCAGTCCTGTCTCGAGTGAGGACCAAAAGGCCTCTTCTTGTCGAGGATCAGCGAGCAACCCACGCTCGCCGTCAATCCAATTACCCGCAGGCGCATTGATGAGTACCATCGACAAGGCTTCGCGTGCCAGCACCTCGGCGATGGCGTCGACCCCTACGTCATACGGAAATAAGAACTCAACTTCCGTGAAGCCTGCCGCCTTTGCTGCGTGGAATCGCTCCAATGGTGGAAGCTCGGTAAATAACATACTTAGATTGGCAGCGACGGTCATGGCCGTAAGTCCTCGAGCAGGCGAATCAGTGAAGCGGTATCCTGATCACCCAAATGCTGAGTGACTAACTGTTGATAATGAGACGCGACCAGCGAGGTGGCAGGCAGAGGGCTTCCGAGTCGCGCTGCTGCCTCGACGGCGAGTTGGGCATCCTTCGCATGGAGACGCAACTGGATACCTGCTTGAAAATCCCCAGATACCATCTTTGGCCCAAGCAATCGCATCATCGGACTGCCTCCCATTCCATCGATCATGGAATCCAATATGCGTGCAGGATCTCCGCCCATCAGTCGCGCAAAATGGACCGATTCTGCAACTCCTTGAATGGTGACGACTTGTGCAATCTGATTACACAGCTTTGCAATTTGCCCATGGCCGGCTGGACCAACATGGTGCCGTATCTTCGTATAATGCGTCACGATGGGCATGACCGCGGCGATCGCCTCGTCAGATCCGCCCATCATCGTGACTAATGTCCCTGACTCCGCGGCCCAGACTCCTCCCGAGACGGGTGCATCAACCCAATGTAATCCTGCGTCAGCCGCTTTGGTTGCAAGTTCTTTGGTCGCGTCCGGGTCGATTGTGCTGTGATCCACGATGATCGTTCCGGGTCGCGCATTGCCTAACACACCCTTTGGACCCAAGCACAACGATTCGACATCTGATGTCGTAATGACATTGATCATGAGCACGTCACAGTGTTTAACAAGCATCGCGGGCGATTCACAGACCACTGCACCGCGGGCCACAACGTCAGCCGCCTGATCTGCAAAGATCTCAGCGCGGCGTGCATAGACATAGAGGTCATGGCCCGCTGCCAATAGATGGCGCACCATGGGTAATCCCATCGTACCGAGACCCACAAATCCAACCCGCACCGTGCGATTATCCTTATGTTTTCTAAACACGTGACGATACCAAGCTTATGAAAGATTGGAAGACTATTCCGAACATTGTCGTTGGATTGTGTATGTCATTTGCCGCATGCGCACAGGATGGCGGCGTCTGGTGGGAGCGGGACGCCGCCTTGGAGGCCCGTATTCTGGCGATCACGAATGCCGAAATCGAAACCATGATCGCAGCCGAGATGTCCCGAATCGATGCGGGACAGGCCGTGCTTGCAGCGCGCGCTCGCGCGCTGTCGCTGAGACTCGATGCACAGATGCCGCAGATCGAAGCAGAGATTCGGGCCACCTTAGCAGCACTTGAGGGTCCGACGCGTCCAGAAATTGTCCACGCAATTCGCCTCGATGTGGCGCGCGAGCAGGGCATTGCACCCTAGTTTGGACGCCACATACGGTGTGGATAATCACGTTCAGGATCGCGCACAGGCTGCTGCTCAAAGCCCAGGTGTTCAAAATAACCCACGGCACTCGCATGGGCCCTGATGAACAGCCCATTGGTTTTTTGGCTGCGCGCCCAGGCTCGTGCAACCTCGATGAGCGCGCGCCCATATCCCTGTCCTTGGCACGCGCGTTTGACATACAGCCCGTGGATGAGCGTGGCACGGCCTGAGACCTTGACGACCTCGTCGATAATGCTCAGCACGATCACCGCATTGAGGTCAGGATCTTCAACGCCATAAAATGCATGGTCGATCCAGTCTGCAGGGCTGTATTGGTAGGCTGGCACGCTCACTCGATACAAACGTTCAGAGAGATTCCAGCGACGCATACTGTCTGCGACGACCTGGTTCACTGATGCAACCGCTTCTCGCGAAAGAGGCTGGTGCTTTGCGTTCGGATTCGCCATGCTCGTGGTCATGCGTGATCAATCTCCTGTAACTAATTCAAATTTGACGGTATCAAGCCCAGCATCGCGTTCAGCGGATGGTCATGTCTGGCCCTATGGGGTGGCATTGATCGGCATTAGTTGTTTTGCCATTACGCTCCCTGTCACAGTGATCGCTCTCGAGGATTTTTCAAGTGCATTCATCACAGGGTTCCGTGGTGTTTTGGCGGCCTGTTTGGGTGGATTAGTGCTTCTAATTTGGCGCCGACCACCGCCGACTACCTCGGAGCGACGTGATTTGACCCTCAGTGGTCTATTGTTGGTTTTTGGCTTCCCGGGCTGCATTGCCCTGGCCATGCAATCGGTGCCCGCGACACATGGAGCCGTTGTGCTAGGCATATTGCCATTGATGACCCTGATGTGGGCGCGGATTTTATTAGGTGAGATCCGAAGTTGGGCGTTTTGGGGCTGGTCTAGTTTGGGTGGTAGCATCGTCATCGCCTTCATCGTCTGGACGGAAGGAATCCAATGGGCATTCGGTGATCTTTGGGTCTTGTGTGCAGGTGTCTGTGCGTCCTTGGGATACGTGTTATCCAATCGACGAACCCAAGCTCGGCCAGGTTGGTGGGTGATTAGTTGGATGGTGATATTGATGTTGCCATTATCGCTCTTGATCAGCGTGTTGTGGTGGCCACCGTTTTTCTGGGCTCGCCCACTGACAAGCCTGTCCGCGTTAATCAGCTTGGGATTGATCTCTATGTATCTTGGTTTTGTGGCATGGAACTCGGCATTGAGCGCTGGTGGTGTTGGACGGATTGGGCAAGTGCAGTTGTTGCAAGTATTCATTACCTTGGGATTTAGTACCTGGTTACTCGGAGAGTCTCTTGCATGGCCAGTGATCAGTGCTGCCTGCGCAGTCACCCTGTGTGTCATGATGGGGCGTCGTGCCGAGTGGGTGCGTACGGTCCCTGTTGACCGGAGTCGGGTGACCTCCTAAGGTCGCAGAAAACACGCCAAGGAGCTGTTGTGCAGACACGAATCGCCTTGTTACCTCAGATGGGAATTCCCCGCCCCTACACCGACACATTGCCCCTTCAAATCACGGATGCAGAGCTTGATCCACCCGGCCCAGAAGAAGTCTGTGTGCGAATTCTTGCAGCTGGCGTGTGTCATTCCGATTTATCGGTGATTAATGGCGATAGGCCGCGTCCAACCCCAATCGCGCTGGGACATGAAGGTGTCGCTGAGGTGGTTCGATGTGGCGAGATGGTGGGCGATTTGTCACCGGGTGATCGTGTTGCATTGGTGTTTGTGCCCTCGTGTGGCCATTGTTCAACCTGTGCAGAAGGCCGTCCCGCGCTGTGCGAACCTGGTCTGGTTGTGAATTCCAAAGGGACGCTTCTGTCTGGAGCGATTCGCATACATCTTGAGGGACAACCCGTCCTGCACCATCTTGGCATTTCATGTTTCGCCGATTATGCAGTGTGTCATCGTGCAAGCTTGGTGAAAATTGATGCAGACATGGATCCTGTTCAGCAAGCAGTGTTTGGTTGTGCTGTCCTCACTGGTTGCGGCGCCATTTTAAATACGGCCCGGCTGAGGATGGGTGAGCAGGTCGCCGTCGTGGGACTCGGTGGGGTTGGATTGGCTGCGTTATTAGGTGCGCGGGCTGGTGGTGCGCGCAAGATCATTGCGGTTGATGCGAATCCAAGCAAAGCTGAGGTCGCGTTGCAGTTGGGTGCAGACCATTTTGTGGATGCGCGCGATCCGGAGGCAGCGTCGCAAATTCGCGCATTGTCGCAAGGCGGTGTTGAGTTGGCGGCAGAATTTGCGGGTGTGATGCCTGCGCTCGAATTAGCCATTGCTGCCACTCGCAGAGGGGGTCGTACGGTCACCGCTGCGCTGCCGAATCCGAATGATCGCTTGTCGCTGCAAGCCGCGACTTTAGTGACTGAAGAGCGCGCCTTGCTCGGATCTTATGTGGGGTCGTCAGTCCCAAGTCGTGATATTCCCAATTGGTTGGCCATGTATCGCTCTGGGCGGCTCCCGGTGGACCAGCTGGTTTCACACGAGATCGCCTTGCCGGAAATCAATGAGGCGATGGAACGGCTGGCGAGTGGTGCGGCGATTCGTCAGATTGTGACCTTTGCATAGGATGGTTGAGATGATTGAACATACCAAGGCATTCGTTGATGGCGCTTGGGTCACCGCATCCTCAGGAGAAGAGTTTGCGGTCATTAACCCTGCCTCGGGGGTATGCATTGCTCGAGTCGCTGATCTCTCCGCTGGGGATGCCTTACGCGCTGTTGATGCGGCTCATCGGGCGCAGCCTGGTTGGGCCAAACTGTCTGCCCGTGATCGGGCAGGAATCTTAAGGTGCTGGCACCAATTGATTGTACAGGATCAAGACGCGCTGGCAGCGTTGATTACCTTAGAAATGGGGAAACCCCTGGCTGAAAGTCGGGGCGAGGTGGCTTACGGTGCGAGCTTTGTGGAGTGGTTTGCTGAAGAAGCAAAGCGGGTGTATGGGCAAACAATCCCTTCGCATCAGCCCAGTCAACGAATCGTTGTCACAAAACAGCCGGTGGGCGTGGTGGTTGCCATTACACCGTGGAATTTTCCACTGGCCATGATTACCCGTAAAGTGTCCCCTGCGCTCGCCGCCGGCTGCACTGTGGTTGTCAAACCCTCGGAAGATACGCCGTTAACGGCGTTGAAGTTGGCGCAACTCGCACTTGATGCAGGCTTTCCACCGGGTGTCCTGAATATCGTCACTGGGGTGGATGCGCCTGGGATTGGCCACGCATTAATCGCGGATACTCGGGTGCGTAAGGTGACCTTTACAGGGTCCACTGCAGTTGGAAAGATCCTGTACGAGCTGTCCGCGGCGACAGTGAAGAAGTTGTCACTCGAACTGGGGGGCAACG
>ERZ887849.882-NODE-882-length-30480-cov-30.735579_pt1 | contig 30480 bp, 31 predicted proteins | sample MGYA00521267_ERZ887849 | MGnify/ENA primary metagenome ERZ887849 (study PRJEB32303, sample SAMEA104408601) | aquatic metagenome | biome: Brackish water; feature: Pelagic; material: water | place: Baltic Sea | collected 2014-06-06T16:11:00 | depth 2,863 m ... | reverse complement strand
CACAAGAACTGGCTCTCAATACAAGTCGATAGCAGTGTTCCAGGAGGAGCAGTGATAGACGCCTTTTTCTTGATTCTGGCCTGGTATGCAGTCGCGGCTGGGCTGGTTCTGATTTTTTTGGGACTAATCGGCAAATCACCGAGTGGATTTTCCCTTGGGCTAGCGATCGGAGTTGAGGCGGGCCTTCTAGTCCAGTTGATTCTCTCGATTGTTTTGGTTTCTCTTGGTCAGTACGCGGTAATCGACACCTGGGAGTTCTTTGGTTACCTAATAGTCGCCCTTATGGTTCCGATTGCCGGAGCGGTTTGGGCGTTGGTTGAACGAAATCGTTGGTCAACTGTGGTTTTGGGGGCAGCAGTTCTTACGATCGCCGTGATGTTGGTCAGAATGCAGCAAATCTGGACCGGGGTAAACCCTTTCGCAATCTAAGATTGATCTTGGAGAATTCATGAAAAAATCAATGGGCGTTGGCAGGGTCTTGGTCGCTGTCTATGGCGTCTTTGCTCTTTCGGCCTCGGCTAGAGCCGGTTATCAGCTAATTCGAGAATTTGATCAGGCTCCCGTTGCTTATTTATTATCAGCGGTTGCCGCAGTGGTTTACATAGTCGCTACTTTTTCACTTGCTCAGCCGGCAAAGTATCACGCGTTGGCCCTGTTGGCCGTCCGGTTTGAACTGGCAGGAGTAATTATTGTTGGCTTGCTCTCGATTTTGATGCCGGAACTGTTCGGTCATCCATCGGTTTGGTCTGGCTTCGGTGTTGGTTATGGTTTTATCCCACTTGTGTTGCCGGTGTTGGGTCTGATTTGGCTGAGGGGGCAGAGTGCTGGAACTAAGTAATTCCGTTTTGCCTGATGGGTACACCGATACGGCCGTTGCCATAGGCAAATTCGACGGTATTCATTTGGGGCATCAGCAGTTGTTCCGCGAACTCGTGCATTTTTCTGAGGAGGCGGGTCTTGCAGCAGCGGTCCTAACTTTTGATCGCCACCCAGATGCGTTTTTGAAGCCCGGAACCGAGCCGTCTTCAATTATTGGGCCCATCCAAAAATCCCGAATTGTAGAGTCGCTTGGGGCTGATGCTCTAATAACTCTGCGGTTTGATCAGCAGCTTGCGAACCTTTCTCCAGAGGAGTTTGTCGTAGATCACCTGATGTCCCTCAGAGCTAAATTGGTACTGGTTGGGCAAGGGTTTCGTTTTGGACACAAGGGATCCGGAAGCATTATTGAGCTTAGGCAGCTTGGCGAACGTTTTGGCTTCGAGGCCAAAGAGGTTCCCACGGTTGTCTTTGGCGACCTTCCGGTTTCTAGCACCGAGATAAGAAAAGCGATTGCTGCTGGAAACATCAAGGCTGCAAACGCCATGCTTGGACGAAATCATCAAACCGAGGGCATAGTTGAACATGGCCGCAAGATCGGCCGGAAAATCGGTTTTCCAACTGCGAACCTTGCTCGAAACAGCGAGGGGCTGTTGCCGGTTGACGGTGTTTACGCCGGCTGGCTGCATTCGGACGGTGTTCGCTATCCAGCGGCGCATTCGGTGGGGACTAACGACTCCATAGAGGCTGTTCCACGCCTTCTGGAATCCCACGTGATTGGCCGTGATGATCTTGACCTCTATGACAAAATCGTGACTTGTGAGTATGTCGAGCAAGTAAGACCTTGGGCTAAATATGAGTCCATGGAAAAGCTCATCGAGCAGATCGGCTCCGACGTTGAAGCCTGCAGGCGAGTGCTTGGGGAGTAGGGTCTAGTTATGAGTTTTGTAGGAGCAATTTCAAGCGGGTTCAAGAACTTCGTCAATTTCAAGGGGAAAGCCAGCCGGTCTCAGTACTGGTATTGGGTTCTTTTTACACTGCTACTAGCGCTAGTCCTAGGGACAATTGAAGGCGTAATTTGGCCAACGGCTGCGACCACAGGGGACCCGGTGACCGATATTCAGTCGCTGAGCACTGACTTCACTCCGCTCACAACTATTTCTTCACTAGTTCTTTTTTTGCCGAATCTGTCGATTCTGGCAAGACGCCTCCATGATGCCGGCTTCAGCGCAAAGTGGCTGTTCCTGATCATTGTTCCTGCTGGTTACTCTATTTTTGCGACTATCGGTTCGATCGCTTTGATCAATGATTACCCATCTGGCCAGGAGTTCTCTCCAGAGCTTTTGATGTCATTGGTGTTCCTGATTGTCCCGATTCTCGCGCTGGCCGCCATCGTCTTCATTATTTTCTTGGTTTTGGTTCTAAAGACCTCAAAGAGTTTTTATGACGGGAACAAATATGTTGAGCCAGAGCCGCTTGATTCGCTTGATGAGGGCACTACCGCCTAGCCAAAAACAGTTTTTATGTCTAGACTTCTGAGGTTGCCGTGTAACGGCCGCGGATTAAGAGAGCGACAGACAACCTGTTTGACGCGCCGCGCAGCGGATCGGAAGGATCAGCAATGGCTCTAGACCCACAGGTAAAGACTCAAATCATCGAAGAGTATGCAACTAAGCCAGGCGATACCGGTTCGCCTGAAGTTCAGGTTGCAGTTATGACCCGTCGAATCATTGACCTTACCGAGCACCTAAAAGACCACAAGCATGACCACCACTCACGTCGTGGTTTGCTGCTAATCGTTGGACAGCGCCGCCGTCTTCTTGGTTACTTGCAACGCGTTGACATTAACCGTTACCGCAAGCTAATTGAGAGACTAGGACTTCGTCGCTAGTTCGGTAAAATTTGAGATTTGACTAACCCCGGCCGAAATGCCGGGGTTTTTCATTACTAGGCTTTTTACTCTTTGGTTGTTAGGCTTGTAACAACGAGGATTAGAAGGCGGGTCTTCGGTGGAAGTTTCTGGGTCCAGACCCAGAGTTTTTTACTGACGATCAGCACTTCATCGGGCAAGGTCCGACCTCTAGCGCGCACGAAACTTCACTAAAAGTGAAGCGGGCTTTGCGCTGCGCAGATACATAAGGAGGGGCCATGGAAGGCCCAGAGATTAAATTCGCAGAAGCCGTTATTGATAACGGAAAGTACGGAAAGCGCGTTGTGCGCTTTGAAACTGGACGACTAGCCCAGCAAGCAGCTGGTGCAGCGGTTGTCTACATTGATGACGAGACCATGTTGTTCTCGGCTACCACTGCCTCAAAGGCACCGAAGGATCACTTCGATTTCTTCCCACTCACAATTGATGTTGAAGAGCGCATGTATGCCGCGGGTAAAATCCCGGGCTCATTCTTCCGTCGTGAGGGTCGCCCATCCACCGCCGCAATCTTGGCATGTCGTTTGATCGATAGGCCGCTTAGGCCTTCATTTGTTGACGGCTTGCGCAACGAAATTCAGGTTGTCGTAACAGTTATGTCGATCGAGCCGGATGAGCTTTACGATGTAGTTGCTATCAACGCAGCCTCAATGTCCACTCAGCTAGCTGGCTTGCCATTCTCTGGCCCAGTAGCCGGTGTTCGCGTGGCGCTAATTGATGGCCAGTGGGTTGCTTTCCCTAAGCACTCACAGCTTGCAAACGCCGTGTTCAACATGGTTGTTGCCGGTCGAGTTATTGACGGCGACGATGTTGCGATCATGATGGTTGAAGCAGAAGCTACTGAAAACAGCTGGGATCTAATTGCCGGTGGCGCTGTTGCGCCGAGCGAAGAAATCGTGTCTCAGGGGCTTGAAGCTGCAAAGCCATTTATCAAGGAACTGGTTAGAGCACAGAACGATGTCGCCAAGCAGGCTGCAAAGCCAACCGCTGACTACCCAGTGTTCTTGCCATACACCGACGAGGTATTAGCAGCGGTTGAAAAGGCTGCCGGAGCCGAGGTCGCCAAGGTTTACCAGATTGCCGATAAGCAAGAGCGTCAGGATGCGGACGATGCACTGAAGGCCAGCGTCAAGGAAGCACTAGCTGCAAAGCTAAGTGAAGAAGACATGTCCCAGTTCTCAGCCGCTTATAAGGCAGTTGCCAAGAAGGCAATGCGCACCAGGGTTCTAAAAGAGGGAATCCGAATCGACGGTCGTGGCCTAAGCGACATCCGTCTAATCGACTCCGAAGTTGGAGTAATACCTAGGACCCATGGTTCAGCAATTTTCCAGCGCGGCGAGACTCAAATCTTGGGTGTCACGACGTTGAACATGTTGAAGATGGAGCAGCAGCTTGATGCTCTAACTCCAGAGAAGTCAAAGCGCTACATGCACCACTACAACTTCCCACCATATTCAACCGGTGAGACTGGTCGTGTTGGTACGCCTAAGCGTCGCGAAATTGGTCACGGTGCCTTGGCAGAGCGGGCCCTAATGCCAGTTCTACCGGCACGTGATGAGTTCCCGTATGCAATTCGTCAGGTTTCAGAGGCTCTTAGCTCGAACGGATCAACCTCAATGGGTTCTGTTTGTGCATCGACTCTCGCACTTCTAAACGCCGGTGTGCCATTGCGCGCTCCAGTTGCTGGAATCGCGATGGGTTTGATCACGGACACCGTTGATGGCAAGACCCAGTACGCGGCACTAACTGACATCCTCGGCGCTGAAGACGCACTGGGCGACATGGACTTCAAGGTCGCCGGTACCCGCAACTTCATTACGGCGATTCAGTTGGACACAAAGTTGGATGGAATTCCATCCGCAGAGCTAGCCAAGGCGCTTACGCAGGCCAAGGAAGCTCGCTTGTTCATCTTGGATGTCATGGCGGAAGCTATCGACGAGCCAGATGAGCTTTCCAAGTACTCACCTCGCGTTATTGCAGTCAAGATTCCAATTGACAAGATCGGTGAAGTTATCGGGCCAAAGGGCAAGATGATTAACCAGATTCAGGAAGACACTGGCGCTGACATCTCCATCGAAGACGACGGAACCGTCTACATCGGTGCAGTTGACGGACCAAGCGCTGATGCGGCCAAGGCTGCCATCAACGCGATTGCTAACCCTCACGTGCCAGAAATTGGTGAGCGTTTCCTAGGAACCGTCGTGAAGCTAGCAACATTCGGTGCATTTGTATCGCTAATGCCAGGCAGGGACGGGCTATTGCACGTATCCGAGCTGAAGAAGCTTTCGGCTGGCAAGCGCGTTGAAAATGTCGAGGATGTCCTGACCGTCGGTCAAAAAGTCTTGGTTGAAATCACCAAGGTTGATGACCGAGGCAAGTTGTCACTCGCACCTGTTGTTGAGGATGACGCAGCGAGCGAAGAGTAATAGTTGAAGCTAGGTCTTTTAGACTCAAGCGATTTCACCGCTGAGGCATCACGGATTTGCAGGACCGTGCTGCCCAGCGGTGTTCGCATTTTAAGCGAGGAAATCCCCGGGGCTCCGTCTGTCGCGATAGCGGCTTCGGTAGCGGTCGGGTCAAGGGATGAACTACCCGGGACATTTGGTTCTACGCATTTTCTTGAGCACTTGTTGTTCAAGGGAACTGACCGAAGAAATGCTAAAGACATTTCCGTGGCATTCGATTCGGTTGGCGGATCCTCGAACGCCGCAACTGCCAAGGAATACACCAGCTACTACGCACGGGTGATGAATTCGGCTTTGCCACTGGCGCTAGATGTAATCCTTGACATGTTCACTTCTGCAAAAATTGGTCAGCACGATTTCGATGTTGAGCGCACGGTGATTCTCGAGGAGCTCGCCATGGGTGAGGATGATCCCGAAGACCTAGCTCATGAGGCCTTGGCAAGCGCACTGTTGCCCGATCATGAACTTGGTAGGCCAATTGGTGGCACTAAGGAAACAATCCTTGCTGTGACTCGTGAGCAGGTTATGGAGCATTACCGCCAGCACTATATTCCGCAGAACCTTGTGGTAACAGCTGCCGGGGGAGTCTCACACGAAGCTCTAGTCGAGCTGGTTCAGCAAGAGCTTGCAAAAGTCGGCTGGTTAGATGCCGAGGCAAATCCAAATGAGCGCCGTTCTCAAATGGCTTTTGAGATGCCTAAAACTATTCCATTCACCAACTTGGATCATGATTTTTCGCAGGCGAATCTTCTTCTTGGATACCAGAGCATCAAGGGCATGGACAAGGACAGGTATGCGCTTGGTTTGATGAGCAGCATCCTGGGTGGCGGAATGTCCTCAAGGCTTTATCAAGAAATCAGAGAAGAACGCGGTTTGGCATATTCGACCTACTCTTACCAGCAGGGCTATGCCGATGCCGGTTACTTTGGGCTCTACGCAGGAACCAGTCCTGAAAACGCTACTTTAGTGACTCAGCTGATGAGATCCGGGCTTGATTCAATCGCAGAGCACGGGGTTTCCCGCGACGAATTTGATTTGGCTCTCGGTTCACTGACTGGCGGGTTAGCGCTTCGCTACGAAAGCTCGCTGGCAAGAATGAACCGGCTATTGTCTGCCGAAATCGGCAGCGGAGAGTTTTTGTCTACCGAACAAATACTGCAGCGCTTCCAAGAGGTTGACATTTCGGAGATACAAACCGTTGCTGCTCGAATCGCTGCAAATAGTTCCGCTCTAGTTGCCGTTGGGCCTAACTTAGAAGTACTCAAACAATTAGCTTGATAGGTTTTCTAACATGATTCATGTTTCAGTACTCGGAGCCACAGGTCGCATGGGAGCTCTTGCCAAGCAAGTAATCGATGCAGACAGCAATCTAAAGCTGCATTCCGCTCTGGATTCCTCGTCACCCAAGGAGCAGATGCTTGGTGCCGACGTTGTGCTTGATTTTACAAACCCGGCAGTTTCTGAATCACTGGTCCTGTTCGCAATTGAGAGTGGCCTAAAGACCGTGGTTGGAACATCTGGCTGGAGTCAGCAGAAGCTGGCAGTTTTAGAAAAGGCCCTTACAGCAAACCCCGAGTCGGCCGTTGTAGTGGTGCCGAACTTCTCGGTTGGTTCGATGCTTGCTCAGCGCTTCGCTGCGATGTCGGCCAAGTACTTTGACTCGATAGAGATTCTCGAAGCTCACCACGAGCAAAAAGTTGATTCGCCTTCCGGCACTGCAATCCGAACTGCTGAGTTGATTGCCGAGGCTAGAAAAGACTTGCCTCAGCATCTAATTCCCGGGGTTGGACAACCTGGGAGAGGAGAAGTTCACGCGGGAGTAGTTATTCACTCGCTACGTCAGAAAGGTATTTCTGCTAAGCAGGACACAATTTTTGGTGCCGAGGGCGAGCAGCTTGTTATTTCACACGATGTTTCTTCTCCACGGGCCTACTCTCTTGGGATCCTTCGATCAATTGAGTTCGCGCATACCGCAACTGGCTTGACTGTCGGCCTGGAAAACGTTCTGGGAAAATGATCACTAAAATTTGGGTCGGCTTAATGCTGGCCCTGACTCTTTTCTATGTTTTGACCTTGCTCGGTAGGGGCATCATCTTGCTCCAGGAGCCAAGCCTCATTGCTATTGCCATGGGCTTAGCGATTCTTGTGTTGCCACTGGTAGCGCTCTGGGCGCTATTCGCTGAGCTGCAATTTGGTCTAAAGGCCCAACGGCTCTCAAGGCGGTTAATTGCGCTGGATATCCCGGGGTTAGATCTTGATCTACGTGCAAGCGGGAGGGCCACCAAGGATTCGGCTAATAAAGAGCTGGAGCGAATTCAAGATGCAGTTAATAGGGACCCGGAAAACTGGAGCCTTTGGTTCCAACTAGGGGAGGCTCATGACGCTGCCGGAGAGCGTAAGAATGCCCGAGCGGCGATCAGAAAAGCGATCCTGCTAGCGAATAATCCCGACTCTGCGGATCAGTAGATAGAGCTGGCAGCCTAGGCAAAGTCCAAAAAAAGCATTCAGAAAAGCCGCAATAAAAATAAATGCCGCTGAAACAGTTATTAGCGGCGCGCTAAAGATGCCGCCAATAATTCCAAGAAGCGCAAACGCTAGTCCGACTTGCTGGGCAAATTTCAGTGGCCTTGGGTCCTCTAGTTCTTTGGGGGCAGCCAAGTTAGGCCGAATAAATTTTGCGAATGACCAACCATATGGATGGGTACTTGGGGAAACTAGCGACCAGATGAAAAGCACTCCCAACGCCACAACTATTGCGTAGGCAAGCGATTGGTTGGAAAGACTTAGGTAAAAAGCTATTAGGGATAACACCGAGGTGATAGCGGCGCCAAATCTCGGTCCTCGTGGGTCTACGTGATTGTTGGTGGTCATTTCACTCCTAGTTTTTCTAATTCGGTTTCGATGGTTTTTGGTTTTGGTGTCCCGCCAATCCGGAAGCGAATCTCGCCAGCCGGATTTAGGACGAACACTGTTGGAGTCTGGCTTATGTTGAAGTGTGCAGCCAGGTTTATCCTGTGGGTGATGTCGACTTCAATAAATAAAAGCCCACCCTTTCGGTACTCGAGTTTTGCAAGCGATCTTCTAACCGCTGGGCATTGGCCACAGTATTCTGTGGAAAACAAAACCACCGTTGCTTCTTTACCGAACTCGGATATTTCTTCGCCGTCCTTGAGGATCTTGAGCTTTTCAAGCTTTATGCATTGAGCTCCTGAGACGCTGTGTCCGCGACCTCGAAAAAAGCGGTAGACAAGTCCAGCAAGTGTTGCCACAACGATTAGGGCGATTGAAAGGGCGATTGTTGAATCCACCTAACAAAGCGTAGGTGACACAAAGACGAAAATACGGAGTGTTGCGCTTTTTTACTTTTGGGCTGGCTTAGGGTTATCAGATGACCGAAATTCAATTCCGCAGTGATGTGACTGTTGAGCTTGTTAGATCAAGTGCTCAAGATGCCGACGTGCTGTTTGCTGCCAGGGTCTCAACTCAAGGAGAGCAGACTCTTGAGAGCGCTATGCAATCTGGCGCCGAGGTTGAAAAGCGCGATAAGGGCCTGATCAACTACCTCATGCGAGATAGACACGGCTCTCCTTTTGAGCACAACTCAATGACTTTTTATGTTCAGGCTCCTATTTTTGTTTTCCGCGAGTTCATGAGGCACCGAATCGCCAGCTATAACGAGGAATCTGGTCGCTACCGCGAACTGCAGCCGGTTTTTTACGTTCCAGGTCCCGAGCGCAAACTGGTTCAGGTTGGAAAACCCGGTGCCTATGATTTTGAGGATGGAACTGTTGAGCAGACCGCTCTAGTAGTCCAGGAGACACAGGCAATTACCCGTGCTGCCTACGAGTCCTATCAGCGCATGCTGGAGGCCGGAGTTGCTCGCGAGGTTGCGAGAATTGTGTTGCCGGTAAATATTTACTCCAGCATGTATGTGACCATGAATTCTCGGTCACTAATGAATTTTCTGTCACTTCGCACCAAGCGCGAAGGTACGCATTTTCCATCGTTTCCGCAGCGTGAAATTGAGATGTGCGCCGAGAAGATGGAAGATTTTTGGGCAAAGCTCATGCCACTTAGCTACGAGTCGTTCAATGAGAACGGTCGAGTCGCTCCGTAGGTCATTCTTATGCCCTGATCTAGTCGCCTAAATTTTCTTCAGGGTCAAGTCGTCTAGTAACCGAGTTGAGTTGCTCTCAGCACAAGTTGCAGCAGACCGATGGCCAGTGCGCTTATCAGATCCAGTGCAACCGTTTCAATCATTGTGATGACCAAAACCAGCATGTCAAGCCTAGATCGGCTGCCACCGCACGTGTGCAGTGAGGTCCACAGCGGCATCGTCCTTGCGAACGAGCTCGAGGCGAGGGCGAACCGCCTCGGTGCGCGAGGTGGGAGGCTTGCGGCGACCGGCACGGAACTGAAGAGGCCACAAGGCACCGACACCGAAATACTCTTGCTCGGCAGCAGCATGCAGAGTCCAGCGGGGGTCGTAGAGGTGTGACCGACCTAGGGCACACATGTCGGCGCGACCAGCCAGCAAGATGGAGTTCATGTCATCCCACGATGAAATAGCACCGACGGCAATGACGCTGACACCGTGCTTCGCTGTGACCTCGTTGCGGATACGGTCAGCAAACGGAGTCTGGTAGCTACGACCATATTCGGGTCGTTCCGCCTTGGTCACTTGTCCCGTAGAGACGTCGATGGCGGCGGCACCGTGCAGAGCGAAGGCTTCTGAGATCAGAAGGGCATCGTCTTCGGTGTTTCCGCCCTCAGCCCAATCGGTCGCGGAAATTCGGACGGTCAGTGGCTTCTCTCTTGGCCAGACCTCGCGGATGGCGTCAAACACTTCGAGCGGGAAGCGCAGCCGGTTTTCAAGGCTGCCACCAAATTCATCCGTGCGGACGTTTGCCAAGGGGGAGAGGAATGACGACAAGAGGTACCCATGAGCGCAGTGCAACTCGAGGAGGTCGAAACCGGCCTCATTGGCGCGGCGAGCCGCAGTAACGAAGTCGTCGCGCACAGTGTCCATTTCACGGCGCGTTATTTCTCGAGGGACTGCGTTGTTCGGGCCATAAGCCAGTGCCGAGGGGGAGACAGTCTCCCAGCCTCCTGTTGTGAGGGGCTCATCTATGCCATCCCACATCAGTTTTGTTGAACCTTTACGGCCCGAGTGACCCACCTGAATCCCGATCTTTGCCGTTGACTGGTTGTGCACAAAGTCAACGACTTCGCGCCAGCTGTCACCCTGTTTTTCGGTGTAGATCCCCGAGCATCCAGGAGTAATACGGCCCGCGGCTGACACGCAGACCATTTCTGTCATGACCAAACCGGCACCGCCCATGGCGAGGGCGCCGAGATGAACGAGGTGGAAGTTGCCGGGCATGCCTTCGGGAGCTGAATACATGTCCATCGATGACACAATGACACGGTTCTTGAGCTCGAGGTCTCCCAATTTGTGAGGCTGAAACATGGCCGGCGTATCGGCATAAGCCCCTTGACGCTCGGCAAAGTCGGCGTCCACGAGCGCGGCAAAGTCTGGATCACGTACCTTGAGGTTTTCAAAGGTGATGCGGCGGCTGCGCGTCAGAAGGTTGAAGCAGAACTGAACAGCACCCTGGCCTTTGTACTGGCCGATGTTCTCGAACCATTCCAGGCTGGCCTGAGCCGCGCGCTGAATCGACTGCACGACGGGGCGACGCTCGATTTCGTAAGCTTCAATGGCCGAATCGAGATCAGCATTCTCGTGCAAGCAGGCTGCGAGCGAGAGGGCGTCTTCCATGGCGAGTTTGGTTCCCGAGCCGATGGAAAAGTGAGCCGTGTGAGCGGCATCGCCAAGGAGAACAATGTTGTCGTGACGCCAGCATTCATTCTTGACTGTTGTGAAGTTAAGCCACTTCGAATTGTTCGTGAGAACCTCGTGGCCTTGAAGCTCCTCGGCAAAGATTTCACGAATTTTCGCGATAGAGTCCTCGTCGCTCACTCCGGGTGGGAAGACCTTCCCAACACTGGCATCGAATCCGGCTCGCTCCCACACGTCGGGGTGCATTTCGACAATGAAGGTGCTGCCCTCCGCTGAGTAGGGGTAACCGTGAATCTGCATGGTGCCGAACTCGGTCTCCTTGACAAAGAACTTGAAGGCTTCAAAGACCAGATCGGTGCCGAGCCACATGTACTTGGAGGAACGAACGTCGAGGGAGGGCTTAAAGGAGTCAGCGAACTGAGCGCGAATTCCCGAGTTTGAGCCATCGGCAGCCAAGACGAGGTCGTAGTCGCGACTGAGTTCTTCGATGGGCGGGGGCATGGTCGAGAATCGAACATCCACGCCTAATTCAACGGCACGCTTCTGGAGCAGTTTGAGAAGCTCCTTGCGGCTCATCGCAGCAAAGCCCTGTCCGCCAACCGTGTGCATTTCACCATTAAAATGGATGTCGATGTCGGTCCAGCGGGCAAATTGACTTGCCATTGCTGCCGCGATCGTGGCATCAGCATTCGCAATGCCACCCAACGTCTCATCGCTGAATACGACGCCAAAGCCGAAGGTGTCGTCAGCAGCGTTGCGCTCCCACACGACGATTTCGTGCTGAGGGTCCAACTGTTTCATGAGCGCTGAGAAATACAGACCGCCAGGGCCTCCGCCGATAATTGCAATTCGCATGGCGCGACCTTCCTTAGGCTTCGTTGAGATTCGATTGGTTTCTGAGGTGGAAGTGCTGAATCTTGCCACTGTGGTTGCGAGGTAGTTGCGTGACGAAATTCACGTCGCGCGGATACTTATAGGGGGCAATCGTCTGCTTGACGAAGTCTTGGAGTTCCTTGCGTTTGGCCGCATCGCCAACCACGCCTTCGCGCAGCACAATAAAAGCGCTCACGATGCTCCCGCGCTCCTCATCGGGCCTCCCAATGACAGCACTTTCGACAACATCAGCATGTTGGCCTAGGGCAGCTTCCACTTCGGGGGCACCGATGTTGTATCCCGACGAGACGATCATGCTGTCGGAACGTGCTTCGTACCAAAAATAGCCGTCTTCGTCTTGGCGGAACGTGTCGCCCGTGATGTTCCACCCTTCGGTCACGTAATTCATCTGACGGTCATCGTTGAGGTATTTGCATCCCGTCGGACCGATGACGGCAAGGCGGCCGAGTTGATTGGGGGCAACTTCATTGCCCTCTTCGTTGAGCACGGTGGCACGGAATCCTGGAATGGCCAGACCTGTGGCTCCGGGCCGAATATCGTCATCCGCTGCAGAAATGAAGACGTGCAACATCTCCGTCGAACCAATACCGTTGATGAGCTTCAGGCCTGTCTGTTCAAAGACTTCTTGCCAAACGGATGCCGGCAGGTGTTCTCCTGCAGAGACCGCGCGGCGAATCCCTTTGAGGTGGTCGCCTTTGCCCTCTCGCATAATTGCCCGGTACGCGGTCGGGGCGGTGAAGAGCACGGTGACTCTGTGAGTACTACACAGCTCAGCCAGTTCGCCGGGTGTAGTCCGTTCGGTCAGCAATACTGAAGCCCCGAAGCGGAGCGGAAAGACAACCAAACCGCCCAGACCGAAGGTGAACGCCAGTGGAGGTGAACCGGCGAAGACATCTTCCGGAACGGGCTTCAGGATGAAGAGCGCAAAGGTGTCGGCGTTGGCGAGAATGTCCCGGTGAAAATGCATTGTTATCTTTGGCGTGCCGGTCGTGCCAGAGGTTGGTCCGAGGAGCGCAACGTCGTCCGCAGCGGTTGCGACGTTCTCAAAGACACCGGATTTTGCCTCGCTGAGGGTGATGAGATCCGTAGGATCGTCAGACCCATAGCTCACAATGGCGATGTTGCCCACACTAGCTTTGAGGAGTTCGTCAACGAAACGATGGTCGCTGATGGCGATTGACGGCTGGGTGAGACTGATGACATCGGCGATCTCAGCGGCGCGTAGGGCGTGCATCGTGGTGACCACAACTCCTCCGGCCTTTAGTACGCCGAGCCAGCAGGCCACGAGCCAAGGGTTGTTCGGCCCGCGAAGGAGAACACGATTTCCCGCCACCAGCCCTAGGTCCTCCGATAGGACCTGGGCAATTTGATTGGACTTTGTCAGGAGGGTTCCGTAGGTCCAGCTCACACCGTCGGGGGTGAGCAAGCAAGGCGCATCCGCTCCAAATTTTTCAACGGCGTTATCGATGAGAACCGTCGCTGCGTTGAGGAATTCTGGATACTGCACCTCGGGAATGGAAAATTCTATTGTGGGCCAAAGGCTAACTGCCGGCAGATTGTCTCGAGTAAAAGTATCAGTGTGTGCGGAGGGACTGAGATTCATCGTGAGCCTTTCTGTGTTCCACTGAGTAAATGACCAAAATATGACGAACGTAAAGAAAACGATACACAGTGAGCAGAGGTTTGCCTAGGAGCGGCGAATCATGCCCTCTTGAGCCACGCTTGCCAGTAGTGTGCCATCTCGGCTATAGAACCGTCCCGTCGCCAGTCCTCGACTTCGTTGGATTGAGATTGCCTCCTGGACGTAAAGTACCCACTCGTCGACGCGACCATCTCGGTGTAGCCACAGCGAGTGATCGAGGCTGGCAGTAACGAGGCCGGCATCTCCCCAGGCGACACCTTGTTGCCTAAGTAGCGGCTCAAGAATCGTGTAGTCGCAGACATAGGCCAACGCCGCTCGCTGCACATTTGCATCATTTGGCAAGGCATCGAAAGCTTTGATCCAGATTGCTTGATGCGGGCTCAGCTCTCCCTCAACGCTCAAATAGATTGGAGAGGGGACATGTCGCATGTCAAAACTTCGACCGTTCGACCAGTACTCAGCGGCAGCTCCCGGAACCCCCGCTAGTGCGTCTTGTGAGGACGGGAGACTTTCCGGTTCGGGGAGGTTTGCTCGCCACGGGTCCGGGAGTGGCGCGGAAAACTCTGCACCCATCTCTGGAACGTGAAACGAGGCGAGGGCCACATAGATAGCCTTGCCATTTTGGTAGGCACGGACTTGGCGCGTTGAGAATGATCGGCCGTCACGGGTGTGCTCCACCTCATAGCGAACAGGCTCGAGAATGTCCCCCGGTCGCATGAAGTAACTGTGCATGGAGTGCAACACTCGATCGGCCTCGACACTGCGCATGGCGGCAACGGCCGCCTGGGCAACCATGTCGCCTCCGTAGGCTTTGGGCCACGGGACGCTTTGGGTGACGGCCGTGAATGCCTGGTCGAAATATTCGGCCGCTGTCGGCTCGAGCTCGATTGCCTTCAGAAACTTTTCCGACGTGGGCTGGGGAGATTCTGCTCTGGTCATTGTCGACGGAACCCTTCGAGCACGGAGTCATCCACCTCGTCGAGGTTAATGACGATGTTGTCCGGAGTGCGGGTCGTCAGCCAGATGAGATCTTCAGTGACGCTCATGTTCGCCTCCACGTGTGGCATGAAGGGCGGTACGAAAACGAAGTCGCCCTCGACCATGTCTTCGAATTCGGAGTAGTTCTCACCAAAGTAGATGCGGCCATGACCCTTCAACACGTACCCGCCTGTCTCGGCTTCTCCGTGGTGATGGGGGAGCGAGCGGTAGCCGGGGAGGTTGCTTACTTTGCCAAACCAGATCTTGGTGGCGGGGGTGTGCTGGATGCTCACGCCAGAGACGCGGTGTGCTCCACCAGACTGACCGGTGCCCTCGTACTCATGGCCTTTTCGAGTGATGACGGGAACTACCTGTGCGGAGTCGTTGGTTTCTGACATGGTGAGCCCTTCTTAGTTGTGGATTGAAATGAGGTTTCTTAGTTCGCCGATGCCCTCAATGGAGGTCACCAGCACGTCGCCATCCCTGAGGAATTTTGGCGGCGTTTGGGCCATGCCGACACCGCCGGGTGTCCCAGTAAGAATCACATCGCCGGGGCGAAGGGTGGTGAAACGTGAAATGTAAGAGATGAGCGCCGCTGAATCGAAGACGAGAGTCGACGTGTTTCCATGTTGCATTTCTTCACCATTGACATGGCAGGTGATAACGAGTCCTGCCTTCGGGTCGCACTCATCGGGCGTAACCAGCACGGGCCCGAGAGGTGTGCTGGTGTCGAAGGCTTTGCCCTGGAACCATTGCAGGGTTCGACGTTGCCAATCCCTCATGGAAATGTCATTGGAGATTGTGTAGCCAGCAATGGCGGAGACAGCTTGCTCGGGGCTGCAGTTCTTCACTTCCGCACCAACGACGACGGCCAGCTCCGCCTCCCAATCGATTTCGTTTGACTCGCTACCAAAAGAGAGCTCTGCAAAAGGCGCAGCCAAGCTGTCCGCGTATTTCGTGAACAGCGTCGGGAAACTCGGGAGGTCACGACCCGTCTCAAGAATATGATCCCGGTAGTTGAGGCCGCAACAAATAACCTTGCGTGGTTCCGTCACGACGGCGAGATAAGTAGCTTCCGAAATTGAAACGAGAACATCCCCGGATAGATTTTGTTCGGCGATCTCTCGCCAGCGGGGCACCCGAAGAAGGTCGCCGACATTGGAAAAGGGGAGGCCGACGAAGCCGCGACTGGTTTCCACGGCTGCCTGTGATCGGCCTTCTATATCAAGTGTTGCAAGCCTCATTGCGATTGCACTCCAGACTGTTTCATTTCACATTGCTAGACAGTATTGCACTTCCATGACGAACGTAATCAATTCGGTATATACTTCTGAAATTACCACACACTTTGCACTGAGAGAATACCCTTGACACTGCAATAAGTTGTGCCACACAGTCGGTTACGAGCTGGGCTGATTGATCACCGAATGATTCACAACGTGCCATTAAGGAGACCTCACCATGACACATCAACTCGTTAACCCTGCAAGTTTGGCCACGCCGTCCGGATTTTCACATGGAGTCCTCGCGGGAAACGCTCTCTACCTAGGTGGACAGACGGCAATGGGGCCCGACGGGAAAATTGTCGAGGGTGGCATTGTCGAGCAGTTTCGCCAGGCGTTTGGCAATGTCTTGGCGACTCTCGCGGAGGTTGGCGGACAGCCGAGTGATCTTGTCACGGTGACGGTCTACCTAACAGATATTCCGGACTATCAGGCACACGGCCGTGAAATTGGTCGGGTTTGGCGTGAAATGGCGGGAACGCGCTACCCCGCAATGGCAGGCATTGGCGTCACAGCATTGTGGCAGCCAGGGGCTCTCATTGAAATTCAGGGAATCGCCGTTATTTCTGGCTCATAACGCCCAGCACGTAGTCATGGGCTGGAGTTCCCAAGAGTCGGTGCAAGTCGCCGAAAAGCTCCTCTGCCAGCATGCCTTTCCAATCTGCGGGCAGAAGTTCGGCCGATATCCCCGGGTCTTTATAGGGAAGCCGTCGCCACTCCGTAATCATGGGGACGTAGTCGACAAACGCATCACGCAAAGTCTCTGCAGATAGGTTGCCTTGGCGAGAATCCCATTTGATCTTGAGGCTCTCGTACTTGGCAATGAAATCCGCATACATCGTGTCTAGGGCGACGAGGTCCCACCACGTCCCTATGTTGCGAGAGAGCTCTAGGGGTGACAAATGCTCGGCGCGGAAGTAGTCGATGTATAGTTCGAGCCCGAGGCGGTCAAGCTGTTGTTTGGCTCGTATCCATGTTCTTTCGGGGGCTATCCAGACGCCACTGCTTACAGACCCAAACCCCATCCGCGTGAGCTCAGACCTGAGAATGTGCCTCTTGACGCGCATAGTTTCGGGAATTGAAAAAACTACGAGCAGCCATTTGTCTTCGGCAGAGGGGTGGCTCGGAGAGAAAATTCTGGTGTCGCCTTCGGTAAACATATCGACGCGACCCGGAACAATTGCATAGCTGGCAATGCCGCCTGCTTTCGTGCTCTCAAGAATACCGCGACGCTTGAGCCTCGAAACGGAGGATCGAACGCCCGCAGCCTCGACGCCAAGTTCGCCCAAAAGCCGAACGAGGGAAGAGACAGGCATTAAGGCTCCAGTCTCGCGAGCATACAAGCCAAAAATTGTCACAATAAGTTGTTGATGGCGAGGAGTCTGGGAGATCTCTGACACACTCAGCTCGCCGGCTGTCGCGGTCTGCAGTGGGGATTCCATGGTTCTCAGGATACACAGCCGCACGTTCAATGGGGTTTTGGCTCGGAGGCTATGTCTAATGCCTACTTCAAATATGTTGATTGTGTGACGACCGTAATAAATGCTTGACATGCCTAGTGCTCGCTGAAACTTTTTAGTTCACATACGTTAAATTTCATGGAGGTACTTGAAATTACCGTTACTGCCCAACCTTCTGCCTTGTCGGGTTTTCTCGATTTAATTCAGAACGGCTCCGCTGAGATCGTGCCGCCGGCTGAGGACTCGCCCGGAATGCGCGGTGTAGGGTTCGATCATGATTGAACGCATCACATACGGGGATGACCCGCTGCAGTATGCCGATCTTCATTGGGCGGTCGGACCCGTGCGGGGGACGGTCATCCTGATCCACGGCGGTTTTTGGCGCTGGAATCCGGAATACTTCGACGGCCCGACGGCCGCCGCCAAGCTTCTCGCGACCCTCGGCTGGAACATCTGGCAGATCGAGTACCGCTCGCTTGGCAGCGGGGGCGGCTGGCCAACCACGCTCGAGGATGTCTCCACCGCAGTCGATCGCCTGGCCGAGGTTCCCGGGATTGAGCTCGGTCGCGTGATCACCGTAGGTCACAGCGCGGGTGGTCACCTCGCGGTTTGGGCGCTCGGGCACACCGGCCCAATCACACTCGCGGGCGGAGTAAGCCTGGCTGGCGTCTTGGACTTGCGTCTCGCTGAACGCGAGGGGATCGGCAACAACGCGGCTGTCAACTTCCTCGGCGGCACCTCGGTAACCCATCCCGATCGCTACGACAGCGCGAGCCCATCCGAGCATCCAGTTGTGCACATTCCCGTGCGGATCGTTCATGGCACGGAGGATGATGAGGTCCCGATGTCGCAAAGCAATAGCTACGTCAAAGCGGCCAAACGGACCGGGCAGGATGTGCGATTGGAGCGGGTCAAGGCCGACCACTATGTGCTCATCGAACCAGGGACAGCCGCCTGGGCAGCGACGCTTGCCGCAATCGTTGACCTGACCGCCTGACGCAACGTTGGCTTCTGTGGCCCGGTTCCTAGAACTGCGCAGTCGGGAATAGTTCCGGCGCTCAAGTGGCGGCCGATGGTCTCGGTGAAGGAAGATAGCAAGGCAGAGCACCTGTTTTCGGTGTCGTTGAACACCCCGGACTAACGGGAGCTTTCTTCCATTAAGGGCTGCCATGCCGGACAACCAAAAACCCATCAACAATCTTGGGGCTTTGCAGGGCCCCTGCCAGTTCTGTCGTTTCTGGCCATCCGTCACTAGGCTAGAGCGATGCGTTCAGAACAAAAAGACATATTCGGCCAGGTGCTAGTTGCACTCGTTACGCCAATGACTCACGATGGTGAAGTTGATTGGGCTGCAACCGAAAAACACATGGACTACGTCATTTCAAATGGTGCCGACGGCATTGTCATCACCGGTACCACCGGAGAGACTTCGACGCTTACCGATGCGGAGAAGATTCAGCTTGTGAAAGTTGGCAAGTCTGTCGCGGCCGGCCGAGCCAAGATCATCACTGGCGGAGGATCCAACGAGACTGCCCATGCGATTCAGCTCTATAAGGCCAGCGAAAAAGCCGGAGCTGATGGAGTAATGATTGTCACGCCTTATTACAACAAGCCGACTCAGGCTGGAATTCTCACCCACTTCCGAATGATCGCGGATGCAACCGATCTTCCGGTGATTCTCTATGACATTCCGGGTCGCACTGGGGTTGCAATTGGCTATGACACTTTTCATCGAGCAGCCAAGCACCCAAATATTGTTGCGGTCAAGGATGCCAAGGGCGACCTCGCGCAGGTTTCAAGGCTGATGCTGGAAACAGGTTTGATGTATTTCTCAGGAGATGACTCCTATGCGCTGCCTCATCTTTCAGTGGGTGCCACCGGCCTCATCGGAGTAACTGCGAATATTGCTCCGCACGCTTATAGGGAAATGGTCGATGCGACCAATGCAAATGATTTCCACGCAGCCCTGAAGGTCCACAACGCCCTCGAGCCTCTGCAGCGCGCAGTTATGAACCACGTTCCAGGCACGGTGGCCGCGAAGTACGTACTGCACGGCTTAGGGCTTATTGGCTCACCAAGAGTCCGGTTGCCACTCGTGGGTCCAGAGGACAGCGAGGCTGCTGCAATTGAATCCGGCATTGACCAGGTTGAAAGCGTACCTGGCTTGAGTTTTGATAACTTCCGTCCTGATAGAAATGCCGCTGCTGGCGGTGCGCTGCCCAAGGTAGCTGGGACCACCAGATAGTGGAACTGCAGGCTCCACCGGCACTCAAGCCGGGCACTCTGAGAATCATCCCACTTGGTGGTTTAGGAGAGATCGGTCGAAACATGACCGTTTTCGAGCTCGATAAGCAAATCATGATCGTCGATTGCGGTGTGTTGTTTCCTGAGGAGACTCAGCCCGGAGTAGATGTAATTCTTCCTGACTTTAGTTACCTGGAAGACAAACTGGATCGCATCGTAGGGATGGTCCTCACGCACGGGCACGAAGACCACATAGGGGGAGTGCCGTATCTTCTCCGTCATAAAAAAGACATACCGATCTTGGGCTCTACTTTGACACTCGCATTCCTTGAGGCGAAACTCAAAGAGCACCGAATTGCGCCTTTGACTCATACCGTTGCCGCCGGGCAAATAGAGCGAATGGGGCCTTTCGAGCTTGAGTTTGTTGCCGTAAACCATTCAATCCCAGACTCCTTGGCCGTGATAATCCGGAGTGTCGCCGGCACAGTTCTTGCGACCGGAGATTTCAAGATGGATCAGCTGCCATTGGATGGCAGACTCACCGACCTTCGGGCGTTCGCGAAGATTGGCGAAGAAGGGCTCGATCTATTTATGGTGGACAGCACCAACGCCGATGTCCCGGGCTTCACACCGCTTGAGCGCGACATTGGGCCAGTGATCGAGAACGTTATTGCTAAGACTCCTGGAAGAGTCGTGGTTGCCTCATTTAGCTCACATGTCCACAGAGTTCAGCAGGTTATTGATGCGGCGCTCGCGAATAATCGCAAGGTTGTTTTCGTAGGCCGCAGCATGGTGCGAAACATGACCATCGCCGCTGAGCTTGGGTTTTTGAAGGTTCCAGATGGGCAGATAGTAGATATTCGAAAAGCTGGAAACTATCCGGATAACAAGTTGGTCTTCATGTCTACCGGTAGCCAGGGAGAACCGATGGCGGTGCTTTCAAGAATGGCTAGACAGGATCACCAAATTCAAATCGGGCCTGGCGATACAGTCTTGCTCGCAAGCTCACTGATTCCAGGCAACGAAAACGCCGTCTACCGCGTCATCGACGGGCTCACCAAGATTGGCGCCAACGTTGTCCACAAGGGAAACGCCAAAGTTCATGTTTCTGGTCACGCGGCCGCTGGGGAACTCCTTTATTGCTACAACATTTTGAAGCCGAAAAACGTACTGCCGATTCACGGCGAGTTCCGTCATCTGCAAGCAAATGCTGACCTAGCTATAAAGACTGGCGTTCCTGTGGAGCGAACTTTATTGGCTCAAGATGGTGCCGTAATTGACATGGCTGACGGGATCTGTGAAATAGTCGGCCGAGTGGCCTGTGACATGCTCTACGTTGACGGCAAGACCGTCGGCAAGATTACCGAAGACGACCTCAAGGACCGCAGGATATTGGCTGAAGAGGGCTTCATTTCCATCTTCGTAGTTGTGGACAAAGCAAGCGGCCAGATTGTTGAGGGCCCGGAGATTAAGGCTCGGGCGTACGCTGAAGAGGATCACGTCTTTGACGATATCCTCCCTGAGGTTCGTACCGCACTTATGCGAGCCGCAGCCGATGGCGTCCGAGACACCTACGGCTTCCAGCAGGTAATTCGTAAAACTGTTGGTTCTTGGGTTGCCAGAGCACACCGTCGTAAGCCGATGATTATCCCGATCGTTGTTTATTCTTCGCGCCCCGCCTAAGCCCAAATCACCAAATAGATTGCTAGTTTTTCCTCATGGCAGCAAAGACTCCACCTCCCCGCAGACCAGCTAGTAGCAGGTCTGCCAAGAAGCCCGCGACCTCAGGGTCGGCGGCGACTGCCCGCAGGTCTTCTAAACCCGCGAGCCAAAACTCTAATCTTGGCGCCACGCTAAGCGCTGGGTATCTTGGCGTCGCTCATTTTTTCGGTGGCATAATTCGGGCCTTCAGCACTGAAAAGCTTGCGAAGGAAGATCGTAGAGACGGCGCTCCGTTTTTCTTGCTGCTGCTGAGCATTTCTGGTGCCGCAAACGCCTGGTTCCTAATCGGAGAACCTTGGGCACTGGCACTGCACAATTTCACTTTCGGAATGCTTTTCGGGTTAGTTGCTTACGCCCTGCCCGTTGTGTTTTTTGGTTACGCGCTTTATTTATTCAGGCACCCCGCCTCGGTGAAGGACAGTTCTAGATTCGCGCTGGGCTTCTGGTTGCTTCTATCTGTCATATCTGGTTTTTTTCACGTCTTTTCCAATGTGCCGTCTCCACAAGATGGCGTCGATGCATTAGCTGAGGCAGGAGGCCTCTTTGGTTGGTTGGTGGTTGGAGGCCCACTGGCTGAGACGTTGAGCATTTACGTGGCCGTGCCCGCATTGGTTTTGTTGGCGGCCGTTGCTCTGTTGGTTATGACGGGAACTGCTCCGAATAAAATTATCGTCAATTTCAAGAAGCTCTACGGGTTTTTGTTTGCTGAAAACAAGAACGCGGTTGAGACCGACGCATTTGACGCCAAGAAGTCAAGCTGGTGGAAGAAAGAGCGTGAGCTTGAGCCCGCTTTTGACTCTCCCCTCGTGTCGGACATCGATGAGTTTGTTGCATCAGAGATTGAAGCTCCGATTGAGCCAGTCGATGTCGCGGTCAATGGCGATGACTCGATTGATGAGCCGGAGTTTCTCTCGCAACCTGAGGGGGTTACCGAGCCCATCGACGTAACTTCGACCGAGAGAGCAAAAAGGCCCTATGTGCTTCCGGCGCTCGGTTTGCTCTCGGCGGGAACACCCCACAAGGCAAAATCCGCGGTCAACGATCAGGTGGTTGCGTCCATCAACGATGTTTTCAAAGAGTTTGATGTTGAAGCTAGGGTTTCCGATTTCCAGCGTGGACCTACGGTGACTAGGTACGAAGTTGAACTAGCCCCCGGTGTGAAAGTCGAAGCTGTAACAAGATTGGTGAACAACATCAGCTATGCGGTGGCCTCCAGTGAAGTTCGTATTTTGGCCCCCATCCCAGGAAAAAGTGCCATCGGCATTGAGATTCCCAACACCGATAGGGAGACGGTTTCTCTTGGAGACGTTCTGAGATCTAAGGCTGCAACCGGTGTTCAGCATCCCCTGACAATCGGGGTTGGAAAAGATGTTGAGGGTGGTTACCTGGTAGCAAACCTTGCCAAAATGCCTCACTTATTGGTGGCAGGAGCCACTGGAGCCGGTAAATCAAGTTTTATAAACTCTATGATCTGCTCTGTCTTGATGCGGGCCACTCCGGCAGAAGTTCGAATGGTGCTAGTTGACCCTAAGCGCGTTGAGCTCGCGGTTTATCAGGGTGTTCCGCACCTGGTTACTCCAATCATCACAAATCCTAAAAAGGCTTCTGAGGCGTTGCAATGGGTGGTCAGAGAGATGGAGTCGCGATACGACGACTTGGCATCTTTTGGCTTCAAGCACATCGATGATTTCAATCGCGCTGTTATCAGCGGAGACGTAAAGGTTCCGGAGGGCTCCAAGCGAGACCTGCAGCCATATCCTTATCTCTTGGTCGTCGTGGATGAGCTTGCGGATTTGATGATTGTTGCGCCACGGGACGTTGAAGATTCTATTGTTCGAATTACTCAGTTGGCCAGAGCATCCGGCATCCACCTTGTGTTGGCAACTCAGCGACCTTCGGTGGACGTAGTAACCGGTCTAATAAAGGCAAACGTTCCTTCTAGGCTTGCTTTTTCGGTCTCGTCTTTGACTGACTCTCGGGTAATTCTTGATCAGCCAGGAGCTGAGAAGCTGGTGGGCCAAGGTGATGCGCTTTTTGCACCAATGGGCACAAATAAGGCAGTTCGCGTTCAAGGGGCTTGGGTGTCTGAAGCCGAGCTTCAAAAAGTAGTTGACCATGTCAAGGCTCAGATGAACCCTGAGTACCGAAGTGACGTAATACAGCGGGTGACTTCTAAGGTCATGGACAGTGACATCGGCGATGACATGGATATTCTCCTTGCGGCTTGTGACCTAATCGTAAATTCTCAATTTGGGTCAACCTCAATGCTTCAGCGGAAGCTTCGGATTGGCTTTGCGAAGGCCGGAAGAATGATGGATCTTCTTGAATCCCGCGGGGTTGTCGGAGCTTCTGAAGGCTCGAAGGCCAGAGATGTTCTAGTTAAGGCAGAGGATCTGCCAGCTTTACTTGCCAAGATCAGTGGCCAAACCTCGGCTGTGGTCGAGGGGGATTCGCCGGGTTCCGATGACGAACCAGACGAAGACGCTTGGCAGCTGACCGGCAGGCGCGATGACTTCTAAAAGTTTTATTTATAGGCAAACCCCGAACCTAATTACATTGACCAGGCTGGCAATGGTGCCAGTTGTGCTCTGGTTAATCTTTGATTACTGGGATTTCTGGGGCCGGTTTGCCGCGCTGGTGCTGCTGGTACTTGCTGCCTCGACAGATGGTATCGATGGCGCTATTGCCAGAAAAAGAAACTTGGTCAGTGATTTTGGCAAGCTTATCGATCCGATCGCCGATAAGGCACTGCTAACTGGGGCACTTGTTGCATTATCCATTCAGGGCGCAGTTCCTTGGATAGCCACTTTGCTCATTCTGGCAAGGGAGCTGATTGTTACGGTTTATCGGCTGGTGGTTGCGAAGCGGCGCGTGATTGCAGCGACCGGGGGTGGAAAATTCAAAACGGTCATGCAAATCATCGCGGTTAGCCTCGCATTGGCTCCCTTTGAAGGCTTGGGCAACTGGTACGTGCTGTTTTCACAAGCCGTTCTCTGGTTTACCGTGGTGTTGACGCTTTGGAGCGGAAAGCAGGTCCTATGGCCGAGCAAGTTATAGCGCTGGCAAAAAAAGCCGGCCTCTCAATCGCTATTGCTGAATCAATAACCGGAGGCGCATTAGCCTCCGCTCTAATAAGTATTGACGGAGCCTCCGAGGTAGTTCTTGGATCGATTGTTGCCTACCAGGACCGGATAAAGGAGCAACTCCTAGGGGTGTCACCGGCCCTGATAGCTAATCAGAGCGCGGTAGATGCCGAAGTTGCCGCACAGATGGCCGAAGGCGTCCGGGAAAGGCTCTCTAAGGCTGCCGGCAAAGATTTAGGTTCGGTCATCGGGATAGCAACTACGGGCGTTGCCGGACCAAGCAGCGTGTCGGGGAGAATGCCGGGAGAAGTGTTCATTGCAATCAGCTCTTCTCAAGGCGTGACCGTATACAGCGAAAATTTTAAGGGTTCAAGAAATCAAGTCAGAATGCTTTGCCTGGATCGAGCAATCCAGATCCTTAGGGAACATTTGGCCTGAGTGGTTGGTTATCAATCAGGAAACATTCAGTTACTTTGGGTATTTTTAGCAATAGAAGCCGATAGATTATCGGCCAGGAGGAAACTTTGGTTCTGCTTAGACAAGAAATCGGTGACGTTCTTCGTAACCACCGCTTAGAACAGGGTCAGACACTTAGGCAAGTGGCTGCGAAGGCTTCCGTTGCCCTCGGCTATCTTTCTGAGGTTGAGCGCGGCCAAAAAGAAGCCTCCTCTGAAATTCTTGCTTCCGTGACCGAGGCACTAGATGTGCCATTGGCGCAGTTGTTGCGCGAGGTTTCCGACCGTCTTGCACTTGTCGAAGGCGTCTATGCCGAAAAGACTTACATCCCGGACACTGTTCCAGATGCTTTTGTAACCGAAGCAGAGCTTTACTCTCACTAGTGAAGCTGAGTCAGTTCCGGCAACTGGTCGACGAGGAGTTTGGACCTAGCTTCGCTGCCGTGATATTGGCGGACACTAGACTCACTGACAAATCAGATCAAACCCCGTTGGAGCTAATCAAGTCCGGCGATGACCCCAAGGAAGTATGGCTTGCGCTGTGCGCTCACCTTGGCGTTCCGAAGGAACGTTGGCACGGCAAACCTAGGACAAAGCAACACGCCGAAAACTAATCATTCGAAATTTTGTTCGAACGCCTATTGTTACTAACAGCTAAGAGTTTCTAAGACTTATCAAGAGGTTTCTTGCTAGGTCTGCAAAATGTCTTAGGTGGAGCGTAGCTTCGTTGTAAACAAGGCGCCAGGCGTCGGAAAGAGGTTGTAATGCCAAGTGCATCAGATAGAGAAAAGGCCCTAGACACTGCGCTAGCGCAGATTGATCGCCAGTTTGGCAAAGGGTCAGTTATGCGGTTGGGATCCGAAGAGCGCGCTCCAATAGCATCGATCTCAACCGGCTCAATCGCGTTGGACGTCGCATTGGGAATTGGTGGGCTTCCACGAGGTCGAATCGTAGAGGTTTATGGGCCAGAGGCCTCGGGTAAGACAACCATTGCTCTTCACGCTATCGCTAGCGCTCAGAAAGCCGGCGGTACAGCTGCTTTTATTGATGCTGAGCACGCTCTAGACCCCATTTACGCGGCCAAGCTTGGTGTCGACATTGATGCGCTTCTTGTTAGCCAGCCAGACACTGGGGAGCAGGCTCTCGAAATTACTGACATGTTGATCCGATCTGGATCAATCGATGTCATCGTGATTGACTCGGTGGCGGCGCTAGTGCCTCGTGCGGAGATCGAAGGCGAAATGGGAGACACTCACGTGGGTCTTCAGGCTCGTTTGATGTCTCAGGCCCTACGTAAGCTAACCGGCGCAATCAGCAACACGGACACCACCGCAATCTTTATCAACCAGCTGCGCGAAAAAATCGGAGTCTTCTTCGGTTCTCCAGAGACCACTTCGGGCGGAAAGGCATTGAAGTTCTATGCGTCAGTCCGATTGGACATTCGTCGAATTGAGACGCTGAAGGACGGACAGAACAACGCCGTGGGTAACCGCTCAAGAGTGAAGGTCGTAAAGAACAAGCTTGCGTCACCATTCAAGCAGGCAGAGTTCGACATCATCTTCGGCGAAGGAATCTCCCGAGAGGGTAGCTTGATTGACTTCGGAGTCGAGCAGGACATTGTCAATAAGTCAGGCGCTTGGTACACCTTTGATGGCGAACAGCTGGGTCAAGGAAAAGAGAATTCACGCAAGTTCTTGAAGGAAAATCCAGAGATTGCAGACACGATCGAACAGAAGATCAAGGCAAAGCTAGGCGTGGGTGTTCCTCGCCCGGTCGCTGATCTACCGGTTGAAGAAATTGCAGATGTATTAGAGGAAACACAGCCGGTCGCTAAGGCCGCAAACGATGCCTGAAATACAGCGTCAAGAGACACAGGTTCAAGAAACACAGTCTCCGGAAAAGCTGGAAAAGCGCGCACGTAATGTGTTGCTTTTCCAGCTTTCTCGAAGTATGAAAACTAAGTGGCAGCTAGCCCAAATCCTAGAAAAACGCGAGATTCCTTCGGAGATTGCTAAACCTCTTCTCGATCGCTTCGAGGAGGTCCAGTTAATAGACGATGCAGTTTTTGCGGCTGCATACGTTCGCTCCAGAGTTGAAAAGGGAAAATCTTCCAGAATAATCGGCAGAGAATTACAGCAAAAAGGTGTTGATAAATCAGTAATTGAGGAAGCTGTTTCAGGCATAACCAGAGAAGATGAAGAGAAGCTGGTTCTGGAATTAGGGAGGGCTCGTTGGGGCCGGCTGGGAAGTTTAGAGCCAGATGCGAGGTACAGGAGAGTCTCCGGTTTCTTGATGAGGAGAGGCTTCAGTTCGTCAATGGTTTCCAGTGCACTTCGCGAAATTAGGTCTGACGACTAAAATCAAGGCTGTCATGTCTCTTACCTACGAAGTCCGCACCTTTGGGTGCCAAATGAACGTTCACGATTCTGAGCGTATCTCTGGACTGCTTGACTCAGCTGGCTATGAGGAAAGCAACGGTGCAGACCCGGATGTAGTTGTCTTTAATACTTGCGCCGTTCGTGAGAACGCGGACAACAAGCTCTATGGAACGCTCGGAATGTTGCTACCCAAAAAAGAGGCCAATCCCAAGCTTCAGATTGCCGTTGGCGGCTGTTTGGCCCAGAAGGATCAGGACGTAATCTTGCAGCGGGCACCTTGGGTGGACGTGGTGTTCGGAACTCACAACATGGGTTCTTTGCCGGTTCTGCTCGAGCGCGCGAGGCACAATGCTGAAGCTCAAATTGAAATCCTGGAATCCTTAGAGGTTTTCCCATCCACTCTTCCAACCAAGCGTGAGAGTCCATTTAGCGGCTGGGTGTCCATTTCTGTTGGTTGTAATAACACCTGCACCTTCTGCATAGTCCCAACGCTTAGGGGCAAGGAGAAAGACCGACGCCCCGGGGAGATTTTGGCCGAAGTCGAAGCACTTGTCGCTGATGGGGCAATCGAAGTTACCTTGTTGGGCCAAAACGTCAATGCCTACGGTGTTGAGTTCGGTGATCGAGGTGCATTCGCCAAGTTGTTGAGGGCGTGTGGTGAAATCAAGGGGCTCGAACGGCTCAGATTCACATCTCCTCACCCTGCGTCATTTACGGACGACGTGATTGCCGCGATGGCTGAAACCCCGAACGTTATGCCCCAACTACACATGCCAATGCAGTCTGGTTCAGACAAGGTACTGAAGGACATGAAACGCAGTTACCGGGCGTCAAAGTATCTAGGGATTCTCGATAGAGTTCGCGCGGTAATGCCTGAAGCTGCAATAACAACCGACATAATTGTGGGCTTTCCGGGCGAGACAGAACAGGACTTTCAGGACACCATAGACGTCGTTAGAAAATCGAGGTTTGCAGCCTGCTTCACCTATCAATACTCGAAGCGGCCGGGAACTCCCGCTGCCGAAATGCCCGATCAGCTTCCCAAGGAAGTAGTGCAAGAAAGATACGAACGCCTTCTAGCTGTCGTGAACGAAGTCGCTTGGGAGGAAAATAAACTCTTGGTTGGGACAGAGGTTGAGGTGCTGGCTTCAGCTAATGAAGGGCGCAAGGATTCTCAGACCGATCGCCTAACTGGAAGAGCGAAGGACAACCGACTTGTCCATTTCGATGTTCCACAGGGCCAGGATGCTCCTCGTCCAGGTGACGCCGTGAGGCTCAGGATAACTAGAGCGGCTCCATATTTCCTTGTTGCCGACTTCGCCCCCGGGGGCCTTTACGAGGTCCGCAGAACCGCGGGTGGGGACGCCTATGACCGTCGTCAGCTCGAGAGCTGCGGTGTCCCGGGCCCCGGGGAGTCCAAAGTTTCACTTGGGTTACCGATCAGAGTGAAAAGTGGGGTTTAGCGCCCTAGCTATTGTCGGCCCCACTGCCTCGGGCAAGTCCGGGCTGGCTTTGTCTTTGGTCGAAGCGTTGGAGTCGTCTGGGCAGCCGGCTGAAATTATTAATGCGGATGCCATGCAGCTTTATAGGGGCATGGACATCGGAACTGCAAAGTTGCCCGAAAATGAGCGTCGGGGCATTAGGCATCACTTGATAGACGCGATCGAACCAAGCGCGGAAATGACCGCGGCCGAATATAGCAAGCTGGCAATTGGCACCGCCAATGAGGTAAGAGCTCGAGGCAAGTTGCCGGTGTTTGTCGGCGGGAGCATGTTCTACCTTGCTGCCGCTCTTGATTATTTCGATTTCGCTCCTACTGATACGGAAATTCGGGACCAACTCGAGTCTCAGGCGGAGGTTGTTGGCAACCTTGAAATGCATAATCAGCTTGTGAGGCTAGATCCAGAGTCTGGAAAGAAAATCCACAGCAATAATGTTCGGAAGGTCATAAGAGCACTCGAGGTGATTCAGATAACAGGACGACCCTTTGTCTCTACCCTTCCGGACCCCGAGTACCTTGTCCCCACTCTTACAATTGGCATCGATGTTGACAGAGAGGTTCTGAAGCCTCGCATTGCAGACCGTGTGGGAGAAATGTGGTCGCAGGGACTAATTGACGAGGCTGGACGGCTGCTAGAGGGCAAAGCGCCGCTCTCCAAAACCGCACGTGCTGCTATCGGCTATCAACAGGCCTTTCAGCAAATCTCTGGAGAGCTTGATGAAGCTTCAGCAATTGACGACACGATTCGGCTAACGAACCGATATGCGAGACGGCAAATGTCCTGGTTTAAGCGAGATCGTCGCACTCATTGGTTGCCGGACTCCCCGGAATTGCTCAAGTGCGCTCTGGAGCGAATTAGGCTTGGGGCATGAAAATCGAATTCACAAAAGGCCATGGCACGGGTAATGATTTCATTCTTGTGCTTGATAAGGCCGGACAAATTGACCTCAGTGCCGATCAAGTTGCCGCAATGTGTGACCGGCACTTTGGTATCGGTGCTGACGGTCTAATTATTGTGAAGCCCACGGCAAAGGATTCCGAGGTTGCGGAGCTGCTGGAAGACGAGCCGGAAGCTATTTGGTTTATGGACTACAGAAACTCTGACGGTTCTAGGGCAGAGATGTGCGGAAACGGCATTCGAGTTTTTGCCCGCTACCTGCTAGAAAATGGATTGGCGACGCTAACAGACGGCAGCACTTTGCCGGTCGCCACCAGGAATGGCATCAAGGATCTAACTGCAACGGTCAATGGGTTTGCGGTTGACCTGGGTCTTTTTTCAATCGGGGACGACCAAACGCTTGTAAGCGCTCTGGGCCTTCAAGTGTCCAGGCCTGGTCTTGCTGTCAATGTTGGCAACCCTCACGTTGTGGTTGCGCTTGCCGATCTCGAAGAGCTCCAGGGCTTAGAGCTTTCGAAGGCCCCAGTTCTAGAGCCTCTGCCAGAAGACGGCGCGAACGTTGAATTTGTGGTCCTGGATGAGCCCCTTATCAATAAGGGTGTTGCAGGGCTAACCATGAGGGTCCACGAGCGCGGCTCAGGTGAAACCATGAGTTGTGGGACCGGAATAGCAGCGTCAGCAATTGCAATTCGCCACTGGGCTGGAGGGACTCAAAACTTTTGGAAGGTCAAAGTTCCCGGGGGAGAGGTTGCTGTCAGGATGTTTCCAACCGAGGACGGCGAACACGTTTCAATCAGTGGCCCGGCGGTTCTTACTTATTCTGGGACTTGGCAGGACTAGCCACTTCGATAATTCGGTAGGTCTTTGCCGTTCCAATTCTGGAAACTTCATGACTGGGGAACTCTTCGGCTAGCCAGCGGACGAGTGAGTCGGC
>ERZ887849.879-NODE-879-length-30529-cov-45.177069_pt1 | contig 30529 bp, 32 predicted proteins | sample MGYA00521267_ERZ887849 | MGnify/ENA primary metagenome ERZ887849 (study PRJEB32303, sample SAMEA104408601) | aquatic metagenome | biome: Brackish water; feature: Pelagic; material: water | place: Baltic Sea | collected 2014-06-06T16:11:00 | depth 2,863 m ... | reverse complement strand
TCAAAGCTTTCAATTAAATGAAAATTAAAAAAAAGTGTTAGATATATAGAAAATAAAATTATTATTTTTAGATAACTTGCAGAAACTTTCATTTAAATTTAAACCTATACTAGAATTTTTCATAATTCACAGTTTTTCTTTTATCCGTGACATTTTGTGGTAACATTTAAAATCAAATTAATAACAACACTAACGAGGGAAAAAAAATGAAATCAATAAGAAAACTATTTTTAGTCTTCTCAGTATTTGCACTGTTCATTCATGCTAATGCAGAGGCTAAAACTACAATTAATTGGTGGCATGCATTCGGAGGAAGACTTGGTGAATTACTAGATGAGCAAGTTAAGAAATTTAATGCAAGTCAAAATGACTATGAAGTTGTTCATGCTCAAAAAGGAAATTACTCTGAAACTTTGAACGCTGGTATTGCTGCATTTAGAGCAAAACAACAACCACATCTTTTGATGGTGTTTGAAGTTGGAACAGCATCAATGATGGCAGCCAAAGGAGCTACAAAACCTGTTTATGAAGTAATGGCTCAGTCTGGATTAAAGTTTGATGCAGACGCTTACATTCCGCCAGTAAAAGGTTACTACACAACAACTGATGGAAAAATGTTGTCTTTACCTTACAACTCATCAACTCCTGTTCTATGGATCAACAAAGACCTAATGAAAAAAGCAGGATTAAATCCAAGCATGAGTTTAGCTACTTGGGATGATGTTGGAACAGCATTAGATGCTGCTAAAAAAGCTGGTATAGGTTGTGGACTTACAACTGCATGGCAAAGTTGGATACATTTAGAAAACTTTTCTGCGTATCACAATGTTCCTTTTGCATCAAAAGCAAATGGATTTGCTGGTCTAGACACTAAGCTTCAATTTAACAGTTCACTTCATGTAAAACATTTAGACATGATGGGAAAATGGGCCAAAGATGGTAAATTTTTCTATGCAGGTCGAAGAAATGAAGGTGGAGCAAACTTTAGAGGTGGAGAATGTATGTTCTTTACAGAAAGTTCTGCTGGTTATGCTGGTATAAAAAAAGAAGCTAAGTTTGAATTTGAAATCAGACCATTGCCTTATTATAAAGGAACTAAGGCTCCTCAAAACACGATTATTGGTGGAGCATCTTTATGGGTTATGTCTGGTCACTCAGCTGATGAATACAAAGGAGTTGCAGCGTTTATTAACTTCTTATCAACTGATGATATCCAAGCAAAATGGCATCAAGATACTGGTTATCTTCCAATAACAATCTCTGCAGCTGCAAAGACTGACAAAGATGGCTTCTATAAAGCTAATCCTGGTACAGACATTGCTGGTAAACAGATGATGGGTAAAGCTCCTACAGATAATTCTAAAGGTTTACGTTTAGGTTCATTTGATCAAATCAGAGGAATCATAGATGAAGAACTTGAGGGTATTTGGACTGGAAATAAAACTGCAAAAGCAGCAATGGATAGTGCTGTGAAACGTGGTGATGTTTTGCTTAGAAGATTTGAGCAAGCTAACAAGTAATATCTAAAATTAACAGGAGGAGATATTTTTCTCCTCCTGTTTTTCATAAATGGAAAAAAGAGTCATTTTTAAAGGTTGGTGGTTACCCCTTATTTTAGTTGCGCCCCAACTAATTATATCTGCTATATTTTTCTTTTATCCAGCAGGCCAAGCAGTATGGAACTCTCTTTTTCTACCAGATCCTTTTGGTCTTAAATCTCAATATGTTGGTCTTGAGAATTTTAAATTTTTAGCAAGTGATAGTTATTATCGAGCAAGTTTTTTAACAACTTTGCTTTTTTCTACATTGGTTTCAGTGTTTTCCATGGGTTTAGGGCTCTATTTTGCAGCTTTAGCAGATCGTTTAATTAAAGGAGCGGGAGTGTATCAAACACTTCTACTTTGGCCTTACGCGGTAGCACCAGCCGTTGCTGCTGTCATTTGGAGTTTTTTATTTTCAAGTCGAATAGGTTTAGTTTCTTGGTATCTAGGTATGTTTGGCTACGATTGGAATCATGCCTTAAATAGCAATGAAGCTATGGGGCTAGTTGTTTTAGCTTCATCATGGGGAAGAATTAGTTACAACTTTTTATTTTTTTTAGCAGGACTTCAGGCCATTCCTAAGTCAGTAATTGAAGCGGCTGCTATTGATGGAGCAAGTTTTTGGAAAAGATTTAGAACTATCGTTATTCCATTACTGTCTCCAATAAGCTTCTTTTTATTAGTCGTAAACATCGTTTATGCTTTTTTTGAAACATTTGGTGTCATTCACACCATTACATCTGGCGGACCTCAGCAATCAACGACAACGTTAGTTTATAAAGTTTATGCTGATGGTTTTGTTGGACAAGATTTAGGTTCTAGTGCTGCTCAGTCAGTAATTTTATTAGTTGTTGTTGGCTTATTGACTGTCGTGCAATTTAAATACATTGAAAAGAAAGTGCATTATTAAAATGGTTGAGAAAAAAAAATCAGGATATTGGTTAACACATTTAGGATTAATCATAGGAGTTCTATTTATATTTTTTCCTGTTTGGCTAACATTCGTTGCCTCAACTGTTACGCAAGATGAAATTATTCAACCACCTTTTCCAGTGTTGCCCGGTCCGCATTTTATAGAAAATTATACTAATGCATTATTTAATGGTGTGCCCGAAGGATATGGCAAAAGCCCTCCAGTATTTAGATTGTTATTAAACTCTGCCATTATGGCATTAGGTATTTCAGTGGGTAAGATTATAATCTCTTTATTATCTGCTTTCGCCATCGTGTATTTTAGATTTCCTGGTAGACAATTTTTCTTTTGGATTATTTTCTTAACTTTAATGCTGCCCGTTGAAGTAAGGATTGTTCCCACATATGAGATTGCTGCAAATTTAGGATTGCTCAATAGTTATGCTGGTTTGATTTTTCCTTTGATTGCCTCGGCAACTGCTACATTTTTATTTAGACAATTCTTTTTAACTATTCCAGATGAAATGGTTGAGGCCGCTAGAATTGATGGTGCAACTCCAATGCAATTTTTCAAAGATATATTAGTTCCTATTAGCAGAACAAATATCGCTGCATTATTTGTAATTTTATTTATTTATGGTTGGAACCAGTATCTATGGCCTCTACTTTTAACTACAGATCCAAGTATGAACACGATCGTAATGGGAATTAATCAAATGATACCTGGCGGAGATGATTATGGTCATTGGCCAACTATTATGGCAACTTCAATTTTAGCTATGGTTCCACCAGTTGTTGTTGTTATAACTATGCAAAAGTTTTTTGTTAAAGGACTATTAGAAAGTGAAAAATAAATGGGAAGCATAAACTTAAAAAATTTAAAAAAATCTTTTGGTAAAACGAAAGTCATTCACGACCTCAGTGTTGATATCCAGGATGGAGAACTCATCGTTATTGTCGGTCCATCAGGTTGCGGTAAATCGACTTTACTAAGAATGGTTGCTGGACTCGAAGAGGCTAATGTAGGTGACATTATCATCGATGGCAAAAGAGTAAACGATGAAGAACCAATGCAAAGAAACATTGCAATGGTGTTTCAAAATTATGCTCTTTATCCTCATATGACTGTATTTGGTAATATGGCCTATGGATTAAAAATCGCAAAAATAGATAAAGACGAAATTGCCGATAGAGTAAAAAAAGCTGCAGAAATTTTGGAATTAGGCGAACTTTTAGAGAGAAAACCAAGTCAATTATCAGGCGGTCAAAGACAAAGAGTTGCTATGGGAAGGGCTATCGTGAGAAATCCAGTGGCTTTTTTATTTGATGAACCCTTATCAAATTTGGATGCAAAATTAAGAGTTCAGATGAGATTGGAAATTAAGAAATTACAAACTCAACTTAAAACAACTTCTTTATACGTAACGCATGATCAAGTGGAAGCTATGACTTTAGCAGATCGAATAATTGTAATGAACGAGGGTAGAGTCGAGCAAATTGGTACACCAATAGACGTATATCAAAAACCTCAAACTATTTTTACAGCTCAGTTTATTGGTAGTCCTGCAATGAACATATTTAAGGGTAACCACTCAAACTCAGGCATAAAACTTTCTAATGGCTTAGAATTTAAATCTTCCAAAAAACATTCTGGAGAAGCTTATGTTGGTATGAGACCTGAAGATTTTTCTATAGATCCAAATGGTTTAGTTAAAATTCAAGTTGATCTTATTGAGCTCGTTGGATCAAATTCTTTAATTCATGGACGTTTAGAAAATAGCAATGAAATTTTAGTAGCGAGCGTACCAGGGGTAGTTGATAAAAGTAATGTAGGTAAAAAAATTAATTTATCCTTTGATTTATCAAAACTTCACTTGTTTGATGTTGCATCAGGTCAAAGGATTTAAACTTGAAAAATAATTTTTTGAGTAAGCCAAATTACATAAGAATTTATGGTCACCGGGGAGCTAGAGGAGAGTACCCAGAAAATACCATTGAAGGATTTAAGCATACTTTTTCACTTCAAATAAAAGCTATTGAATTTGATGTTTTGATTTCTAAAGATAATGTACCAACCATCTATCATAATTTTACTTTAAACAAGGATCTTACAAAAGACGGAAACAATAATTGGCTACCAACGGATGACATTAAAATTTATGAAAAAACATTCGAAGAAATTAAAACATATAATGTTGGAGGTATTGACTCCAATAGTAAATATGGAAAGACTTTTTCAAAACAAAAAACAATAGAGACTGCAAGAATTCCAAGTCTTAAAGATCTTTTAGAATTAGTAAAATCTAGCAGTAAAGATATTTTTTTAAACCTCGAAATTAAATCTACCCCCTATAAACAGGACTTAATTCCGAACCCAAGCGAGATGGTAAAATTGATACTAAAAGATATTAATGATTACAGTTTAGTAGACCAAACACTTATTTCATCTTTTGATTGGAGAATATTAAAGGAAGTTAAAAAACAAAATTCAAATATTTTACGAGGCTACTTAAGTTTACAACAAGGTCAAAGCAAGACTATCTTTGAAGATTCATTGTGGGTTGATGGTAAATTTTCTTCATTAGAGTTATTTGAACTACCAAAAGTAATTAAATCTCTTGATGGACACGTTTGGTGTCCCTTTTACCGAGATGTAACCAAAGAGAATGTTAAGCTTGCCCACGATCTTGGCTTAGCTGTAAATGTTTGGACGGTAAACAATGATGAAGATGTTTTACGAATGATCGAGTACAGCGTGGACGGAATAATTACTGATTATCCAAAAAAAGTAAAAGAAATTTGCAAAAAAAGTAATATTTCTTGGTTCTAGGGTTGCAAAAAAAGTATTCTTGTTTTAATAATTTCAGGATCTTCATGAAAAATAAAAATTATAAAAGAAACTGGTTAGAAAGAAAGTTAGATGAGTTCAATCACACAATGAGTTTTATTAGAACCATATTACCTTTTATAATTTTAGTAATTCAAATTTATATATTAACTAAGTTAACCTAAGAATATCTAAGCATGGCCGTAAAGAAGAAAAAAAATCAGAGGAATTGGCTTGAACGAAAGCTAGATGAGTATAATCATACTATGGAGTTAGTTCGAACGATATTACCTTTTGTGATCCTACTTCTTCAGATTTACATTCTTACTAAGCTTACTTAGATAAAAAGTTTATATATTTATCCGTTTCCTCTATCTGTATTTCATCCTGTAAGCCAAAGTACTCGCCATCTAGTTGAGTATTTAAAGGTTCAGTAGTTTTGGTAACCTTTATTTTTTGAGCCTGTGAAGTAATAATATTTTTAGTACCAGCTAAATCTCCCTTAAAGAGAACAAGCATAACATAATACATTAAATTCATTCTTGTAAGATTTTGGAAAACATAAGTGATAAGCCCATTTTCAAATATATTAGTTTTTTTAGAAATACTGTATTGGCCTGCATAATATCTTGCATTTGTTATCAATACCCAATTTGCTTCATATGTTTTATTATCTAATGAAACTTTTATTTTTTCATTTTTTAAAAACAGAAAATGTTGCAAAGATTTAATTATAAATATTAGTTTTCCTAAATATTTTTTTATACCTGAGTGAATTGAGGCTACAATTGTTCCGTCAAATCCAACACCTAACATCAAAAAAAAATAGTCATTATTAGCTTTGGCTAAGTAAATTTTTTTTGTATTTTTTGATATTAATGTTTCATATACATCTTTTGCCTTCTTCTTAATATTTGCCTCAATTTGAAGAATGTTAGCTGTGCCTAGTGGAATGTACCCCATTTCCTTAGTTGATAAGGATGGATACTTAATAACTTCATTTACAGCAAAGTTAAAAGAGCCATCACCACCCGTAATTATTAATCGGTCAAAGCTTTTTATAGATAGTTTTTTAAAAATTTCTTTTGCCTCTTCAATCGATGTTGATTTAATTACTTCAACATCATGATCCTTTCTCAATAAGTTAATCGTTTCATCAAGAAGCTTCTGATTTTTTAAAGCATTAGAATTTATAACAGTACAGAATTTAATTCTTTCACTCATCTAACCGTTATGTAGCATATTTGAGTGTTTAATCTAGATAGCGTATATACTGCTTATGGAAATATTATTTTATTTATTAATTTTCTTAATCTTCAGCTGGATCATTTTTTTGATTGTTAGATCAATTAGTAAAGGCTTAGATGCTAAATCTAATACAAAAAAAAATAAATATACGAATGAAGCTGAAGGAAAAAACTTATCTATGAATAATAATGAAGACCTTGTCAAAAATACTCTTGATGAATTTTTAGACCAAGTTTTAATAGTAAATAAATTTAAAGAAATTGTTTTTTTAAATAAAAATGCAGCTCTTAGATTTGGTGAAAATCTAGAAGGGAAGCATCTTGCTTCGATATTAAGAGCTCCAGAAATTCTAGAAAGTTTTGATATTTGTATTGAAAATAATGAAAAACAAATTGTTGAAGTTGAAATAAAAAATCCCATTTATCAATTTTTTAGTGCTACAATTTTCCCTCACCCTGAGAATAACAATTTTATCATTATTGTATTAAGAGATCTTACCGAAATAGCTAAAGTACAAAAATTTAAATCAGATTTCGTAGCTAATGCATCTCACGAGTTAAGAACCCCATTACAATCAATAAAGCTAGGTTTAGAAACCATCAACCAAGGACATGCAAAAAACGATTTTGAAGCTCAAAAAAAATTCGTACCTATAATGTTAGAACAGGCACAAAGAATGGAAAACCTTATTAGAGATCTTTTATCACTTTCAAAAATAGAGCTAGAGGAACATATAAGACCGAATAAAGATATAGATCTAAAAGATATTATAGATCATGTAATTCAAGCACAAAATCAATCACTTAGTCAAAATGATGTAAAAATTAATTTTGATTGCAAAAAAGACGCAAGAAGAATCGTGGGTGACAGAGACAAATTAATTGAAATATTTTCCAACCTTATTGAAAACGCAATAAAGTATAGTGAAAGAGGAAAGAATATAAATATTTCACTTAAAAAAAAGAATGATCAAATATTAGCTTCAGTCAAAGATAGCGGAGTTGGAATTCCAAAAGATCTTATACCAAGAGTTACCGAGAGGTTTTTTAGAGTTGATCCTGAAAAAAGTAAAAAGGTTGGAGGAACCGGTCTAGGCCTAGCCATAGTTAAGCACCTAGTATTACAACATAGAGGCGAGCTAAATATAACAAGTGAAGAGGGAAAAGGCTCAGAATTCATAGTATCATTCCCTGCTATTTAATTAAATAGCACAACCTTAAATTTAATAATTGTAATAAATATTTAATATTTCTGTAACAAAATTTTAAATAAATTTCTGTAAGTTTTTTAAAAAAACAAAAATAAAGGAAAAAAAATGAAAATATTTAAAAATTTACTATTAGTTACTAGTATGCTTTTAATAGCAAACTTTGCTCAGGCTAGAGATCAAATTAAGATTGTTGGATCTTCAACTGTTTACCCTTATGCAACGGTAGTAGCAGAGAAATTCGGAAAAGGCGGAAAATTTAAAACGCCAGTAATTGAAAGTACGGGAACTGGCGGTGGTATGAAATTATTTTGTGCTGGTGTAGGAGAAAATCATCCAGATATAACAAATGCTTCAAGAGCTATTAAAACTGCTGAAAAAGAACTTTGTAATAAAAATGGTGTAAAAGATATCATTGAAATTGTTGTTGGAAATGATGGAATAGTTTTTGCTCAATCAGTAAAAGCTCAAGATATAAATTTTACAAAAGAACAATTATGGAGAGCTTTAGCTGAAAAAGTAGAAATTGATGGAAAATTAGTTAACAATCCATACACAAAATGGAGTGATATTGACAGCAAACTACCAGCAAATAAAATTGAAATTTTAATTGCCCCACCAACTTCAGGAACACGAGATGCTTGGAACTCTTTAGTTATGGAAAAGGGTTGCACAAAAAAAGCTATTGAACTTCTTGGTGGAGACAAAGGTGAATGTGCAAAAATAAGAGAAGATGGTTATGCTATCGAAGCAGGAGAGAATGATACTTTAATTGTCCAAAAACTTAATTCTAATCCAAATGCATTTGGTTTTTTTGGTTTTAGTTATTTAATAGGCAATAAAGATAAAATTAAAGCTGCATCCATAGATGGAGTACAACCATCTCTAGCTGGCATCCAAGATTATTCATATCCGATTGCAAGGCCATTATTCTTTTATGTGAAAAAAGCACATATTGGAGTTATTCCAGGCATTTCAGATTTTTTGAAAGAATTTACTTCAAAAAAATCAATGGGTGATGGAGGTTACTTGTCTGACATAGGTTTAGTGCCGTTATCTAGTGAAAAATATAATTCAACTAGAACAGCTGCAACAAAACTAACGACAATTAGCATCAACTAAATATAAATTATTAATTTAACTTAAAAAGGCCGAGTAAAATCGGCCTTTTTTTTTACAATTACAGGTTTAGAAATTTAACATAATTGTAACAATCAAAGAGTATACCAGCTTAATGAATTTAGGAATCTTCACTGCTATTTTGTTGTTTTGTATTTTTTCATATTTCTTTGGGCAAACAACAGCTAAAAAATTAGTTACAAATCAAAATCTTAAACTTAAAACATTACCAACTTATTACGGATACTTTGTTGCTTTGTGGTGTGGAATACCCTCGTTAATCCTTTTTGCTGTATGGAGTTTATTTGAACCAACTATCATAAAAACTATTGTAGTTGGCAAAGTATTATCAGCCTCACAAATTGAAGCAGGATTAACTACAAACCTTATTTATCAAAAAATCCTCTCATATAGTGCTGGAAATTTTACTGGAGATTTAACCGATACCATAAAAATAGGCGCACTTGCTTATGCAAAAATTACTTCACTTGCATACAAAGCTAAGTTAGCTTCAATTTTATCTTTAGCCTCGATAGGTTTTATATATGCCTTTAATAAAGTATCTAAAAACAATAATGCAAGAAATGATGTAGAAAATATTTTAAAATGGTTACTTTTTTCATCTTCCGTAATTGCAATATTAACCACTCTTGGAATTATATTCTCCCTTCTCTTTGAGAGCATAAAATTTTTTTCTTCAATAAATATTTTTGATTTTTTATTTGGAACAAATTGGAGTCCTCAAAAAGCATTTGTCAGGGACGCTAGTGCAATTACTGCTGAGGAATATCTAGAAATTAAAGATGCTTTTGGTTCTGTCCCTTTGTTTGCTGGAACTGCGTTTATAGCGTTAATAGCTATGTGCGTAGCGGTTCCAATCGGATTATTTTCAGGAATTTATTTAGCAGAATATGCAAGTTATAAATCTAGAAGAACTATTAAGCCTATTATTGAAATCTTGGCTGGTATTCCAACCGTAGTTTATGGATTTTTTGCCGCTTTAACAGTTGGTCCATTTTTTAGAGAATTCGGCGAAAGTTTAGGATTAAATGTGAGTTCAGAAAGTGCACTTGCTGCAGGATTAGTTATGGGAATAATGATTATTCCTTACGTATCATCTTTATCAGACGATGTAATCAATGCTGTTCCACAATCTCTTCGAGAAGGATCCTACGCAGTAGGAGCAACTAAATCTGAAACGATTAAAAAAGTTGTTTTCCCTGCCGCTCTCCCAGGAATAATTGGATCAATCCTATTAGCTGTTTCAAGAGCAATTGGAGAAACTATGATTGTAGTAATGGCAGCAGGATTAGCGGCTAACTTAACAATAAATCCACTAGAGTCTACAACAACAGTCACAACTCAAATTGTAATGCTGTTGGTAGGTGACCAAGAATTTGATAGCCCTAAAACTCAATCTGCGTTTGCACTAGGCTTAACCCTTTTTCTAGTAACATTAGTTTTAAATTATATCGCTTTAAGAGTAGTAAAAAAATATAGAGAAAAATATGACTAAAGATCAAAGAATTAAAAAAAGACATAGAGCTGAAGCAAGGTTTAAATTATATGGACTTTTATCCATTATACTTGCATTAACTTTTGTGGGTTTTTTAGTTTTTACTATATTTTCAAAAGGTAGTGATGCTTTCTCAAAAACTACCATAAAAGTTAATGTATCTTTTAATGCTGAAATACTAAGTCTACCATCCAACCCATCTTTGGAAGATATTCAAGATGCAGATTATTATGATCTTGCTTTAGAAAGTATTAATAAATTATTGTTAACTTCTAATCCTGATGACGAAAAATTATTAAAAAAATTATTCAGTCCAGATTTTGACTTAGAGATAAAAAACTATTTAGTAAAAAATCCAGATTTAATTAACCAAACCCAAGATATAAATTTAACCTCTTCTGATGATATAGATCAACTATTTAAGGGTAATTTTCCAAGAGATATCCCGGAAGATAGAAGGCAAGTTAATGATAGACAATTAGAAATTTTTGATGAGTTAGTCGCTCAAGATAAAATTCAAAAAAAGTTTAATAATTATTTTTTTACCAATGGGGATTCTAGGGATCCTGAACTAGCTGGTATCGGCGCTTCTTTATTGGGAAGTTTTTTTAGTGTTGTAATTTGTTTAATATTATCTTTTCCTATCGCAATCTTAGCTTCGATTTATTTAGAAGAATTTGCACCAAAAAATAAAATTACTGATTTTATTGAAATTAATATTAATAATTTAGCTGCCGTTCCATCAATCGTATATGGACTTTTGGGATTAGGAATCCTCTTGGGCTTTATGAACTTTCCAAGGTCTACTCCATTAGTAGCTGGAATTACATTGGCCTTAATGACATTGCCAAGAATAATAATTCCTTGCAGGGCATCTTTAAAAGCTGTGCCACCTTCAATTAGAGAAGGGGCTTTAGCAGTTGGGGCCTCTAAATTCCAGTCAGTTTTTCATCATGTTGTTCCATTGTCTTTACCAGGAACATTGTCAGGTACTATCATTGGTCTTGCTCAAGCTTTAGGTGAAACAGCACCTTTAATTTTAATTGGTATGGTTGCATTTGTAGTTGATATACCTGGAAGTCCAATTGACCCAGCATCCTCTCTGCCTGCGCAAGTTTATTTGTGGTCAGAGTCAGCTGAAAGAGGTTTTGTTGAAAAAACCTCTGCAACAATAATGATATTATTAACCTTTTTAATTGTGATGAATTTTATTGCAGTTTATCTTAGACAAAAATTTGAAAAGAAGTGGAATTAATGAAAGAGAGAAAAATAAAAATAAAAACTGAAAATCTCGAAGTTTATTACGGAGAAAAACAAGCTTTATTTGATGTAAATTTAGAAATTCACGAAAAGGAAGTGACCGCACTTATTGGTCCGTCTGGGTGTGGAAAGTCTACTTTCATAAGATGCATCAATCGAATGAATGATGTTATCGATATATGTAAAATTAAAGGATCAATTGAAATAGATGGAAAAAATATTAATCATAAGTCCATTGACGTTGTTAGACTAAGAGAAAAAGTAGGTATGGTGTTTCAAAAACCCAATCCTTTTCCAAAAAGTATTTATGATAATATTGCTTATGGGCCTAAGATTCATGGTATTACGAAAAATAAAGGTGAATTAGATAATTTAATTGAAAATAGTTTGAGAAAAGCTGCTTTGTGGAACGAAGTTAAAGATAGATTACATGAGCCCGGAACAAGTTTATCTGGAGGACAACAGCAAAGGTTATGCATAGCTAGAGCGATATCTGTAAATCCAGAAATTATTTTAATGGATGAACCTTGTTCAGCCCTAGATCCAATTGCAACAGCAAAAATTGAAGAATTAATTGATGAGTTAAGAGAAACTTATACCATCATTATAGTAACGCATTCTATGGCTCAAGCAGTTAGAGTATCTCAAAAAACTGGCTTCTTTCATTTAGGAAAATTAATTGAATTTGGCACTACAGAAAAAATGTTTAAAAACCCTAGTAATAATATGACACAAGATTATATTACAGGTAGATTTGGATAAACATATGAACAACGAAACACATATTGTAAAATCATACGAAGAAGAACTTCAGCATTTGCATGATACGCTCATTCAAATGGGTAGTTTAACAGAGAGTCAATTATCAGACTCTTTAGAAGCAGTAATTAAAGTAGACAAAGAGTCTACGGATAAAATTATTAAAAGTGATGAAAAAGTAAATAAGTTTAGATCTAAAATAGATACACAAATTATGAATTTACTAGTTAAGAGAGCACCAATGGCAATTGATTTAAGATCAACGATAAGCGCTTTAAAAATATCTCAAGATTTAGAGCGAATTGGAGACTTGGCTAAAAGTAATGCTAAGAAAGTTGAGCCTTTGCCTTTAGATCTTCCTGATTCACTAGTACAAAGTTTAAAAAGATTAGGTGATTTAGTTCAAAAACAATTAAAAGACGTTATCGATTCATACGTTAATAAATCTTTAGATAAATCATTAGCTGTTTGGAAAGGTGATGAAAAAGTTGATGATTTAACCCATCTAGCCATGAATAATGTTATGGATTTTCTATCTAAAGACAAAAAAAATTTAGCTTTTTCAACACATCTAATATTTGTGACTAAAAATTTAGAGCGTGCCGGTGATCACATAACAAATATTGCAGAGTCAGTATATTATCTTATTAAAGGTGAATACCTAAAAGGACATCGACCAAAAGGTAAAGATACTTCAGTTTAAATCAATGAAAGCCAAGATAATGATTATAGAGGACGAGGAGTCAATCGTTACTCTTGTCAAATATAATTTAGAAAAAGAAGGTTATAAAGTTTTCTCAAACTCAAATGGAGAGAAAGCAATAGAGCACATCAAAGAGATTGCACCAGATCTTATCTTACTTGATTGGATGCTTCCAAATTTATCTGGAATAGAAATTTGTAAAATTTTAAAAACTGAAAAAAAACATAAACATATTCCTATTATTATGCTTACAGCGAAAGGGGAAGAGGAAGACAAAATAAGGGGATTAAATAGTGGAGCAGATGATTACATTACCAAACCTTTTAGTCACAAAGAATTAATTGCAAGAGTTAATGCTTTGTTAAGAAGAGTTAATCCTTCTGTTTCTGAAGATATTGTAGAGTATGAAGATCTTAAAGTTGATCGAATTGAAAGAAAAGTATTTAGGGAAAAAAAAGAAATCAAATTAGGACCTACCGAATTTAAATTACTAAATTTTTTAATTAAAAATCCAAAACGTGTTTATTCTAGAGAGCAACTGTTAGAAAATATTTGGTCTGATAATATTAACGTAGAAAATAGAACTATCGATGTTCATATAAGACGTTTACGCCAAGCGATAAATATTAATTCAAAGAAAAATTATATAAGAACAGTTAGGTCAGCAGGCTACGCTCTAGATTAGTTTAAAAAATCCAATTACAAAGAGTGGAATTTGTAAACCAAAGTTAGTCAAGATAGCTTTGTCTTTTGAGAGGTATCCAGCTATCGTCCATCCAATAACCCCTAAACCATGAAACATAATATTGAGAGGATAAATATTTAAGTTTGTGAGAAGTATTCCTGTTAGTACTAAAAAAGTACTAATCCATTTAAGATACTTTTTAATAAAAAAGTTCATAAAGCTCCTTTGTTAAAGTTTGATTTTAAATAATTGACTTATGCAGATTTGATTTTTTTCTCAATAAATGGTGGCACTTCATCATCTTTATCAAGAATTTCTTCTTTTTGCCCTTTAGGTTGGAAGGCATATAGAACATGCAATTTGCAGTATGGAAAAGCATCAACGGGCTTTCTTCCGCAAAAGTAAAAATTTGCTTCATCAGGATGACCTATTGGCCATTTACATGTTTCATCCGTTAGATTTTCTAAACTAGTAGGTTTTTCAGGCTCAAAATCCTTGTCTAATAAAATAGATTTAAACTTACTTTTTCTACTAACTGATCCTCTAAGTTTTGGTTGTGGGTTGGTATTCTCTTTTTTCTCGTTATTACTAGGTTTGCTTTTTGAAGGTGCTCTTTCCTCTAAGTTTAAACGGTGGGCTTTTCCTATTACCGCGTTTCTAGTAGTGTCGCCCAACATGCCAGCAATCTCGCTAGCCGTATGTCCTTTTGTCCAAAGTTCTCTTAGTTTTTGTACTTTTTCTTCAGTCCAGCTCATAATTTTAATTTATACTATATCTAGTTAATTATTCAATTTATTACCATTATCTAGTATGCTTTGGTAATATTTACCAGTAAAAACGACAAAAAATTAAGTTTTACACAAGTTTTTTTAAATATAGAGATATAACACCGCCTCATGGTTGAAATTAGTACAAAATATAAAATTGGCACTAGAAGATTTGGTTTCATTAACTGGATTGGTGTGTGGACATTATACAAAAAAGAAGTCTTAAGATTTTTAAATGTCTGGATACAAACTATTTTTTCTCCTCTAATTTCAGCACTACTTTTCTTGCTTGTTTTGTCCTTAGCCATAGGAAGCGATAGAGGGAATGTTTTAGGAGTACCTTTTATTAATTTTTTAGCACCTGGTTTAATTGCTATGCAAATTATTCAACAATCTTTTTCTCATTCATCTTCTTCTTTTATGATTGGAAAAATTCAAGGTAATATCGTTGATATTTTATATGCTCCTTTATCAGCAGGTGAAGTTACATTTGCAGTAACCTTAGCTGCTGTAACCAGAAGTGTAATGATTGCTATTATATCAATCATAACTTTTCACTTAATTGTAGGTTTTGAAATAAAGAACTATGCAACCTTGATTGCTTTTACTTTTCTTTCTTCATTTATACTTGGAGCCCTAGGTATTATTGCAGGACTTTGGGCTGAAAAATTTGATCATATGGCAAGTGTTACGAACTTTATAATCGTACCATTGTCTTTTTTATCAGGAACTTTTTATACCATAGATAGACTGCCCGGCTTTCTGCACACGGTTAGTCAATCCAACCCTTTCTTTTATATGATCGATGGATTTAGATTTAGCTTCCTAGGCGTTGCTGATGGATCTATCTTCATAGGTTTAATTTATCTAAGCGCTTTAGCATTTATTATGTGGATGGTTGCTTATTTGTTGTATAAAAAAGGCTATAAAATAAAATCTTAATCATGAGTTCGTTACTAAATAATTACGCTAGAAAAAAAATTTCTTTTGTGAGAGGTAAAGGCTGTTATCTTTATGCATCAAATGGAAAAAAATACTTAGATTTTGTTCAAGGTATTGCAGTTAATTCCTTAGGCCATTGCCATGACCATTTAGTAAAAACAATAAATAATCAGTCTAAAAAGTTATGGCATGTTTCAAATGCATTTACGATCTTAGAACAAGAAAGATTGGCAAAAAGATTAACACAAAATTCCTTTGCTGATTATGTTGCTTTTCAAAACTCAGGAGCAGAAGCCACAGAGTTAGCTATTAAAGTTGCTAGAAGATTTTTTTATTACAAAGGCAATCCTAAGAAAAATAGAATTTTATGCTTAAACAATAGTTTTCACGGTAGAACGCTAGCAACTATTTTTGCAAGTAATAATAAGAAATCCATAGAAGGATTTGCTCCAAAAGTTGATGGCTTTGATCATTTTAATTTTGCAGATCACAAAGGTTTGGAAAAAGCCATTACAAGTAAAACAGCTGCAATTATGGTTGAGACAATTATGGGAGAAGGGGGAATAAAAGTTATTCCTGATTACTGCTTGAAAGGCCTTAGAAAACTTTGTGATAAGAAAAATATCTTATTGATCCTTGATGAAGTGCAATGTGGAATTGGCAGAACTGGAAAATTTTTTGCATATGAGCATGCGGGCATAACCCCTGACATTGTACCTATTGCTAAAGGAATTGGAGGAGGATTTCCAATTGGAGCATGTTTAATGACTAAAAGAGTTGCGGCATGTATGGGACCTGGCTCACACGGATCAACGTTTGGAGGAAATCCTTTAGCTACAAGTGTTGGTAACGCTGTTTTAGATCAAGTTTTAAAAAAAGGGTTTTTAAAAAATGTACAAACAATAGGAAACTATTTTCAAGAACAATTAAAAAATATTCAATCTGAATTTCCAAAAGTTATAAAAGAAGTTAGAGGTCTTGGACTATTAGTTGGGATCAGAGTAGGTGTTGATCAAACGTTATTCATAAAAAAATTATTGGATAATAAATTGCTGACCATCAAAGCAGCTGAAAATGTTGTTAGATTATTACCACCCTTAAATGTCAAAAAAGAAAATATAGACCAGGCAATTGTGATTCTAAGAAAAGTATGCAAAACTTTTAAATGAAGAACTTTTTAAATATTTCTGATCTTTCTGCACAAGAATTAAAAGAGATCATCGAAGAGGCAAAATCTAGAAAATTAAAAAGAAAAGGCTTTAATAAGTCTGAGCCAGATAAGGACAAACCTTTTTCGGGTATGTCGATGATTATGATGTTTGAAAAACCATCAACAAGAACTAGAATTTCTTTTGATATAGCAGCTAAACAATTAGGTGGATCAACTATTATCCTTAATCAAGATGGCATCCATTATGGCAAAGGGGATGAGTCCATTAAGGATACAGCAAAAGTTTTATCTCAGTATGCAGACATGATCATGATTAGAACTGCATCACATAAAAATTTAGATGAATTTGCAAAGCATTCAGATATTCCTGTAATTAATGGTTTGTCAGAACTAAGCCACCCTTGTCAAATTATGTCTGATATTCTTACCTTTGAGGAAACCAAAGGAAGCATTAAAGGAAAAACAATTGCTTGGCTTGGGGATGGGAATAACAATATGTCAAATTCTTTTATTGAAGCTTCAGCAAAATTTAACTTTAAACTTAATATTGGTTGCCCAGATCAATACAAGCCAAATAAAAGTATTTTAGCTTGGGCTAAGAAAAACAAAGCAGATATTTCAATTTATAAAAATCCAGCAGATGCAGTTAAGAATGTTGATTGCATTATGACGGATAAATGGGTTTCTATGAATGATAAAGTGGATAAAAATAAGAAGAAGAAGTTATTAAAAAGTTATCAGGTTAATAAAAAAATTATGAAATTAGCTAAATCAGATGCCATCTTTATGCATTGCCTGCCAGTTGGAAGAGGCGAAGAAGCAACCGATGAAGTAGTTGATGGAAAACAATCAGTCGTTTGGCAACAAGCAGAAAATAGAGTTCATGCTCAAAAAAGCATTATGAACTGGTGTTTAAAATAAATTACGGTTTTGGTAGCGGACTATCGCTTTGAGAATTTAAATATAGAATTACCGAAGCTCTGTCTTTATCTTTCCTTAATCCTGCATAAGCCATTTTAGTTCCTTTAATATAAGCTTGAGGTTTAAGCAAAAATGCATTGAGTTCTTCAAAGCTCCAGACTTTTCCATATGCTTGAAGAGCAGATGAATATGCATAATCAGGTGCGCTAGCAGATTGTTTGCCTACTATGCCATAAAGTGCTGGACCAATTAAATTTTTTCCGCCTTTAGCAGCAATGTGGCAGGCACTACATTTCTTAAATACTTGCTCTCCGTATGCAGCATCACCTGTTGCTAAAACTTCTTGGATTGTAAGTTGAACAACTTCTTCTTTTTCTTCTTTTTCACCTGCATTAGATGAGGCTAATTCAACGCCTTCAACTTTGTAAGCAGATTGTTCTGGTTTTTCGACGTGAAAAATTGCATCAGAAAACTTATTAAGCCCAATGACAATTAAAGCTGTCATAAGAACTGCAGCTATGATTTTATTTAATTCAAAACTATCCATAAATTTGATAATTACTATTTGACGTATAACACGGCTTAATTAAAAAAAACTTAAAAATTTAGTCAATTTATTTGCGTCCTAGGGACGCATAAATATGAGCAACATTACTATAATAATACCTTCAAGATTAAGTGCTGAAAGGCTACCTAACAAACCTCTTAAACTTATTAACAATAAGGAGATGATCCTTCATGTGCATGACAGAGCTATGAAATCAGGAATTGGCAATGTCATTGTGGCTACACCAGATCAGGAAATATTAAATTTGATTAAAAATAACGGTGGAAAGGCAGTTTTAACAAGCAATAAACACGAGACTGGAACTGATCGAGTTTTTGAAGTGTTTAAGAATTATCTTAATTCTGAATCAGAAATTATAATTAATTTTCAAGGTGACATGCCAAACTTAGATCCTTTAGCGATTAAAACTTTGGCTGAGCATATGAAAAAAAATTTATGTGACATAGGAACGTTAGCTTCAAAAGTTGAAAATGAAGAAGAAGAAAAAGATCCAAATGTTGTTAAAGTATTAGTAAAAAATAATATTGAGAACCATTCTTTTTCAGAGGCGATAGATTTTTTTAGACTTTCGGATAAACCCCTAACCCAATTAACCTATCATCATGTTGGAATTTATGCCTTTACTAATAAAGCTTTAATACGATATGTAAGCTTAAAAAGAAGCAAGCTTGAAGTTGAGAGAAAACTTGAACAACTTAGAGCGCTAGAAGATAAAATGAAAATTGACGTAGGTTATATTGATGCTTGCCCATTGAGCGTAGATACAGAAGCTGATTTAATAGCGGTTAGAAAGTTGATGGAAAATAAATGACAAAAATTAAAATAGCTTTTCAAGGAGAAAAAGGTGCTTACTCCCATCTTGCTTGTGAAGAAATATTTAAAGGTGCTGATATTCAAAATTGTGCAACTTTTGAAGAAACTTTTAAATTAGCATTCGATGATGAAAATTATAAAGCGATTATTCCCATTGAAAACTCTCTAGCAGGTAGAGTTGCAGATATTCATTACCTATTACCTAAGTATAAATTACAAATTTATGCTGAGCATTTTCAAAAAGTTGAACATTGTTTGTTGTCTAAACCAGAGGCAAATATCAGTGATATTAAATATGTACGTAGTCATGCTCAAGCCATAGGACAATGCCAAGAGATAATTAAAAAAAATAAATTTAAACCCATCATTTCAGCAGATACCGCTGGTTCTGCAAAGGAACTCTCAGAAAATAAAGACATTACGATTGCAGCTATTGCATCTGAACTTGCAGCTAAAATTTATGGATTAAAAATTTTACAAAAAAATATTGAAGATGAATCTGGTAACGTAACTCGTTTTCTAGTTATGGGGAAAAATGCTAATCAACCTGAATATGATAAGAGCAAGAAGTATATAACTACTTGTATTTTTAGATTAAAAAGTGAACCCTCAGCTTTGTATAAATCGCTTGGAGGATTTGCGACTAATCAAATTAACTTAACGAAATTAGAGAGTTTTTCAGTGAAGAATACTTTTGATCAGACAAATTTTTATTTAGATCTTGAGGGTCATTTAGAACAAAAAGCCGTGCAAAAAAGCCTTGAGGAGCTAGGGTTTCATACTGAGAGTTTGGATATTCTTGGTGTTTATGAAGCTTCAGCATATAGACAAAAATAGTCCACAAAATATCTAATCTAGTCTTGTAGTAATCAAATTGATCTTGATATAATCATATTGAGGTTGGCATCAGGTGGATGTTTCATAAACCCGGTCAGGTCTGAAAAGAAGCAGCCGTAGTGAAAATTTTTCAGGTTGTTGCCTGCCTCTTTAATTATAATGATAAATAATAAAATATTAGCACTTAAATATCGTCCTCAAGAATTCAAAGATCTAATTGGGCAAGAAGTTATGGCTGAAACCATTACTAATGCCATCAAACTTGGCAAGACTCCAAATGCATATTTATTAACTGGGATTAGAGGAGTAGGCAAAACAACTACCGCAAGGTTAATAGCTAAGGCTTTAAATTGTACAAAAAATTTTGCTGAAAGTGAAAAATGCGCATCAGGCGAATACTGTCATTGTGCTGAAATAGTTAATTCCAATCATATGGATATTTTAGAAATGGATGCTGCTTCTAAAACAGGTATCGATGACATACGTGAATTAATCGAAAATGCCAAATACAGCCCAACTAGCGCAAAATATAAAATATTTATTATCGATGAAGTTCACATGTTATCCAAACAAGCCTTTAATGGGTTGCTTAAAACTTTAGAGGAACCACCACCAAGATTAAAATTTATTTTAGCAACAACTGAAGTTAGAAAAATTCCAGTAACTATTTTGTCAAGATGTCAGCGTTTTGATTTAAAAAGAGTAAGTCTAGAAAAGCTTTTCATTCATCTTAAAAATATTGCTGAAAAGGAAAAAGGCAATATATCTGATGCAGCACTTCAATTAATATCGAGAGCATCAGAAGGTTCAGTAAGAGATGCCATTTCACTATTAGATAGAGCTTTAATATCTCAAACGATTGATAATAGACAAATAGAAGGTGAAGACGTTAGAAAGATGCTTGGTCTTGCTGATCGCAGCAAGCTTATTATTCTTTTTAAAGAAATTTTATCAGGCAATCAAAAAGAAGCCGTTAATCACTTAAGGGAATTAATTGATAATGGTTTAGATGCCAAAAACTTTTTAAATGATATCCTTGAAATATTATACTTATTTAATCGTAGAATTAACCTTGGTCCAATTGAAAAAGATTTAATGATTTCTGAGTCTGAAATCCAAATGATAAATGAATATTCTAAAAATTTAGACTCCCAAGATATTGGTATTTTTTGGCAAATCACACTTAAAACGATGGATGATTTAAGAGTAGTTGGAAATGAAAATTTAACTTTAGAAATGTACGTGATGCAATTAATGCACGTCAAAAGCATTGGTTATAAGGATGACATGATAGAGGAAGCATCATCAAATGGAGATGCTTTAGGTTCAAAAACAATATCTTCTACTGATGATAACGATGATAAAAAAATAAAAAGTGTATTTAAAAACCAATTAAAAAGCACAGAACAAATTAAAGAAAATTTAGTTAAAAGTCCGGAGCTAAAATCAAAACCTCTACAGAATTCTACGATTAAAACTTTTCATGATTTAGTAAGAACAGCTAATGAAGAAAAAGAAGTAGAACTTAAGTATGATTTAGAAAGAAATGTAAGAGTGGTTAGTTTTGTGCCTGGTAAAATAAACATAACATTTAATGAAAAACTAAATAAAAACTTCATTAAAACTTTAACAGAGAAGTTATTAAAATGGACAGGTGAAAGATGGATTATTTCGCTTAGCAAAGAGGAAGGTGAAAAAACTGTTTATGAGAAAACCTTATCAGATAAAAAAAATAAGTTAGAAGAAGCCAAGAATAGTGAAATTGTTAAAAGCGTTCTTTCAGCTTTTCCAGATGCGCGATTAATTGATGTGACGGAGAATAGTGATGACTAATTTTACAGATATGCTTTCCAAAGCTAAGGAAATGCAAAATAAAATGAAAGAAGCACAAGACGCTATTAAAAAGATAGAGGTCGAAGGTGAAGCTGGGGGAAATTTAGTAAAAGTGATTTTGACAGGTGACTATGAGATTAAAGCGATTAAAGTGAGTGAAGAAGCCAAAAAAGAAAGCAATGAAATCATTTATGATCTCATTATTGCCGCTTACAATAATGCTAAAGATAAATTGAAAAAAAAATCTTCAGATGAATTATCAAAAGTTACGGGTGGTTTAAATTTACCTTTTGATTTTAAACTTCCTTTTTAGATGGACAATAACATTCCAGCCATAGAAGAATTAATAAAATTATTTGCTAAGTTGCCAGGGCTTGGGCCTAAGTCGGCAAAGAGGATAATTTTAAAATTAATTAATAACAAAGAAAGTTTAGTAAAACCGTTAGCCCAATCATTGGCAAAAGTTTATAAAAGTATCGTCAGATGTCAAAATTGTGGAAACTTAAAAATTATTGATCAGATCTGTGTTTGTGAAGGTCAAAATACTTATGACAAAATTTGTGTTGTGGAAAATTTAGCAGATATGTGGGCGATTGAGTCTTCTAATATTTACAAAGGCCATTTTCATATTTTAGGTGGAACTTTAAACTCTAATGAAAATTATGAGCAAAAAAACTTACTGATCGACTCTTTAGTAAAAAGAGTAAAAAAAAATAGTTTAAAGGAAGTAATCATTGCAACAAGCGCAACCATTGAAGGTCAAACTACAGCGCATTATATCGAAGATGCAATTAAAAATGATAAAATAAAAATTACTAAACTTGCCCAAGGCTTACCTGTTGGAGGTGAAATTGAGCAACTGGATGATGGTACTTTATACTCTGCTTTCAAAAATAGAGTACCGGTTACGAGTGAGTAAATAATTTTTATGATTGAATTTTTTTTTACTACTTTCATTTTCTATTTCATTGTTATTGATCCAGTGGGAAGCACACCTATTTTCTTAGTTGTAACAGAACATTTAAAGTTAAAAGAAAAGATCAAAACTGCTTTGCACGGAACTTTTATAGCTACGTTAATTTTATTATTTTTTGCTTTATTGGGTAATGTAATTCTAAGTTATTTAAAAATTTCTTTTCCTGCTTTTACTATTGCTGGTGGAATTATTCTTTTTATCATTTCACTTGAGATGCTTTTTGGAAAAAGACATCAACGAAAAGAAGAGAGTATAAATTTCACATCTGATAAGCTAAGCGTATTCCCTCTTGCCACACCTTTATTGGCTGGACCCGCAGCTATTACTTCAGTCATTGTTTCAGTAAATGGCATAGGTCTTAATGTAACAAAGCAATTAGTTGGAATGGGTGCTTTAGTAAGTGCAACTGCAGCAACATTCTTAATGTTATATGGTGCGGCCAAAACAGAAAAAATAATTAATAAAAAAGTGATAAGTGTTTTTTCAAGAATAGTTGCAATTATTCTAGCTGGATTAAGCATTCAATATATCTTGAATGGAATAAAAGCTTTTTTAAATACTTAAGCTTTTTTTTCTAATCTTCTTTGATGCAATAATGGTTCAGTATAGCCTGACGGCTGAACTCTACCTTTAAACACTAAATCGCAAGCTGCTAAAAATGCGATGGATTTTTCAAAGTTACCTGACATTGGTTCATATTTTTTGTCACCACTATTTTGTTTGTCAACAATACCAGCCATTTTTTTCATTACCGTCATAACTTGATCTTTCGTACAAATGCCGTGATGTAACCAATTAGCCATATGCTGAGAGGAGATTCTAAGTGTAGCTCTATCTTCCATTAAACCAACGTTATTTATGTCTGGCACTTTGGAACAACCAACGCCTTGATCAACCCAACGAACAACATAACCAAGAATGCCTTGAGCATTATTTTCTAACTCTTTATTAATTTCTTCCACCGACCAATTTGGACGATCGGCAACTGGAATTGTTAAAATATTTTCTACTTTTGCTCTTGAACGAGATTTTAATTCAGCTTGTTTTTTAAATACATCTACCTGATGATAATGAGTGGCATGTAAAGTGGCAGCTGTTGGCGAAGGTACCCATGCACAATTTGCTCCAGCATTAGGGTGACCTATTTTTTGGATCATCATATCTGCCATTCGGTCAGGCATTGCCCACATTCCTTTTCCAATTTGTGCTTTACCAGATAAGCCACAAGCTAAACCAATATCTACGTTCCAATCTTCATAAGTGTTAAGCCATACTGATTTTTTCATATCACCCTTAAAAATCATTGGACCTGCTTCAAAAGATGTGTGCATTTCATCACCTGTTCTGTCCAAGAAACCAGTATTGATAAAAACAATTCTTTCCTTAACAGCTCTAATACATTCTTTTAAATTTACCGTAGTTCTTCTCTCCTCATCCATAATACCAACTTTGATTGTATTTCTTTTTAAACCAAGCACATCTTCTACTTTGCTGAAAATTGTATTGGTAAAAGCAACTTCTTCTGGCCCATGCATTTTAGGTTTAACGATATAAACCGAACCAGTTCGTGAATTTTTTTTATTCTTAAAGTCATGCTTTGCGCACAGGACACTTACAAAAGCATCCAAAATGCCTTCAGGAATTTCTGATCCATCCTTAAGTATAACGGCAGGGTTTGTCATTAGATGGCCTACGTTACGGTTTAATAATAATGCTCGACCATGTAGGGTTATTTTTTTTCCATCAACGCCTTCGTAATGTCTATCAGCATTTAATTTTCTAATGATTTTTTTTCCATTTTTTTCCATTTCAGCTTGTAACGTTCCCTTCATTATTCCAAGCCAATTTCGATAACATCTAACTTTATCTTCACCATCAACAGCAGCTACAGAGTCTTCATTATCTACAATTGTTGAAATAGCAGATTCAATTACGATATCACTAATATGAGTTTTATCTGACGCACCAATTTTACTATTAGGATCTACAATTATGTCTACGTGAAGATTATTATTTTTTAATAAAATAGATGAGGGTTTATCTTTTGAACCATTATAACCAACTAATTGTTTTTTATTTTTTAAAGGTATTTTATCAATTGATAAATCTGCAAGATCTTTCCAATTTCCTGATGATAAAGGAAAATTTTTATCTAAAAAACTTTTAGCGTAGCTAATTACCTTATCTCCTCTAACAGGATTATAACCACCAACTCTATTAGCCCCATTTTCCTCAGAGATTACGTCTGTTCCATAAAGAGCGTCATATAAACTTCCCCATCGAGCATTCGCGGCATTCAACGCATATCTTGCATTGTCAATTGGCACCACAAGCTGAGGACCTGCAATACTAGCTATTTCATCATCAACATTTGCAGTTGATACAAGAAAGTCTTCTTTTTCCTCAACAATATATCCAATTGATTTTAAAAATTTAAAATATTCCTCTCGGTTTAGATCTTTACCTTTATTGGCTAGATGCCAATCATCAATTTGTTTTTGAATAGCTTCTCTTTTTTGAATTAATTTTTTGTTTATAGGAGCAAGTTCATGAATAGCTAAATCAAATTTACTCCAGAAATCTTCTACATTTGTGTCAGTTCCTGGAATAGCTTCTTCTGTAATAAAATCTACCAACACTTTATCTATGGAGAGATTACCTTTTTTTATTTTAGTCATATTTGATTAAATTTTTTCGTAAATTGTACTAGCAATAAAGTATTGTCAATTGTTTAATAATTTTGATCATTATGGTCAATTTTATGACTTAATTACATTCTATTAAAAAGGGAATTGTGTTAATCTTTAAATAAAGAAATGAAGAACTACTTAGAGTTTGAAAAAGAAATTAAATCATTAGAGACTGACCTAGACAGTTTAAGAAGTCCCTTTGGATCTGAGGGGATTTCAGAAGTAGATACTCAAAAAATTAGACAAACAGAAGAGGAAATCGATAATAAGTTAAAACAGACTTATGCCAATTTAAATAGCTGGCAAAAGACTCTGGTTGCTCGTCATGAAGACAGACCTAAAGCAAAATTTTACATTAACAAAATTTTTTCTAGTTTTACTGCTTTGTCAGGGGATAGACTTTTTTCAGATGATAAATCTGTAATCGCTGGATTTGGTTTAATTGATAATAAATCTGTTTTAGTCATTGGTCAGGAAAAAGGAGATGATCTTACAAGTCGAATAGAGAGAAACTTTGGAATGATGCGACCTGAAGGATATAGAAAATGTATCAGGTTAATGAAATTAGCTAATAGATTTAAAATTCCTATCGTAACTTTTATTGATACGCCAGGTGCCTATCCAGGACTTGGAGCTGAACAGAGAGGACAAGCCTCTGCTATCGCAACATCCATTGAATGCTGCATGTCTTTAACAGTTCCAAACATTGCGGTGATTATTGGAGAAGGAGGATCAGGTGGAGCGATTGCCTTAGCTTCTTCTAATAAAGTAATAATGTTAGAAAATTCTATTTATTCTGTAATCTCACCTGAAGGATGTGCTTCTATTTTATGGAGAGATCCAAGCAAGTCTTTGCAAGCAGCAGAAGCAATGAAACTAACTGCTAAGGATTTATTAGAGCTTGGAATTATAGATGAAATTATTAAAGAGCCTTTAGGCGGAGCACATCGTGATGCCGAAACTATGGCTCAAGATTTAAAGCATTCTATTATCAAAAACTTAAGACACTTCGAAAATTATTCACAACAAGAGGTGTATGATGATAGAAAAGTTAAGTTCCTAAAGATTGGCAGAGAAAAAGGATTCGAAAAATCTGGTAATCTTGCTGATAAAGGGCTCGGTTACAAAGAAACTCTATTAAACAAATTAAGAAAAAGTTCCAACAAAAGTAAACTCTTTTATCTAGGTATTGTTGCTTTGGTTATTGGTTTAATAGCTATAGTTACTGTTGTAAATTAGTCTAACCGTTAGACTTTCTTAGAGTAGATCCAATCATTCCTTGACATATCAAATCTAAATCTATTAAAGAGGCGAAGTTAGTAAATTATTACTAATTAAAGTTAATAACAAACAAGGAAAAGTAAAAAACATGAGTACACTAAAAGGTAAAGTAAAGTGGTTCAATGGTACTAAAGGTTATGGTTTCATTGAAAGAGAAGATAAAGAAAAAGACGTGTTCGTTCATTCGTCAGCAGTTAGAGAAGCCGGTTTAAAATTTTTAAACGAAGGTGATGAGCTAACTTTTGAAGTAGAGAATGGAGAAAAAGGTCCTTCAGCAGTAAAATTGCAGAAAACTTCATAAATCTTATTTCCAAATTCAAATTATCGGGACACGGACTCTAGAAATATAGTTTTTGTCCCTATAATTCTAATAGTTGCAATAATTAAATTTTTTGTTAAAAAACACACAATGATTATAAGAAATAAAATTGCTACATTCAGAAAACACTCTCACAAAGTGCATGCTAGGCTATTGCTTAGCTTATAATCACTTACATATAAAAATTTAAATTTAACGAAAATTAATATAGAAACAAAAAGGATGCAGCTGTAGCTCAGCTGGTTAGAGCACTAGTTTGTGGAACTAGGGGTCGGTGGTTCGAACCCACCCAGCTGTACCAAAAAATGGAAAAAGATAAAAAATTAAAACCCTCTAAAGAATTACCGTTAGGGTTTGTAGATAGGCAAGAAAAAGAATTATTAACTCGAGATTTTATAATTTCTAACATTAAAGAAGTTATGATCAAGTATGGCTTTCAATATCTTGAAACGCCAAGCTTTGAGTATTCTGAAAGCATTGGAAAATACTTGCCAGACAAAGAAAGACCTGACCAAGGAGTATTTTCTTTTCAAGATGAAAAAAAGTGGTTGTCATTAAGGTATGATTTAACTGCACCACTAGCTAGATACGTTGCTAAGAATTATTTAGAAATACCAAAACCATTTAAACGGTATCAATTAGGAACTGTTTGGCGGAATGAAAAACCAGGACCAGGAAGATTTAGAGAATTTTTACAATTTGATGCAGATTTCATTGGAACGAAAAATCTACAAGCAGATGCTGAACTTTGTGTGCTAATTTCTGAGATTTTAGAAAAATGTGGATTAACTAAGAAAGACTATACTGTAAAAATTTCCTCTCGTAAATTTACCGAAGATTTATTTGCAGAATTAAAAATATCTTCAAAAGGTCAAGCCTCAACTGTTTTAAGAGCTTTAGATAAAATTGATCGTTTAGGTTGGAGTGAAGTAAAAAAACTATTAGCCACTGGAAGAAAAGATGACTCAGGAGATTATACAGATGGGGCCAATTTAAATGATGAACAAATTTTAACTTTAGAGAAAAAAATCAAGGAAACAAAACCAAGTACAGAAGATGTTTTAGAAATTATTAAAATTTTTGAGTCATATAATTTTACAAATTATCAATATGACCCCTCAGTAATTAGAGGACTTGAATACTACACAGGACCTATCTTTGAAGTTAATTTAAACTTCGAAGTAAAAAATAATAAAGGTCAAACCATACAGTTTGGGTCAATTGGAGGTGGGGGGAGATATGATAATTTAATAAATAATTTTGGTAATCTTGATTGTCCCGCAACAGGAATTTCAGTTGGTATTGATCGATTAGTTTATGCTCTTATGCAAAAAAAAGAATTTAACCTTAAAACATCTAAGCCAGTAGTTATATGTGTTTTTAACAAAGCAGATTTAGGTGAGTATATAAAAATTTTAAAAATACTGAGAGAAGAAAATATAAGTTCCGAAGTTTATCCAGGTGAAGGAAACTTAAAAAAACAGATGCAATATGCAAATAAAATTAACTCTCCAGCAGTCATTTTATATGGCGAAAATGAAATTAATTCTGGAAAGCCCACTTTAAGAGACCTCAAATCAGGAAAAGAACAATCAATAGAAATTAAGAGTTTAGTAGATGAAATCAAAAAAATACTCTGAAGCTTTACTTAAATTTTTTATAAAAAAAGGATTTAAAGTTAAGTCTTTTGATAACATTATAGAATCGAAAATTATCATTGAAAGATCGGGTGAAATTTTTAAAAGATCTTTACTTTCATTTGAAGACGAAAGTGGAAAATCATTTAGTTTAAGGCCTGACCTTACTATTTCAGCCTGTCTTGATTATTTAAAGAATATTAAAAAGGGTATTTTTAAGTATGCTTATTTTGATCAAGCATACAGAAGAACATTTGGCCACGACTCTTTGGTACGAAATCAATTAGGTTGTGAAGTTATTGGTTCTAAAGATAAAAAAGTAGATCAAGATATTATTAATTTAATTGATTACTCTTTAAAAAAAACAACTAAAAAAAATACTGTTATTAAATTAAATGATTTGAATATTTTTTTTTCATTAGTTGATTCATTGGATTTACCATTGAGGTGGAAACTTAGGTTCAAAAGACATTTTTGGAGACCAGATTATTTTCAAGAATTATTAAAAAGACTTTCTAGTAATTCAGATTTAGATAAATCAGTTTTTGAATTGGATAAAAAAACTTATTTAAAAATGAAAAAAATGGATCAAAAAAAACTTATAGCGGGTAGGTCAATTAAAGAAATTCTGCAACGATTTGAAAAAAAGATAAGAGAACCTAGGTCTAAAATTGAGGGAAAATTTATAAGTAAAATCTTAAATGAATTTCTTAAAATTAATTGTTCTTTAAAGAAAGCTAAGTTAACTCTTGAAAAATTTGAAAAGAAATATCAGGTAAATCTAAATTTAAATAAGATAAATATTTTCAATTTTAAACTAAATAATAAAAACTTAATTTTTTCTACTAATATTGGAAGAACTGCCGAATATTATTCTGGTACAGTTTTTGAGATTATCACGAAAAACAATAATCTTAATTTAGCAAGTGGAGGAAGATACGATAGTCTTATGCAAGTGTTAGGAGCAAAAAAATCAATCCCTGCTATTGGTGGCGCAATAAACTACAACAATATTAAAAATTAAATGAGTGAAATATTAAAAATAGGTTTACCAAGCAAAGGAAGACTTAAAGATGAAACTTTTAAGCTTTTCCAAAAAAATAATTTAAAGATTAAAGAAACTGATAGAAATTATTTGAGCAGTATAAAGAATTTTAAACCTAACGAAGTTGTTTTATCTCACGCTAGAGAAATTATAGAAAGACTATCAGATAATTCTATTGATGTAGGGGTTTCAGGTTATGATTTATTGCAAGAGTCTCTTCCTGGAATTAAAAAAAATATATCAATTGCAAAAAAATTAAGTTTTGGTTCAGCTGATTTAGTTATTGCTGTTCCTAATGCTTGGATTGATGTGCAAACAATGGCTGATTTAGAAGAAATTTCATTTAACTTTAAAGGAAAAACAACAGGCAAATTAAGAGTAGCTACTAAATATCCAAATTTAACAAATGAATTTTTGCTAGCAAAAGGTTTAACTCAATACAAAATTGTAAATAGCTTGGGCTCCACAGAGATTTATCCCTTTACTAATCAATCTGAGATTATAACCGACATAACCTCAACAGGTTCAACATTGAAAGCAAATAACCTTAAAGTATTAAAAGATGGTATAATTTTATCCTCTGTTGCGTGTTTATTAGTTTCAAAAAAGTCTCTTAAAAATAATAATAAAAGTAAAATTATACATAAATTATTAAATCAAATAAAAAAGTTATGAGATATAAATCCTATAACTCCTAAAATAATTATAAGAGAAAAAAATACTTTAAACCAAAATTTAATGAGCACTTTAAAAGGTGACTTTGTAAAGTTTTCCCATGGTATCAAGTAGTAGCTCAACAAAGTAACTAAAATTAGAAATAACAAAAGATTAGTAAGCATCATATAATTTACTCTAACTTTATTTGGGTTAAAAAAAAACCCCCAGAAATTTCTTTCCGAGGGTTTCTAATTTGTTTAAGTTTTGTATTTAGAGTGTTCTGGTTGGGGAACCG
>ERZ887849.877-NODE-877-length-30574-cov-11.489236_pt1 | contig 30574 bp, 44 predicted proteins | sample MGYA00521267_ERZ887849 | MGnify/ENA primary metagenome ERZ887849 (study PRJEB32303, sample SAMEA104408601) | aquatic metagenome | biome: Brackish water; feature: Pelagic; material: water | place: Baltic Sea | collected 2014-06-06T16:11:00 | depth 2,863 m ... | reverse complement strand
CTCCAGAGATACGCTTATCTTCAGGAATCCGATGCCCTTGACCTTTGACATAGACATGAATTTCATCATCAGCTAAGTGATAGACACCCTGAAAGTGCGGACCCATTCCAATTGGCCACGTCATGGGGGTGACTTGAATCGAAAGAACCGTCTCGACCTCATCCATTAACTCGATTGGGTCACGAATATCCCGGTCTAACTTATTCACAAAGGTCACAATTGGCGTATCGCGCAGTCGACACACCTGCATCAATTTGATTGTCCGATCCTCAACCCCCTTGGCACCATCGATGACCATCAATGCCGAGTCAACAGCGGTCAAAGTCCGATACGTGTCCTCGGAAAAATCTTCATGGCCAGGAGTATCCAGCAAGTTCACAATCCGATCGCGATACGGAAACTGCATCACCGACGTCGTGACAGAAATCCCGCGCTCTTGCTCCATCTGCATCCAGTCACTGGTCGCATGCCGTGCTGCCTTTCGAGCTTTCACGGTCCCTGCAACCTGGATCGCGTTGCCAAAGAGCAAGAGTTTCTCAGTCATCGTCGTCTTGCCCGCATCGGGGTGCGAGATGATAGCAAACGTGCGTCTCTTACTGATTTCATTGACAAAATTGCTATTACTCATACCAACAGAACCGTTATATACACCGACATTTACACCCGTTTATTAACTCACCTTCAAACTGCTGTTTGAAGGTGACTCCTGATCTGGAGGTTGAGATTGAATTGCAAAGCTCCACGTGCTTGATCAAGCGCCAACAAATTCAAACAGTGCGCTAAAATCATGCCGATCGGCGGCTCGAAGCGCGGCAATATATTCATTGCGGCGCTCATTCATGGCTTCCAGCCTATAACCGCCAGCCCAATCAATGGCTGGCTCATGTAATAGTTTAGTCAACACAGTATCCGCCATGATCCTCGCATGCCTACCGTTACCATTTGGAAACGGATGGATAGATACCAGCTTGTGGTGAAAACGTGCAGCCAGTTCTCTTGGCGGATACGTGCCGTGCTCAACCCAGTACTTGGCATCATCTAATAATTGCCTAATGTGAATTGCGACTTGTACAGGATCAACACCAGCATTTTGTTCAGTGTGCCTAAATGAACCTGCCCATTTCCAAACACTGCCAAACAAACGTTTATGAAGCTCTAAAACAAAACCCTCCGACAAAACATCTGGATGCTTTTGCCTCGCAAGCCATTTCAAACAGTCAGTAATGCCAGCTTGTTCAAGTTGATCTAATTCGCCTCTGGTCGATACATGCTTAAATTTAAGTCCTGCCAATTCATCAGGATCAAGCGGCGTTGCACTATCGGAGGTTCCAATAAGATTTGCATACTCATCTGTCATTCGTCATTCCAAAAGTCAGACGGCATTTTATCCAACATTTGTGCGGCAATGCGCTCAATTTCATATTCAAGTTGATCTTTACTCAATGATTGCGCTTCGAGCGCCATATGCGTCGATGCAGCTGTTACCCGAGTACACGCCTTCTCAATGGCACGTTCTTTAATCACATTTTCAACATTTTGTTTTGGGACGATCGCATACACAAACTTGCAATCCATCGCTTCAGCCATCGTTTGCATCGTTTTTAACGTGACACTTCCATGCGGTTCATCCGTTTCTGCCTTGGATACTCGCGCCTTGGTCACACCAAGTTTTTTCGCCAATTGTGTACCAGACATACCGAGCGCAGTTCTTACCGTTCGCAGCCACCCCTCTTTAGGAAGTCCACGGTTGGGAAGCATAGTGAGACTACCAAACTGACTGACCGCTTGGTTCACTTTATCTCGATATTGCTTGGCCACTATCTTTTCTATGCTCATTGCAATCCTATGATGTGTTCGTGGACACCTTATTTTTATCCATACTTATATACCTAAACAAATAAATATCAACATATATGTTGACATAATGTTAATTATTGTAAACATATATATTTACAACAATGAGTTGATGGTGGTCTCATTTTGCGGCGCTTATCGCCGGAAACAAGAGTCATGAGAACCCAGCACTATTGAAACTTTGGGGCTCAGCTTTGGCGAGGTCTGCAGAAATGCGACCCCATTTTATGGACAGACCTCACAAGGTACAGACTGCACCCCGAAGGCCTGTTTGTGACAACACGCGGAAATACGCGGCAGATTCTGAATGCTCAGAACAGACCTGTCTTCACATCAGCCGTTACTTCAATTGGATCGACATGTTCGCACCCTGACTCTGCGGACTGTCTTTCCAACGCGCAGTCACCGTTTTTGTCCGGGTGTAGAACTTGACGGCTTGCTTTCCGTACGCGTGCAGATCGCCGAAGAAACTCTGTTTCCAACCTGTAAAACTAAAAAATGGTAATGGCACAGGGATCGGAACATTGATCCCAACCATTCCGACCTCAACCTCATGCTGAAAGCGTCGGGCGGCTGCACCACTTGCTGTAAAAATAGAGGTTCCATTCCCGACGGTGCTCGCATTGATGATCGCAAGCGCTTCATCAAGGTCTGCTGCGTTCATTTGGCATAACACCGGACCAAATACCTCTTCTTGGTAAATCTGCATCTCTGAGGTCACATTTGCAAATAATGTTGGACCAACCCAGTTTCCATTTGGATAGCCAGGCACCGCATAGCCGCGGCCATCGACGACCAACTCAGCACCCTCTTCTGCACCGACCTCAATCAATGCTTCGATTCGGGTTTTCGCTGCTTGAGAGACTACAGGACCGTAGGCAGCACCTGGCTCTTTCCAATAATTCGGTGTCAGCGCCCGCATCGCGTCCACAATCTCCGGCAACCATGCTTGAGCCTCGCCAACCAACACCACCACCGAAATCGCCATACAACGCTGACCGGCAGCCCCACAGGACGCACCCATCAGGGCATTAATCACTGCCTTTTTATCTGCATCAGGCATCACAACCATGTGATTCTTGGCACCCGCCATCGCTTGTACACGCTTCCCGGCGCGCGCCGCGGTTTCATAAATGTGTCGTCCAACCGGCACTGACCCGACAAAAGAAACACCCTGAATATCAGGATGCGTAATCAGCGCATTCGCAGTGTCTTTATCACCATGCAACAGCTGTAAAATATTGGCAGGGGCGCCAGCCTCGAGGAATAACTCCGTAAGCCGCACTGGACATAGCGGATCCTGCTCAGATGGCTTCAACACAAAGGTATTTCCAGCGGCGATCGCAAGCGGGAACATCCACAGCGGGATCATTGCCGGAAAGTTAAATGGCGTAATCCCGGCAAACACACCCATCGGCTGATGAATCGAGTACGTATCAACCCCGCGTGCGACGTTTCCCGCGTACTCACCCATGGAGGTCTGTGCAATGCCAATGGCTTGCTCAATGACTTCGAGACCGCGAAACACATCTCCCTTTGCATCCTCGAAGTTCTTACCAAGATCCTCACAAATGATTTCAGCCAAGGCATCGTGATGATCACGCACGGCCTCTTGGTAACGCATCATCAGTCGGGCGCACTCAGAAACGGGCGTCTCCCGCCAATCGATAAAGGCAGCTTTCGCTGCTGCAACCGCATGCTCTACATCCGTTGCCGTCCCCACAGGCAACTGCCCAAGTTCCGCCTGAGTCGCTGGATTTAAGACCGGAATTGTCCAAGTCGCAGCACCTTGTGTGAATTGGCCGTCGATATACATGGGGATGATGGATTGAGTCATCTTGGGGGCTCTCACTAACGTCAATTGAGCAGTCTAAACGATGATGGCCAGAGAACGAAGGACAGCAACCCTCGCACCCTACTGCGCCTTGACGTATCTCCCCGGCGCCTTTTCAATCGCCGGCCGCAAGCCGCCGCCGATCAATGGCGGTGAGACGAGTGCGCCAGCTGACCCCTGCAAAAACTGTCCCCAATCAGACCACCAGCTACCCTCGTATGCAGTCGCTTTTGATTGATCCAAAGGGTCTGCATCAGACATCACCCAATAACTATACTTGGCGTTTGCCGGTGGATTGATCACGCCACCGTTGTGCCCTCCTCGGCCCAACACGCGACGGACGGGCCCATCAATTCCCTGCACCCCCTGAAATACCGAGCGCCAGGGCGCAATTTCATCGGATACCGCGCCCATCGCATAGGTGGGCACCTGAATTGCACCGAGATCAATCGCCTGCCCAGCGAGTTGTATCGGTGCGCCACACACAAGTCCATTCTCCCGATAGAGGGTTCGCAGGATCCAAGACACCATCGCGGCAGGAATACGCGTGCCATCTCCCAACCAATGAAATAAGGGCATCGGCTTGGCGCGCTGACCCAATACATAGCTATTAATGGCCCGCCCCACATAGAGATCATGGGGTCTTAGGCTGGCAAAGGTACGTAAACTAATCGCCGCAGGCAGATAGCCGGTGTCCTGCATCACAGACTCCACATGGGCAATACTTTGCTCCGTGACAAAGCGGCCAAGTGGGCCAGGTGCGTCGTAATCGAGTAACGTGGTCAACAATGACAGGCTACAAATTCGGTCGCCCTCGCCGCGCGCACTCATCCAAGCTGTCAGAATGCTTGCCAACACGCCACCCGCACAGTACCCCATCACTTGAACCGGTAAACGAGGGCACATGCGGGCCAACTGATCCATCGCTTGCACACACCCATCTAATACATAGTGCGTCATCTCATAGGCACGTAGTGACTCTGTGGGGTTCACCCAACTCATCATAAAGACGGTATGTCCGGATTGAACGAGCCACTGCACCATCGAGGATTCCGGCGTGAGATCGAGAATGTAGTAGCGATTCACAAAGGCAGGAATCATCAAAATGGGGTGAGCATGGGTCGTCTCAGTCTGCGGTTGATACTGAATTAATTGGAACAACTGGTTTTCGAACACCACATTCCCCGGGGTTGTGGCCAAGGTCTCCCCGATGACAAAGGTATCTGGTCGCAAGGTGTCTGGCAGCACGGTCTGCGCGGCAAGGTCTGCTTGCCAATTTTTAAACCCCTGTTCAAGGTCAATGGAGCCGCTATCCAATTGCTCCCGAACGCGATGGAGTAACGCATCCGTCTGCCGGATTTGATCAATCAGCCAAATCAGCTGCGCGCGATCCGGGTTCGACAGTTCAGGTAACGCGGCAAGCAACCGCGCCACCCAAAGATCCCACTCTTCACGGGATCGTATCGTCGGCAACGAGGTCAGAAGTTCTGGAATGATCTGCGTCGAAAGTGCATGCCATTTCTCGGGGTCTTGGGCGGCAAGCGCTAAGATGCTCTCACTCCATTCCTGACATAATGTGGGGTCGCTGAATCGAAGCCACTGCGCCTCATCGGCCAGTCGATCGATCCATGTCTGAACCCAAAAGAGGTCCGAATGTGCTCCAGTGACTTTCAATCCTTGCACAGAAATCCTCGATAGTGCTTTGCGCTTTGGCAGTTCTCTGGCTACATTACGAAATCAAATACTAATAACAGGCGAAGTATCCATGCGCACGCTGAAAAAATACCCCAATCGACGCCTCTATGACACCTCGCAAAGTTGTTACGTCACCATCGACAATGTCCGAGAGCTCGTCATGAGTCATGAGCGCTTCCGGGTTCTTGACTCCAAGTCGGGGGAAGATCTCACGCGCAGCATCCTGCTACAAATTATCATGGAGCAAGAAAATGATGCTGGCGAGCACGTACTGACCAATGAAGTGCTGCAGCAGTTGATCCGTTTCTATGGGTCAGGCATGCAGAACAGCATGGCGCACTTCTTGGAGCAATCAGTATCGTTTTTTCTCAATCAACAAGATGTTATGCGTGACCAAATGCGCACCGTGATTGATGTCACGCCGATTGGAATGCTGAAAAAAATGACAGAAGACAATATGGAGCTTTGGGAGTCCATGGCCAAAACCATGCTTGGCACGCCCAAAAAGGATTCGACTAAAGAATAATTCCCTCAAATGGTGCGTTGCACAAAAAAGTGTTGACGCTGCACTGCAACATGGTATCTTTTACTCAACCTTGTGCACCGCACAATTTTTTGAGCAATGGAGAAATGACCATGTACGCAAAAATGATCGAAGACATGCAGGCCAACATGAAGTCCATGTTTGATGCCAAATCATACGAAACAGCCATGAAGCCAATGACGGATCTGTTTGAAATCAACAAAGCGACCGTTGAGTCACTGGTTGAGCAACAAACTGCTCTGGTAAAAGAATTGGTTGAAGGCGCAATGGAGCAAGCCAAAGCACTCTCATCTGAGAAGGACATGGCTGCTGTTGTTGAGAGCCAGAAATCATACCTCCAGGGTTTGCAGGCACGTTTGATCGAGTCAGCGAAAACATCTCAGGAGACATTGGTGAAGAGCCGCGACGAAGCAACAAACGTTGTCAAAGGCGCAATCGAGTCTGTTACCAAGCACTAATTCTTTCGTCAAGATTTGATGGAATACCAGGGGTCAAGGATGACCCCTTTTTTTTCCCGCATAACACTCTAGACTCAGTCATTCCACCAGAGAGGATTTGAGTTTATGAGCCAATTTCGTGCCCTCCGTCTTCATCGCGAGGATGCAGACCAAGTGCCCGTCCTTCAACTCGAAATGCTCAGCGTCGACGCGTTGTCACCGGGTAACGTGATTCTTGCATGCGACTACTCATCACTGAATTACAAAGATGCGCTCGCAATCACCGGCAAAGGAAAGGTCATTCGGACATTCCCAATGATCCCAGGCATTGATGCGGCCGGTTCGGTCACTGAAAGTGATGATCCACAGTTTCGGCCTGGCGATCGCGTTGTGCTCACAGGGCATGGCGTTGGCGAAAACCACACAGGTGGCATGGCGCAGCGTGTACGCGTTCCTGGCTCGTACTTAGTGCACCTGCCGACAACGCTCTCAACACGGCATGCGATGCAGTTTGGGACCGGCGGACTGACGGGCATGCTCTGCGTGATGGCGCTGATCGACGCTGGTGTAAAACCAGTCGATGGTTCTGTCCTTGTGACTGGCGCAAGTGGTGGCGTGGGGACCGTTGCAACCGCTATTCTCGCGTCGCTTGGGTACACTGTGCATGCCGTCACTGGGCGCGCTGCAGAAGCCGATCGACTCATCAACCTCGGTGCTTCGGTCATTGAGTCTCGCGCGGACTTTCATGCCCCAGCTAAACCCCTTGAGTCAACGCGTTGGGCAGGTGTTGTTGATACGGTGGGGGGCGCAGTCCTCGCCAAGGTTTTGTCACAAACACAATATGGCGGAACGGTCGTGGCAACAGGAAATGCAGGTGGGATTCAGTTAGAGACAACAGTCTTCCCATTCATCTTGCGAAACATCCGACTGCAAGGCGTCGACTCAGTTCAGGCATCACAGGAGGCTCGAGAACGCGCATGGCGTTTGCTGGCAGAGCACCTTCCGGAACGCCTCATGGAGAGCTCAGTCGAGGTCATCGGCCTAGACGAGGTGGGTCAAGCAGCCGTTCGCCTGATCAACAATCAAGTCAGTGGGCGCATCGTCATCGATGTGAATCGCTAATCAATGCGCGCGATCCGCCTGTTCCCGTAATTCATTCATCCGTGTGAGACGAATCTCCAGCTCAGAGCGCTTTGCATGGCGTTGCTCCACCAGGCGCTCAACATAATCGATGACCTTTCGTTGCAACTTCACTCGCTTGAGCCGATTGATATTGGTAATTCCACCTGGATTGAGAACGTTCACTTCCAACAGCTTATTACCAATTAAATCAAGACCGACAAAATGCAGGCCATCTTCCATCAGGACTGGACCAATCTTACGTAATAATGCGTGCTGCTCGTCAGTCAACGTCACCGCATGAGCGGTCCCACCCGCATGAATATTCGCTCGAATCTCATCGGGCGCAGGAATACGCTGATACGCACCCAAATACTCACCACCCAACATCAACACCCGGATGTCTCCATCGACCGCGCCTTCGAGGTACTCCTGCAAGATCACATAGTTCGACTGCCCGTGGGAACTATCGATATAAAAATCTAGCAACGAGTTCATGGAGCCCTGGGCCTTGGTCTCGATCAAAATCACACCACGACCACCCGAGCCATCCAAGGGTTTGAGGATCCAGCGCTCACGATCAGACTCTCGGATCACCCGCTTGAGATAATCTTTATTCTTTGAGACATGTGTCTCAGGGAGAGCGGAGCCAGAGATACCATGGAAACTTGTTGTGTAAATCTTGTTGTTCGCCTTCCGAATCCCGTCCAAATCGTTTAGGACCACGGTCTCAGACTTCACTGAATCCAAGAAATTCAAAACGATCGGATCCAAGGGTGGATCACGACGCACAAACACGGCATCAATCGAATGCAGTGGGATCATTTTTTCGACCAAGGTGACACGCTTGTAAAAGGACGAAACGCTTTCAGGACATTTGCCCTCGATATGCACCCGTCGCGCGAACCCATACGCAACATTGTCTCGAACCGTGAGATTTCTCGGGTAAATGACATAGACCCGATGGCCACGGAGAACTGACTCATGAATCAGCGTGAGGGTCGAACTTTTTGTCGGCGACAAATCAGCCCAATCCGCCACTAAGAATGCAATACGCATAAGACCCCCAATGGCCGACTGGCCAGAACGCGCGTATTAATAAAGACGATTGGTCGCCTCGGCAAGCGAAATATCGCGGGCGCTAATGCCTTCGACATCATGAGACCACCAACGCACGACACACCGCCCCCAAGACACCACAATTTCTGGATGATGATCCTGTGCATCGGCGACCTCACCAACCCACACTGCAAACTGCATCGCACTCCCAAAGGTTTTAAATTGAAACGTGCGTTCCAACATCACCTGCCCTTCGCGGACCACTTCGAGCCAACCCTCTACTTGCTGTTCCATGACGACCTCGCTCGCTAAATTGATAGGACAGGATTGTCCTCTAGATTGATGACAATGCAATGTAATCCGCTGTCGGACATGAACAGCCCTGCTTGTCGGACAATTTTTCGCTTTCTGATACACTCGGGCGCAGACAACTAGACAAAGACCACGAGGGTGCATGAAACACGAATACAGCAAGGATGAATTACTGGCTTGCGCGCACGGTGAATTATTTGGTGACGGCAATGCCCGACTTCCTGCGCCCAACATGTTGATGATGGATCGAATCGTCTCAATTTCTGCCGATGGCGGCTCCCACGGTAAGGGCCACATGCTCGCCGAACTGGATATCAACCCCGACCTCTGGTTTTTCGAATGTCACTTTCCAACAGACCCAGTGATGCCTGGATGTCTGGGATTGGATGCAATGTGGCAATTGGTGGGCTTTTTTCTTGGATGGTGCGGCCATCCAGGCAGGGGCCGAGCGTTGGGTGTGGGTGAAGTAAAGTTTACTGGGCAGATTTTGCCGACAGCCCAAAAAGTCACCTATGAAATCGACGTCAAGCGGCTGATCGCGCGTTCCCTTGTGATGGGAATGGCGGACGGTGTCGTGCGCGTAGACGGACGACCGATTTATCACGCAACCGACCTTAAAGTGGGATTGTTCACTTCCACAGAAGGTTTCTAACGATAAAAGACGCACGAAGGAGTAAGGATGCGTAGAGTAGTTATTACCGGATTGGGGATCACCTCCTGTCTGGGAAATACGGCTTCAGCCGTGACTGACAGTCTGAAACTGGGCCGCTCAGGCATCCGATTCAATCCATCCTATGCAGAACTCGGCATGCGAAGCCATGTGTCGGGGAGTATTGAGATTGATTTATCGGAGCACATCGATCGCAAGCTCTTGCGGTTTATGGGTGATGCCGCCGCCTTCGCTTATTTATCATTACGCGATGCAATCGAGGACGCAGGGCTGACCGCCGAAGAAGTCTCCAATCCACGGACCGGACTGGTGATGGGCTCTGGCGGCGCCAGTTCAGCAAGCCAAGTAGAGGCGGCTGATCTGCTTCGTGGCCGTGGAGTGCGCAAAGTAGGACCCTATCGCGTCACCCAAACAATGGGGTCAACCGTCTCTGCCAACTTAGCCACTGCTTTTCAGATCAAAGGCGTGAACTATTCAATGACCTCGGCATGCTCGACATCACTGCACTGTATTGGTAATGCCGTTGAGCAAATCCAACTCGGGAAACAAGATATTGTGTTTGCTGGCGGTGGGGAAGAAGAACACTGGACGCTGTCATGTCTCTTCGATGCCATGGGAGCACTCTCTTCTCAGTACAACGATCACCCAGAAACTGCCTCACGTGCCTACGATGCAAATCGAGATGGTTTTGTCATTGCTGGTGGTGGTGGCGCACTCGTGATTGAAGACTACGAACATGCAAAGGCGCGCGGCGCAAAAATCTACGCCGAGATCGTCGGCTATGGCGCCACCAGCGATGGCGCTGACATGGTCGCCCCATCCGGTGAAGGTGCGATCCGATGCATGCAGTTGGCGACCGCGCAACTGGATGGACCCATCGATTACATCAATGCACATGGAACCTCAACACCTGCCGGTGATATTGTCGAGCTCAATGCCATTCGAACGGTATTTGGAGATCAAATGCCTTGGGTGGGCTCCACAAAATCACTGTCTGGGCATTCGCTCGGAGCAGCAGGTGTTCAAGAAGCAATTTATAGTTTGCTGATGATGCAATCCAACTTTATGGCAGCCTCCGCGAACATCAGCACACTGGACCCTGCTGCAGAGGGATGCCCGATTCTGCGCGAAAGGCGAGATGAACCAATTCGGCAAATTTTATCGAACTCCTTCGGCTTTGGCGGTACCAATGCCTGCATGGTCTTTCGAGCGCTCTAGCTGATGCGTCTGTATACATCAGCGCCTTCCCCGTTCGGTCGCAAGGTCAAGATCACCGCGCATGTGACCGGCTGCATCGATCAGATTGATGTCGTCATGGTGGATGCAAATGATCCAAACAGTGTTGCAGCAATCCCAAATCCACTCGGAAAGATTCCGGTGTTGGTTCTGGAAAATGGCGAGCTTTTGATGGATTCGCATGTCATCTGCTTACACCTCTTACAACTGGGTAAGATGCGCGATCGATGTTTACCGGCCCCCCAAGAAATGCAGTTGCTGACACGTGCTGCTGTGGCTGATGGATTAATGGATGCGGCACTTTTGATGGTGTACGAGCGCCGTTTCCGTTCGGCTGAACAGGTGTCTAAGGAGTGGTTACATCGCCAGAATCTGAAAGTTCTGGGTGCGCTTGAGTGGCTTGATCAACATCGCCAGTCAGTCATCCAGACCCCAACGTTAGACCAGATCGGGCTCGCCTGCGCTCTGGGCTACCTCGATTTCCGCTTTCAGGGCGAGTGGCGAACCCGATTTAAGTCGCTTGCTCATTGGCTGACCGAGTTTCAGCAGATGGTTCCTGCGTATCGCTTGACGGATCCTGAGACGACGTAACCACATGACGGCCACCACCATGGTCATGTAACCACATTTGCTCGCGTAGGCTCGACTGACGACGACGGACCGATTTCAGTTTTTTCAGCCGAATCATCCGTTGCCGAATGACTGCACCGGCATCTCGCTTTCGCACGATCCCTGTTCCTTCTTTTGGATGTAATGCGCAGCCACCGTGCTTGCAAGCTCCTGCCGCCACGCGCGAGGCTTAATGCCAAAGGTGTAGAGTAACTTCCGCGCACTCAAAATCAATCGCTTCGGTCGTCTCGCACGTCCAGCAATGGAATGGCCTTCAATAGGCAAGATGTCTTCGACTACCAAGTGCTCAAACTGACGGGCCTGTGCAATCACCACCTCAGCCAATTCAGACCAAGACGCGTCCCCTTGACCCGCTACATGAAAGACGCCATACGCGCCTCCCCCAGCATGAAGCTGATCGATCATCGCTGTAATAATTCGGGCAATGTCATCAACTGAGGTCGGGCAGCCACGTTCATCAGCAATCATCGGGAGCGCCCGCTCCACCCGAGCACGTGCGATCAGTTGCCCAACAAAGGTTTGCGGGCCAGGGGCAAATAAATGCGACACTCGTAATAGAATATGCTGATCCAATAAGCTTGCGATATCGCGCTCAGCCTCCAACCGTGTCTGGCCGAAAAGATTCAGGGGATTGGGGGCATCGTCCTCAAAATAGGCCATATCCTTTTGGCCATCAAAGATGTAATCGGTCGATAATTGCAAAAGCGTCGCGCCAAACTCACGACATGCGATCGCTAGACCAACGGCGACATCATGATTGATCTGGCGACAGCGGGTAGGATCGTGCTCAGCGGCATCAACACCAGAATCGACCACTGTATTGATGACAAAATCTGGACGGCGTAAGCGAATTGCCTCAAAAATCTGATTATCTTGAAGCGGATTGATATCCCCAGGCAACACAAGACGTTGCTGCCCAACGCTACTTGGCGCATCCAAAAGAGCGCGAGCAAGACTGGTTTCGTGGCCGACAATCAATACCCTCGCGCGCGGAAATCGACTGTCGGACTCTTCGGTAAAACCCGTTGAATTAGAACGGGATTTCGTCATCAATATTCGGATCGGGTAATGGGGCAGATGCAGGTTGCGGTGCTTGTGAGGCGCGTGAAGGGGATGCAGACCGTGTGGGTGGAGCTGCCATACCGGTCGCCTCACCGTCACCACGACCATCCAACATCATCATGTCGCGACAGACGATCTCGGTTGCATATTTCTTTTGACCGTCTTGCTCCCAAGACCGAGTCCGGAGACTTCCCTCAATGTAGATCCGACTGCCCTTTTTTAAGTACTGCCCGGCGATTTCAGCCAGTCGATCGAAGATCACTACGCGATGCCACTCAGTACGCTCCTGCATTTCGCCAGAGCCCTTGTCACGCCATGAATCAGTTGTCGCGATACTCAAATTCGCAACCTGACTTCCGGAGGGCAAAGCCCGCATTTCTGGATCATTGCCCAAATTGCCAATGAGCGTCACTTTGTTCAACGAACGAGCCATAGAGACTTCCTGTATGTATTGCTTGAATCCTAGAAGTCTACTCTAACACGGCGATTATTGGGTCCGCGAACAACAATCTTCACTGTCAGCCACCTCATTTACGTCTGTCGGCTTGAAGCATTTCAAACCGCCCCGATCCATAGGTACACTGAAGCCTTTGCTTTTCGATACGGAAACACAGTGGATACCATACAGATCCGGGGCGCGCGCACCCACAATCTCAAAAACGTGCACTTGGATCTCCCGCGGGATCGTCTCATTGTGATCACGGGATTGTCCGGATCCGGCAAGTCATCACTTGCGTTCGACACTCTCTATGCTGAGGGCCAGCGTCGCTACGTCGAGTCCTTATCAGCCTATGCACGGCAATTCCTGTCGATGATGGAGAAGCCCGATGTGGATCACATTGAAGGACTCAGCCCGGCAATCTCGATAGAACAGAAGTCGACCAGTCACAATCCTCGATCAACCGTCGGCACGATTACGGAAATCTACGATTACCTCCGGTTACTTTTCGCGCGCGCGGGCGAGCCCCGATGCCCTGAGCATGGCCAGAGCTTGGAAGCACAAACCGTTAGTCAAATGGTTGATCAAATCCTCGCGCTTCCCGAAGGAAGCCGTCTGTTAATTCTGGCTCCAGTGATTTCCAGCAGGAAGGGTGAGCATCATCACGTTTTCCAAGAACTTCAATCACAAGGATTTGTGCGTATCCGGCTCGACGGACTGGTCATCGATCTCGATGATGTTCCCGATCTCGATAAGAAAAAGAAACACACCATTGAGGCCGTAGTCGACAGGCTCAAAGTCTCACCAGATCAACGTTTGCGTCTGGCTGAGTCGGTCGAAACAGCGCTCAAACTATCCGATGGCACCCTACTTGTGCAATCGATGGACGATGCGTTCCCGCCGATGGTGTTTTCCAGCAAGTTTGCATGCCCTCACTGCGGATACTCCATTGCATCTCTTGAACCGCGCTTGTTTTCGTTCAATAGCCCTTTCGGTGCCTGCTCCACCTGTGATGGACTGGGCGTGCACCAGTTTTTTGACATCGAACGGCTCATAGTCGACCCTGAATTGTCACTCTCGACGGGGGCCATCCGCGGCTGGGATCGTCGTAGTCTGTATTACTACCACCTCTTACGATCGGTAGCACGTCACTACGCATTTGACCTTGATACACCTTGGAACCAACTGTCTGAAGAGGCACAACGTAAAATTCTCTACGGATCTGGCGACGAAGCCATTGACTTTAGCTATGTCTCAGACCGTGGACGGCAGGTCCAGAAGTCACACCCGTTTGAGGGTGTTGTACGCAATCTAGAACGCCGCTATAAAGAGACAGATTCACAAAGTCAGCGTGATGAGCTTGCAAAGTTGATGATGCAAGCGCCTTGTCCTGACTGCGACGGGTCACGACTCAATAATGCCGCTCGTAGCGTGTTTATTGGTGAAGAGCAACTCCCTGCCCTCGTACGGTTACCCATTGGCGAATGTCATGCATTTTTTGCCGCGCTCGAATTACCCGGTAGGCGGCAAGAAATTGCCGATAAAATTCTCAAAGAAATCCAGGCGCGACTCGGTTTCCTCATCAATGTCGGTCTCGACTACTTATCGCTAGATCGAAGCGCAGAAACGCTCTCCGGAGGGGAAGCACAGCGTATTCGTCTTGCCAGCCAAATTGGTGCTGGTCTTGTTGGTGTGATGTACATTCTGGACGAACCCTCAATTGGACTGCATCAGCGTGATAACGCACGTTTACTCAATACGCTGTTTCATCTGCGTGATCTTGGCAATACCGTGATCGTCGTCGAGCATGATGAGGATGCGATGAAAGCCGCTGATTATCTGGTTGATATTGGCCCTGGCGCAGGAGTCCATGGTGGCCAAATCGTGGCAGAGGGGACACCTGCAGAGGTCATGGCGAATCCGAATTCAATTACTGGGCAATATCTCAGTGGACATAAGATGATTCCTGTTCCCAAGCGTCGTACACCCAACACTGGACCTCGCTTAGTACTCACTGGATGTACTGGAAATAATCTACGCAACGTCAATTTATCCGTCCCCTTGGGGCTACTGACTTGCGTGACAGGTGTCTCTGGATCCGGTAAATCAACCCTCATCAACCGCACTCTCTACCCGCACACGGCGCGGCTATTGAATAAAGCAATCACGCTGAAGCCAGCCCCGTTTTTGGACTGTCATGGGCTCGATGCCCTCGACAAGGTAGTGGATATTGATCAAAGCCCAATCGGACGGACTCCGCGTTCAAACCCTGCAACCTACACGGGATTATTCACCCCAATCCGAGAACTCTTTGCTGAAACCCAGGAGGCGCGCTCCCGTGGGTACTCGCCCGGACGCTTCTCATTTAATGTCAAAGGTGGCCGATGCGAAACCTGCCAAGGTGATGGGCTCATCAAGGTGGAAATGCACTTCCTACCGGACATCTATGTGCCTTGCGACACCTGCAACAGTCTGCGTTATAACAGAGAGACGCTCGATATTCAGTTCAAAGGCAAATCAATTCATGACGTGTTAGAAATGACAGTCGAGGATGCACGCTTATTTTTTGATGCCATTCCAAATCTTGCACGAAAGCTGCAGACCTTGATGGATGTTGGCCTGTCCTACCTCAAACTCGGGCAGTCGGCAACCACGCTCTCCGGCGGCGAAGCGCAGCGGGTCAAGCTTGCACGCGAACTCTCCAAACGAGACACAGGACGCACGCTTTACATTCTAGATGAGCCCACCACCGGGCTGCACTTCCAAGACATCCAGCAATTACTGAATGTCCTGCACCGACTCCGAGATCATGGTAATACTGTAGTCGTCATTGAACACAATCTCGATGTGATCAAGACCGCAGACTGGATTATTGATATGGGTCCAGAGGGGGGCCAAGGTGGCGGGCTCATTGTCACTGAGGGGACACCTGAAGAGGTGGCGGCACACCCTACCTCCTATACCGGACAGTTTCTGTCCCCACTCCTTGCTCGTCACTCGGCTGCCTGACCCACCTTTAGACGGCGTTGTCGGCCATGATGCCATTGGCTCAGCACATAGAGGATCACAGCCAGCCAGATCATCGGGAAAGCGATCTGCTTGGCCCAGGTGAAGGGCTCATTAAATGCAAATACAGCCGTCAAGAAGATGCAACTTGGGGCGATGTACTGCAAGATCCCCATCGTCATTAACCGGACTCGCTGTGCACCATTGGCATATAGAATCAGTGGTACGGCAGTGACAGCGCCACACCCAATCAACAGCCACCGATCAAACCCAGATCCGTCAAGAAAATGGTTCACAAGCCCATCATCCAGCCACACCAGATAAGCCAATGCCAGCGGCGCAAGCAAGATGACTTCCAACAAAAATCCTTGATTAGGAGGCATCGGTAGCGCCCGCTTTGCGAGTGCATACAGCCCCCAGCTCACTGTCAGTAATATCACGGTCCAAGGCAATGACCCATGCTCGAGCGTCAACACGACAACTGCTCCGATCACCAAGGCAAACGCGACGACCTGTAGCCGTTGCATCCGTTCTTTTAGGAAAACGGCCGCAAGGACGATGCTAAACACTGGATTCACGTAATAGCCCAGCGCCGCATCTAATGCCCGCTCGGTACTGATCGCAACCACGTAGGTCAGCCAATTCACGCTGATCAGCACTGCAGTCAACAGAGCCATACCCAAGCGGCGTCGATCTTGGAGTGCTTCCCATAGGTCAGTCCATCGACCCATTACCAAGAGAACCATTGCAGCAACGGGAATAGACCACAGAATACGGTGCGCGACGATTTCACCCGGATCCATGTGATCCATCATCTTCATGTACAGTGGCAAACCACCCCACAACAGATAAGCGCTGATCGCCAAGACCAATCCGCCTGGCTCATCCACGTCACGACTGCGCATTTCGTCTTTCCTTGGACTTTCGCCACACAAAAAAAAGGCCCAGCGCAAGCAGGGCCTTGATAGGGGTACGCATATGAAACTTAGTCAGCGTCCGCGACGAGCTCTGGGCGATCCACCAACTCAACGATTGCCATCGGTGCTGCATCACCAGCACGGAAGCCGTTTTTCAAAATACGCAAGTATCCGCCTGGACGCGCTTGATATCGAGGCCCTAATTCAGCAAATAACTTACCCACCGCAGAATCATTTCTCAACCGCGCAAAGGCCAAGCGACGATTCGCCACTGAATCTTGCTTCGCCAAAGTAATGAGTGGCTCCGCCACTCGGCGCAACTCCTTGGCCTTCGGTAACGTCGTCTTTATCACTTCGTGCTCAATCAAGGATGCCGTCATATTGCTGAACATCGCTTTGCGATGACTGCTGGTCCGGTTTAGTTTTCTTCCACTCTTCAGATGACGCATGGTCTCTTCTCACTCTCTCAGGACACCGTCTCACGACGGGTCAATCATCCACTCAGGCGCTTTCTTCGCGTGCAAATCCAGCTGGTGGCCAGTTTTCCAGGCGAGAACCAAGCGACAGACCACGCGACGCTAGCACGTCCTTGATTTCCGTTAACGACTTCTTGCCTAAATTCGGCGTCTTCAACAATTCGACTTCGGTGCGCTGTACGAGATCACCAATGTAATAAATATTCTCTGCTTTCAAGCAGTTTGCAGAGCGTACCGTCAACTCAAGATCGTCGACCGGCCGCAACAAGATTGGATCAATCTCATCTTTTGCCTGCTCATGCTCAGAAACCTGAGGACCCTCAAATTCCACGAATACAGACAACTGCTGCTGTAACAAGGTCGCTGCACGGCGAATCGCCTCTTCTGCTTCCAACGTGCCATCTGTTTCCAGATCAATCACTAACTTGTCGAGGTCAGTCCGTTGCTCAACACGCGCACTTTCAACCACGTAGGACACGCGAGTCACCGGGCTATACGTTGCGTCTAACCGCAACACACCGATTGTGCGTGTCTCTTCGTCATCACCGCGCTCACTGGCAGGCTCATAACCAATTCCACGCGCAACCCGAGCTTCAATGACCACGCTACCACGTGCGGAGACGGTGGCAATGTGCTGACTTGGGTTGGCAATCGTGACATTCGACGGTAATTCAAAGTCAGATGCTGTCACAACACCTTCACCAGAATGGTTCAACCGAATGGTCGCGATCGAATCACGCCCTTCAATCGAAATCGCAACCTTTTTTAGGTTTAATAAAATCTCGATGACGTCCTCTTTGACACCTTCGATCTCGGAGTACTCATGCTGTACCCCATCAATCTTGACTTCGATGATCGCGCACCCAGGCATGGATGACAGCAGGATCCGACGCAGCGCATTCCCAAGGGTATGCCCATAGCCACGCTCTAACGGCTCCAGAATAATCTTGGAGCGACGTGATCCCACTTCCTGTACCTGAATCTGCCGCGGTGTCAGCAGTTCCAATGATGACGACATAACGTCTCCTAAAATATGGTGATTACTTCGAGTACAACTCGACAATCAAGTTTTCATTGATGTCTTGTGACAAGTCCTGACGCTCTGGCAATGCTTTGAACACGCCCTCCATCTTGGACGAATCCACATCGACCCAGTTGACGTCAGCACGCTGACCAGCTAGTTCGAGTGCTGCACGCACGCGCAGTTGATTCTTTGCCTTTTCGCGAACGCTCACGACATCTCCCGGCTTGACTTGATAAGACGGGATATTGAGCACCTTGCCATTCACCATGATCGAGCGATGGCTCACGATCTGACGTGCTTCTGCGCGCGTTGATCCAAACCCCATTCGATACACGACGTTATCAAGGCGACACTCAAGAAGCTTCAACAGGTTTTCACCGGTCGACCCCTTCAAACGGGATGCTTCCTTATAATAATTACTGAACTGCTTTTCGAGCACGCCGTAAATACGTCGTACTTTCTGCTTTTCACGCAACTGCAAACCATAGTCTGATAAACGACCACGTCCTGCACCGTGCATTCCCGGCTTCGTTTCTAAATTGCACTTCGAGTCGAGTGCCTTGACGCCGCTCTTTAAAAAGAGATCTGTGCCTTCACGACGAGCAAGCTTACAAGTTGGTCCGATATAACGTGCCATAGTTTCAATCTCTCCTTAGACGCGACGCTTCTTCGGCGGACGACACCCGTTGTGCGGGATAGGCGTCACGTCTGTGATATTGGTAACCTTCAAGCCAACCGCGTTCAATGCACGAACCGCACTTTCACGACCGGGGCCGGGACCTTTGACCATTACGTCAACTGACTTTAATCCGAATTCCAACGCAGCCGTCGCTGCACGCTCTGATGCGACCTGCGCTGCAAAGGGAGTTGACTTCCGCGAACCACGGAAGCCTGATCCGCCGGCGGTAGCCCAACTCAACGCATTCCCTTGCCGATCGGTGATGGTAATAATGGTGTTGTTGAAGGATGCATGGATATGCACCACGCCCTCAGCCACCTGCTTTTTGACTTTCTTACGGGTTTGTGTCCGTTGGGTCGCCATTAGAATTCCTTATTTCCGAATCGGTTTACGTGGGCCCTTACGAGTCCGCGCATTCGTCTTAGTTCGCTGGCCACGGACCGGCAAACTGCGGCGATGACGGATTCCACGGAAGCACCCAAGATCCATCAAACGCTTGATGTTCATTGACACTTCACGGCGGAGGTCACCCTCTACGTCGAACTTCGCAACCTCACTACGCAGTGTTTCCAGCTGCTCTTCGGACAGCGAACTGACCTTGGCTGCTTCTTCAATTCCTGCGCTTTTGCAAATCGCTTTGGCGCGAGTCTGACCAATCCCGAAAATGTACTGCAGTGAAATCACTGCGTGCTTATTATCAGGGATGTTAACGCCGGCAATACGTGCCATTCCTAACTCTCCAACTTCATGGACGGATATCGCCGTCCTCGAAAATTACAAGGCGCGAGATTCTATTGATTTCAATAGAAAATCACAACCCCTAACCCAAATTACCCTTGCCGTTGCTTGTGGCGCGGATCGACGCAGATGACGCGAACAGCGCCGTTACGACGAACGATGCGACAGTTACGGCAGATACGTTTCACAGATGCGCGTACTTTCATTATTACCCCCAAGCCCGTTTAGCGGAGCAACCCGCCCGAGCCATAGCCTTTCAAATTCGATTTCTTCATCAAAGACTCATACTGGCGACTCATGAGATGCGATTGCACCTGCGCCATAAAGTCCATGACCACAACCACAACAATCAGCAGTGACGTCCCACCAAAGTAAAATGGTGCGTTGAACCCAACCACCAAGCTTTGCGGTAACAAGCTCACTGCAGCAATGTATGATGCGCCCCAAAAAGTCAGACGACTCATCACTTTATCAATGTAATTCGCCGACTGCTCGCCCGGCCGGATCCCGGGAATGAATGCCCCAGATTTTTTCAAATTATCGGCCACATCACGTGGATTAAATACGAGTGCCGTATAGAAATAGCAGAAGAACACGATGCCCAGCGTGAACAGCAAGTAATACAACGGTTGACCGGGCCCAAGAGCGAGACTGATATCCTGCAACCACTCCATACCATCACTTTGGCCAAACCACTGACCGATCGATGCGGGAAAGAGCAGCAAGCTGGATGCAAAGATCGGCGGAATCACCCCCGCCATATTGATCTTCAGTGGCAGATGGCTCTGCTGTGCAGCGAAAACCTTATTCCCCTGTTGCCGTCGGGCATAATTCACGGTGATCCGCCGTTGCGCCCGCTCCACGTAGACGACAAATCCAACGACGCCAATCGCAATCGCTGCAATGGCCAAAAGCCCTAAAATGTTGAGGTCACCTTGGCGCGCGGCTTCAGCAGACTGACCCACTGCGCCAGGCAGTCCAGCGACAATCCCCGCAAAAATCAGTAGCGATATTCCGTTCCCAATGCCCTTCTCAGTCACCTGCTCGCCGATCCACATCAGAAAGATCGACCCAGACACAAAGGTCACCACTGCGACAAAATGGAAATGGAAGTCTGAAAGGTACGCAACCCCCTGCCCCGCCAAGCCCATCGAGACGCCGATGGATTGCACGGTGGCCAAAAACACCGTGCCATACCGCGTGTATTGCGTGATCTTGCGCCGACCAGCCTCACCGTCCTTTTTCAAGGCTTCAAGCGATGGCACCACTGCCGTCAATAACTGCATCACAATCGACGCAGAAATATAGGGCATAATGCCTAAAGCGAAGATCGACATCCGCTCCAAGGCACCGCCTGAGAACATATTGAATAAGCTTAAGATGGTCCCTTGAGTTTGCGAAAACAGATCCGCAAGCCGGTCTGGATTAATACCAGGCACAGGAATGTGGGCGCCCAGGCGATAGACCACCACGGCGATCACCACAAAACGCAACCGAGCCCATAGCTCGGTTAATCCACCCTGTGCGCCTGGTGTTGCCATTACGCCTCGACCTTCCCGCCGGCTGCTTCCAATGCGACACGTGCCCCTTTCGTAATACGAAGCCCTTTCACTGTCATTGCACGAGAGACCTCACCTGCGAGGATAATTTTGACATCTTTAATATGTGTCGCAATCAACCCTGCTGCACGCAGTGACTCTAGCGTCACCTCATCGCCTGCGATCTTATTTAGCTCAGCCAGCCGAATCTCATCGCGCACCAAACTCTTCCGAGACGTGAACCCAAACTTAGGGAGACGACGCTGAATCGGCATCTGTCCACCTTCAAATCCAGGCTTCACAGACCCACCAGAACGCGACTTCAAACCCTTATGACCGCGCCCACCAGTCTTGCCTAGACCAGAACCAATACCCCGACCGACCCGCTTCTTGGATGGCCGACTACCTGGAGCCGGTGACAAATCATTTAAAAACATCACGCTTCCCCTTCAACTCGGACCATGTAATAGACCTTGTTGATCATGCCCCGAACGCTCGGGGTATCTTCAACCTCGACTGTCTGATGCATCCGCTTCAGACCAAGGCCCTGCACACATAACTTGTGATTCGGCAACTGCCGGATCGGGCTGCGTACCAGGGTGACTTTCAGCATTTTCTTGCTCGCCATACTCTGTTCCTTACCCGAGAATTTCTTCGACAGACTTACCACGCCGTGCCGCCACATCGTCCGGCGACTGCATGCTCGACAATGCTTTAATCGTAGCGCGCACAACGTTGGCCGGATTGGTTGAGCCATAGCACTTCGCAAGTACGTTATGGACTCCCGCAATCTCCAATACAGCGCGCATTGCGCCACCGGCAATCACACCAGTTCCCTGAGATGCAGGCTGCATGTACACCTTGGATGCACCATGTGCAGCGCGAGTCGGGTATTGAATGGTATCGCCATCCAATTTAATGCTCACCATGTTGCGCTTCGCCGCTTCCATCGCTTTTTGGATCGCGGCAGGCACCTCGCGCGCTTTACCGCGTCCGAAACCCACTTTCCCGTTTCCATCACCAACAACCGTCAAGGCCGTGAAACTGAAAATACGACCACCTTTTACGACCTTGGCAACACGATTGACCTGGACCAGTTTTTCCTGGAGATCACCTTGCGTCTGGTTTTGTTCAACTTTTGCGTTCATCAGATCCCCTTAAAACTCAAGACCAGCTTCACGCGCTGCATCTGCGAGAGCCTTCACACGTCCGTGGTACCGAAATCCAGACCGGTCAAATGCGACCGCCGTAATTCCCTTCTCTTTAGCACGCTCTGCGATGCGCGCTCCGACAACCGCCGCTGCTGAGACGTTGCCGCCACTTGCATCACGTAAGTCTTTATCCAAGGTCGATGCTGCACAGACGACTGTCGCACCATCCCCGGAAATAATCTGCGCGTAAATATGACGCGGCGTGCGATGCACGCAGAGCCGGTTTGCACCGAGCTCGCGCATCTTGGCGCGTCCACGACGAGCGCGACGCAACCGGGCTTTTTTCTTTTCCATCATGTCGGCTCTCCTTACTTCTTCTTGGCTTCTTTACGACGTACTGTCTCATCGGCATACCGTACACCCTTGCCCTTGTAGGGCTCTGGTGGGCGATAAGACCGAATCTCAGCTGCGACTTGGCCAAGCTTCTGCTTGTCCGCTGACTTCAACACGATTTCTGTTTGGCTGGGCGTTTCGGCCGTCACCCCTGTAGGCAGTGCATAGGCCACTGGATGCGAGAACCCAAGCTGTAAATTCACAGAGGTCCCTTGCACCTGCGCACGATAACCGACGCCCACGAGCTGCAGCTTTCGCTCGAACCCAATGGAGACGCCGACAACCATATTGTTGACTAACGAGCGCGCTGTACCTGCCTGCGTCCAACCATTTGCAGCACCTTCTTTCGGCGCAAACACCAGCTGATTGTCTTCCCTACTCACCACCACGGCATCATTCACCGCCAGTGACAGCGAACCATTCTTTCCTTTCACAGTCAGATCCTGACCGGCGATGACAACATCGACACCGGCAGGAAGATCGACTGGAGATTTCGCTACACGAGACATCCGATACTCCCTAGAACACAGTGCAAAGCACTTCGCCACCGATACCGGCTTTGCGTGCTTCGCGATCAGTCATGAGCCCCTTGGACGTCGACACGATCGCAAGACCTAATCCACCGCGTACTTTCGGCAGGGAGTCTTTCCCTTCGTAACGACGTAACCCAGGACGGCTCGCGCGCTTAATTTCCTGAATGACTGGGCGTCCTTCGTGGTAGCGAAGTGCCACAGTCAAGGTGGACTTTGCGCCGTTATCTTCGACGTTGAACCCACCGACAAACCCTTCTGCAACCAACACTTCTGCCACTGCAATCTTCTGCTTCGAAGACGGCATGGACACAGAGGTCTTGCCAGCCATCTGGCCGTTGCGAATACGCGTGAACATATCCGCTAATGTATCTTGCATACTCATCAGATCGCTCCTTACCAGCTGGCCTTTTTCAGTCCAGGGACTTCGCCACGCATCATTGCTTCACGCAACTTAATCCGTGACAACCCAAACTTGCGGTACACCGCATGTGGACGACCGGTGAGGCGACACCGACGCTGCAACCGGGCAGCCGATGCATCACGAGGCATCTTTTGTAACTGTTGCTGTGCTTCCCAAACCGCCTCGCCGGATGACTTGGGATTCGCAATGATCGCTTTGATCTCAGCACGCTTTGTGGCGAACTTCGCGACAGTCTTCTGACGCTTCAGCTCACGCTCTTTCATTGATTTTTTAGCCACAGGACGCTCCTCAGTTCCGGAATGGGAAGTTAAAGGCCGCTAACAGCGCCTTGCCTTCCTCGTCAGTTTCAGCAGTTGTCGTGATGGTGATATCCAACCCACGAATCGCATCCACTTTGTCGTAATCAATTTCCGGGAACATGATTTGTTCGCGGACACCCATGGAGTAATTGCCACGCCCGTCAAATGACTTCCCATTCAACCCACGGAAGTCACGAATACGTGGGATGGACAGCGAGATCAGGCGATCCATAAACTCCCACATATGCTGTCCGCGTAGCGTCACTTTGCAACCGATCGGCCAGCCATCGCGAATTTTGAACCCCGCAATCGACTTCCGTGACTTCGTCACGACTGGCTTTTGACCCGCAATCGCCGTCATATCGCGAACTGCGTTCTCAATCTGCTTCTTATCCGCGACGGCTTCGCCCACACCCATATTCAGTGTGATCTTCTTGACCCGCGGCACCTGCATCACATTGGTGTACTGAAACTGCTCTTGCAACTTCGGCACCACCTGATCTTTGTAGACTTGTTGTAGTCTCGCCATGGCTTATTTCTCGCTCCTAGGCGCAGAGGCTTACGCCCCGACTTCCTTTCCAGTGGACTTAAACACCCGCACTTTGGTGCCGTCCTCGTTCACTCTAAAACCAACCCGGTCGGCCTTCTGGTTTTCCGGATTGAACAGGGCAACGTTTGAGACATGAAGCGGCGCTTCCTTCTCAACGATGCCACCTTGCCGACCCATCATCGGGTTCGGCTTTTGATGCTTCTTCACAAGGTTGACACCCGCTATCACGAGCCGGTTGTCATCGCGGACCTTTAAAACCTTGCCCCGACGACCCTTATCCTTTCCTGTGATCACAACGACGTCATCGTCGCGACGAATTTTCTGTGCCATTACGGACCCCTTAGAGCACTTCAGGCGCGAGCGAGATGATCTTCATGAATCGCTCGCTGCGCAGCTCGCGCGTCACTGGTCCGAAAATCCGGGTGCCAATGGGCGCAAGGTTATTGTTCAGAAGAACCGCCGCGTTGCTATCGAACTTAATCAAACTGCCATCCTGACGACGCACACCACTGCGTGTCCGAACCACAACCGCGTTCATGACTTGGCCTTTCTTCACCTTGCCGCGTGGAATTGCTTCCTTCACGGTCACTTTAATAATGTCGCCGATTCGGGCATAACGACGCTTCGAACCGCCGAGCACCTTAATACACATCACGCGACGTGCACCTGAGTTATCAGCGACCTCAAGCATGCTTTCCGTTTGAATCATCGTGCTCTCCCGTTAAACCTGGACTGCCCGCTCGTTGATCTCAACGAGCTTGAACGCTTTAAACTTCGAAATCGGACGACATTCAGCGATTGTCACGGTGTCACCAATCTGGCACTCGTTATTCTCGTCATGCGCCGCAATCTTTGAAGAGCGCTTAATATATTTCCCGTACACAGGATGCTTCTCGAAACGCTCAACCAACACACTGATGGTCTTATCACCCTTATTCGAAACCACCCGACCACTCAAGGTCCGGACCATTGCAGCTGACTCGGTCATACCGCCATCTCCTTCTGATTCAGCACAGTCTTCACCCGCGCGATATCGCGGCGAACCTGACCGAGCAAATGGGTCTGTGACAGCTGTCCGGTTGCCTTTGCCATATTCAAATTGAATTGTTCGCGGCGCAGTCTCAGCAACTCAGCAACCAACTCATCTGTGTTTTTTTCAACTAACTCAGTGGCTTTCATCACATCACCGTCCGACTGACGAAGGTCGTTGCAAAAGGCAGCTTGGCTGCAGCCAGCGTAAATGCTTCACGCGCGACCTCTTCTGGAACACCTTCAATTTCATACAACACACGACCTGGCTGAATTTGGCATACCCAATATTCAACAGAGCCCTTTCCTTTCCCCTGACGCACTTCAAGCGGCTTTTGGGTAATTGGCTTGTCAGGAAACACACGAATCCATAACTTACCGCCGCGCTTCACTCGACGTGTAATCGTTCGGCGCGCCGCCTCAATTTGACGCGCTGTCATTCGGCCTCGGCCGATCGCTTTGAGTGCGAACTCTCCAAAGCTCACTTTAGAGCCCCGCTCTGCCAGACCGCGATTGCGGCCTTTTTGCATTTTGCGAAATTTCGTCCGTTTCGGTTGCAACATGGTCTTCTTCCCTTAACGAGCCGCTTTCGCGCGGTTCGCTTCTTTCTGAGCACGTACCGCTTCAATCCCGCCTAAGATCTCCCCTTTGAAGATCCAGACCTTGATGCCAATCACCCCATAGGTGGTGTGTGCTTCGTAGGTTGCATAATCAATATCGGCGCGAAGCGTATGCAACGGCACACGCCCTTCCCGGTACCACTCAGTCCGTGCAATCTCTGCACCACCTAATCGACCAGACACCTGTACACGAATCCCTTCAGCGCCTGCACGCATGGCATTTTGCACCGCACGCTTCATGGCGCGACGGAACATCACCCGACGCTCCAACTGCCCAGCAATATTCTGCCCAACCAACCGTGCATCGAGCTCAGGCTTCCGAATCTCTTCAATGTTGATCTGGACTGGAATGCCCATCATCTTCGAGAGTTCCTTACGCAGACTCTCAACGTCTTCGCCTTTTTTCCCAATCACAATGCCTGGGCGCGCTGTTTGCAGCGTCACTCGCGCATTCTGGGCAGGCCGCTCGATTAAAATCTTGCTGATCTGCGCATTCTTCAACTTCTCATCGAGGTATTCGCGCACTTTCAAATCATCGAACAACTTGTTCGCATAATCCGCACCAGACGCGTACCACACTGATGAATGTTCCTTTACGATCCCGAGGCGGATGCCATTCGGGTGAACTTTCTGACCCATGATGTCTCCCCTCAGGCCTGACCGACTTTGACAGTGATATGGCATGTCCGCTTGCTAATCCGGTCTGCGCGACCTTTCGCACGCGGCATAATCCGCTTCAGTGTCGTCCCTTCGTCGACGAACACCGTCGTCACACGCAAGGTGTCCACGTCGGCGCCATCATTGTGCTCGGCGTTCGCAATTGCGCTCTCGAGCACTTTTTTCATTATGTGGGCAGCTTTCTTGGTCGAGAATGCCAACGTGTTCAGCGCCTCCTCCACATGCTTCCCACGGATCTGATCTGCGACCAACCGGGCTTTCTGCGCCGAGAGTCGCGCGCCTTTCAGCCGTGCTTGCACTTCATTCATGGCAACACCCATCCTCAACGCTTCGACTTCTTGTCTGCGACGTGACCGCGAAAACTGCGTGTCCCGGCAAACTCGCCCAATTTATGCCCAACCATGTCTTCGTTAATTAATACTGGGACATGCTGGCGCCCGTTATGCACCGCGATTGTCAGACCCACCATGGTCGGAACAATCATCGAACGACGTGACCAAGTTTTAATTGGACGCCGATCATTTGCTGCCTGAGCAACCTCAACCTTTTTAAGCAGGTGGAGATCAACAAAAGGTCCTTTTTTCAGAGAACGTGGCATTGGATCCCTCTCCCTTACTTCGTACGACGACGGACAATCATGCCGTCAGTCCGCTTGTTGCTACGTGTCTTATATCCCTTGGTCGGCATCCCCCACGGCGATACCGGATGGCGGCCACCGGACGTCCGGCCCTCACCACCACCATGCGGGTGATCTACTGGGTTCATCACGACACCACGCACTGTGGGCCGCACACCCAACCAGCGCTTCGCACCGGCCTTACCCAATTGACGTAAGCTATGCTCACCGTTCGAAACTTCGCCCAAGGTCGCGCGGCATTCCGCAAGTACTTTACGCATCTCACCAGACCGCAACCGCAGGGTGGCATGACGCCCTTCACGCGCAACCAGCTGCACAGCAGCGCCCGCTGACCGTGCCATTTGTGCGCCCTTACCTGGCTTCAACTCAACGCAGTGAATCATTGAGCCCACAGGGATGTTTCGAAGTGGTAAACAACTACCCACTTTGATTGGCGCGTCTTCGCCGGACCGGATCGGGTCGCCAGCAGCCATTCCCTTTGGAGCAATGATGTAACGACGCTCACCATCTGCGTACAACACCAACGCAATGTGCGCACTGCGGTTTGGATCATATTCGATACGCTCAATCTTTCCGGGAATCCCATCCTTATTGCGCTTGAAATCAATGATCCGGTAATGCTGCTTGTGCCCACCACCAATATGTCGCGTGGTGATCCGGCCGTCATTATTCCGACCGCCCGACTTCGACTTTTTCTCCAACAGTGGCGCGTGTGGCGCCCCCTTGTGCAAATCGGGCGTCACAATTTTGACCATGTGACGGCGACCGGCAGAGGTTGGTTTACATTTTACAATTGCCATAATTTCCGTCTCACTCGCCCGCTACGAAGGAGATTTCCTGGCCCTCAGCAACGGACACATAGGCTTTGCGAATATCTTGTCGCTTCCCCATGCCCCGCGCTGTGCGCTTGGTCTTCCCTTTGATATTGACTACGTTGACCTTCGTGACCGAGACCTCAAAGAGCTGTTCAACAGCGGCCTTGATATCAACCTTGGTCGCATCTGAGGCCACCCGAAATACGTACTGATTGTGCTGATCCGCAACAACCGTTGCCTTCTCTGAGACATGCGGTCCTTTCAGAACGGTAAAAATACGTTCCTGGTTCATGCCAATTGCTCCTCAATCGCTTTCAGTGCATCCACAGTGACTAACACCTTCTCAAATGACAAAAGGCTCACTGGATCGATCCCCTCGGCATCGCGAACGTCGACATGCGGTAAATTCCGTGCAGACAAAAACAGTGCATCAGAGACTTCAGCCGTCACGATCAATACGCTTTCAAGCGCCATCGCTTTCAGCTTCTCAGCCAACGCACTGGTCTTTGGGGTGTCTACCGACATCTCCTGGGTAATGACCAACCGATCTTGCCGTACTAATTCACTCCAGATACTGCGCATTGCAGCGCGGTACATCTTTCGATTCACTTTCTGGGAATGATCTTGCGGCTTGGCTGCGAAGGTCACGCCACCACTGCGCCAAATTGGCGAGCGTGTTGATCCTGCACGTGCGCGACCAGTTCCCTTCTGGCGCCAGGGCTTGCGACCACCACCAGAGACTTCAGCACGCGTCTTCTGGCTTCGCGTCCCCTGACGGGCACCCGCCATATATGCTGTCACCACCTGGTGGATCAGCGCCTCGTTGAACTCCCGGCCAAACGTCTGATCAGAGACTTCGACTGTTCCACCGGCTATCAGATTCAATTCCATGCTCGCCTCCCTCAGGCCTTCACAGCAGGCTTGATGATGACATCTGTTCCATTGGCACCAGGGACTGCGCCCTTCACCAGAACCAGACCATGATCGGCATCAACGCGCACCACTTCGAGACCCTGCACGGTGACCCGCTCAGCACCCATGTGACCCGCCATCTTTTTCCCCTTGAAGACTCGGCCAGGTGTTTGGCAATTACCAATCGACCCTGGCGCACGGTGCGACAACGAGTTGCCGTGCGTCGCATCCTGCATCCGGAAATTCCAACGCTTCACGACACCAGCAAAGCCTTTGCCTTTGGACTGACCGGTGACATCCACCTTCTGGCCCGCCTCGAAAAACGCGCAGGTGATTTCAGACCCGATCGACAGATCCCCGAGATCTTCCACCCGGAATTCCCACAAGCCACGACCCATGCGCATGTCAGCTTTCGCCAAATGTCCTTTGATCGGCTGGGAAACACGATGTTGTGCGCGACGATCGCCCACAGTCACCTGAATCGCTTGATATCCGTCTTTTTCAACGGTTTTAACTTGACTGACTCGATTCGGCTCTACTTCGACCACGGTGACCGGAATGGACACACCATCTTCAGTAAAAATACGAGTCATACCGGCCTTACGACCGACAACACCTAATGTCATCTCGACTTCCTCTCTGCCTGCACAGGGGGCTTAACCCGCTATGGCCACAGTGTTATACAAACAGACCGCTTGTCTTCGGGGCGCGCGGCTTTACTGCACCCCTGCTTTCAAATCAGCCTAAGCTGATTTGCACATCTACGCCCGCAGCAAGATCTAACTTCATCAACGCGTCAACGGTTTTATCCGTTGGCTCGACGATATCAATCATCCGCTTGTGCGTGCGTATTTCGTATTGGTCACGTGCGTCTTTGTTGACGTGCGGAGAAACCAATACTGTGTAACGCTCAATCCGAGTCGGCAATGGAATCGGGCCGCGCACTTGGGCGCCGGTCCGCTTCGCGGTCTCGACAATATCCTGGGTCGACGAGTCGATCAGGCGATGGTCAAAGGCCTTCAGCCGAATGCGAATTTTTTGATTCTGTACTGCCACCTGGCTACTCCATCAAACACTCGCCCGCAAAAAGTAGCGGACAGGCCAAAACAAGGTCGCGCATTGTATGCAGGCAGGGTTTCCGAGTCAACCGACTTTACCGCCTAAAAACAAAAAGGCCCCGCAAGCGGGGCCTTTACACAGTATCAGATACTGTTACTTCAAGATTTTCGAGACGACGCCAGCACCCACAGTGCGGCCACCCTCACGA
>ERZ887849.876-NODE-876-length-30578-cov-8.682600_pt1 | contig 30578 bp, 24 predicted proteins | sample MGYA00521267_ERZ887849 | MGnify/ENA primary metagenome ERZ887849 (study PRJEB32303, sample SAMEA104408601) | aquatic metagenome | biome: Brackish water; feature: Pelagic; material: water | place: Baltic Sea | collected 2014-06-06T16:11:00 | depth 2,863 m ... | reverse complement strand
GTACCAGATTGAACTGGTGCAGCTACCGGCAGCCAATCCCGATTCGCGTTAGAATAGCGCCAACTTTCCGGACACAACAGGACCGATATGAACCAGATTATCCCCGCCGCCGCGGTGAGCCACGCGTCGTTCAAATTTCTCCGCAGCCACGAAATAGAATCTCTGCAGCTGCGGGTTGAACACTATGAGCACAGCGTCACCGGTGCCACGCATTATCATCTGGCGGCCAACAATGGTGAGAATGTCTTCCTGGTCGCACTGCGAACAGTGCCTACAGATTCTACCGGCGTTGCGCATATCCTCGAGCATACCGCCCTGTGCGGCAGTGAACGCTATCCCGTGCGCGACCCCTTTTTCATGATGCTGCGCCGCTCACTGAATACCTTTATGAATGCCTTTACCAGCAGCGACTGGACTGCCTATCCCTTCGCCAGCCAAAACCGAAAAGATTTCGCCAACCTGCTGGACGTGTACTTGGACGCGGTATTTTTCTCCAGCCTTAACCCCTTGGACTTCGCCCAGGAAGGCCACAGAGTAGACTTTGCCGAGCCTGGCAATCCACACAGCGATTTGGTGTTCAAAGGCGTGGTGTTCAATGAGATGAAGGGTGCCATGAGCTCGGTCTCCAGCACACTCTGGCAAACACTCTGCGAGCACCTGTTCCCCACGGTGACTTACCATTACAACAGTGGCGGCGACCCAGAGTGCATCCCCAACCTCACTTACGACCAGCTCAAAGCCTTTTACCAAAGCCATTATCACCCCAGCAACGCGATCTTCATGACTTTTGGCGATATTCCCGCCCACGAACATCAGGCGGTGTTCGAGGCGCGCGCACTTAGCCGCTTCGAGAAACTGCCCGGGCAGATTGCCGTGCCCAGAGAACAGCGCATGAGTAAGCCGCTGCAGGTAGAGCGCAGCTATGCGTTGGACGATTCCGGAGAGACCACCGAAAAAACCCATATTGTGATGGGCTGGTTGCTGGGAGAAAGTACCGACCTGCAAGAGCAGCTTGAAGCGCAACTGCTTTCCAGCGTCCTCATGGACAACAGCGCCTCGCCCTTGATGCAGGCACTGGAGACTACAGCTCTCGGGCAGGCCCCCTCACCGCTTTGCGGGCTTGAGGACTCTCAGCGCGAAATGGTCTTTAGTTGTGGCATAGAGGGCAGCGAGCCCGAGTCACGCGATGCCTTTGAGTCACTGGTTTTGGGCGTGATTGAGCGGGTAGCCCGCGATGGTGTGCCGCAAGAGCAGGTTGAGGCGGTACTGCATCAGCTTGAGCTGCATCAGCGTGAAATCAGCGGTGGTGGGTACCCCTATGGCCTACAGCTCATTCTGCAGGCGCTAGGGCCGGCCACTCACCATGCGGACCCTGTCGCGGTGCTGGATCTCGACCCCGTACTGGAGTCACTGCGCAAAAAAATCAGCGACCCCCACTATATTCGCCAACTCGCACAACGCTTGCTGCTCGATAATCCGCATCGGGTGACGCTGGTCATGACACCCGATACAGCGCTGTCCGAGCAGCGGCTCAGCGCGGAAAAATCCCGCCTGGCTGCGCTGAAAGCCGACATGACGGTAGCACAGAAGCAGTCGGTTATTAACTTGGCACAACAACTCGAACAGCGCCAGAAACAGGTCGATGACCCGGGTGTTCTGCCCTGTGTCACGCTGGCGGATGTTCCCGGCAAGCTACCGGAGCTGGCGTGTGAGGTGCAGGAGAAAGGCAAGCTGCGCGTGACGACTTACACGCAGGGCACCAACGGGCTGGTTTATCAACATGTGGTAGCGCCGCTGCCCGCGCTCGAGGCTAGCGAAGTCGCCCTCCTCCCTCTTTATACGCGCACCCTGACTGAGGTGGGCATCGGCAGCGACGACTATTTAGCCGTGCAGCACCGTCAAGCGGCAACCGTTGGCAGCATCAGCGCCAGCACCTCCCTGCGCAGCCACGCCAATGATCCACAGCAATTGCAAGGATATTTTTCACTCTCATCACGCGCGTTAGCGCGCAACGTGGGCGTGCAGGGTGAGCTTATGCAAGCCACACTAGAGCAGGTGCGCTTTAACGAGAGTGCGCGACTGCGTGAACTGGTCAGCCAGTCCCGCGCGCGCCGGGAGCAATCCGTTACCGGAAATGGCCACGGCCTCGCTATGACCGCGGCAAGTGCAGGCATGAGCGGCCTGGCGTACATCAATCACCAGTTGGGCGGGCTTGAAGGTATTCGGCGCTTGAAAGCACTGGATGACAGCCTCGAACACACTGCAGCGCTTGACGACTTCCGCCAATCACTCGCCACCTTACACACGGCCGTCACCAGTATGCCCCGGCAGCTGTTGATCATCGCCGACGAACACGCGGCGGCGGCGGTTAGCCAACAGGCAGTTGCACTCTGGAGCACATGCTCGGGTGGCGATGACGGCCAACGCTCACTAAGCGCTGTGCCGGTCAGTGAACGGCGCCGGGAATTTTGGGTCGCCAATACCCAGGTAAACTTCTGTGCTCGTGCGTACCCCACCGTAGCAGTGGGCCACCCGGACGCTCCCGCACTGACGGTACTGGGTGGGTTTTTGCGCAATGGCTACCTGCATCGCGCCATCCGTGAGCAAGGTGGTGCCTATGGCGGGGGTGCGGGGCAGGATTCGGGTATCGCTGCGTTTCGCTTTTATTCCTACCGCGACCCTCGCCTGCTCGAAACGTTGCAGGACTTCGATCAGTCAATTTGCTGGATGCTGGAGAACAACCACGAGGCGCGCGGCCTGGAAGAGGCGATTCTTGGCGTCGTCAGCAGCCTCGACAAGCCGGCTTCGCCATCAGGCGAGGCGCGACAACACTTCTACAACACCCTTTTCGGGCGCAGCCATGCACACCGGGAAGCATTTCGGCGAGCCATTCTCGATGTCACGCTCGACGACCTGCGTCGTGTTAGCGCAAGTTATCTCACGGCCGAACGTGCGAGCACCGCTGTAGTAAGCAATCAGAAACAGCAGGAAATGCTCGGCTCGGCTTTGGCCGAGCTCGAGCTTAAGGTCGAGGTCGTTTAACTGTCAGGGCTGCTGCCCAAACCCCCTTAGCGCTTGCCTTGTGAGGCACCTTGCTCACTCCGTTGCTTCTCCATGGTGTCTAGCCGGGCACGTTGCGCCTCTTCAAGCTGGGCTCGCAGAAGCGAGCGAGTTTCAGCTCTTCGATAGCTTGTGCGTGCGGTAATCTCACCCATTTCTGCCGTCAGTGCCTCACTGCTGGCGGCGTCAAAGTTGTCACCCTGAGCACGCAACGCTTCACGAATTTCCTGCATTCGACGTTGATCTGCAGCCCCTTCAGCTTGCGTGGCCTGCAGCAATTCCCCGATCGAGGATTGCTGCTCTTTCGTCAGCTCCAGGCGCTGCGTCAAACGTTCCAGCATCCGTTCGGGGTTGCCCCGCTCTGGCGCGGCAAATGCAGGGGCAACGCTAATGATGGCTGCGAGCGCCAAAGCAATGCGGCCGCGGCGAGGTACAAAGTCAGTCAGTGTTTTCATCAGTAATCTCCGGTAGGTTAACCACAACCCCAGTCTAACCCAAACAGGGGTTAAGCAGTGCAGTGCGCGAGTAAAGAAGCGTAAAGAAGCGTTGTTGCGGTGCCGGGCAGCGTGGCATTGGTGTACGCTGCCCGGCACACTAAAGCTACTTCCTGTTAACGTGGGAATCGCCTGCCATCATGCATCCTCATCTACTGATTATTGACGACGACCGGGAGCTGTGTGAGCTACTGGGCGAATATCTCCAGTCTGATGGGTTCACGGTCACCAGCTGTCAAGATGGCGCTGGAGCGATAGCGCAGGCCAGGGCCACCACCTACGACGCCATTGTGCTAGACGTTATGCTGCCCGGCGTGCAGGGCCTTGAAGTCCTGCGCCGCTTGCGCGCAGAACACATCGAAACCCCCGTACTGATGCTAACGGCACGCGGCGAAGAGATCGATCGCATCGTAGGGCTCGAACTCGGCGCCGACGATTACCTGGCCAAGCCCTGTAACCCGCGAGAACTGGCGGCCAGATTGCGCGCCATCCTGCGCCGGGCAGGCAGCGTAGGCGGCAGCACTGCAGCGCTAGACATTGACATCGGTTTCACCGCAATTAACGCTGCTGAGCGCAGTGCCACGTGGCAGTCGCGGGACCTGCAGCTGACCAGTGTCGAATTCAATGTGCTTCAGGTTCTGCTCAAGCACGCGGGTAGCGTGGTCGACAAAGAGTTGCTCAGCCAGCAGGCTCTGGGACGCGCACTGACCGCCTACGATCGTAGCGTCGACGTGCATGTGAGCAAGATCCGCAGAAAGTTTCTCGCCTGTGGTGCCAACAACCCCATCGTCAGCATACGTGGCTCCGGATATCAGTTTCTTGTGCACGAAGGTGACAACCCGTGAGGGTCAGCGCGCCACTTTTTTTGCGTATTTTTGTCGGCTTCTGGCTGGTGACTGTTGGCGTATTAGGGACTGCAATGCTCGCGGGCAACTATCTGGATACGCTGTTACCTGAAGCCAGTGACCTGGAGGAAGGCGACCGACACCCGTCCGGAGCACGAGGCCCTGGCGTCCCACCGAGAATTTTCGTTCGACTGCTTTACGAACTACAGACAGTGCCGCTGGAGAATATCCCGGAGCTGATTATTCAGGCGCAAAAAAAACACGGGGTAGACGTCTTTCTGCTCAGGGCCTCTGGCGAGGATTTTTTACAAAGACCGGTACCGCCAAGCGTCGCGCGAGTGGCCGCCCGGCTTGGTGGCGACCGACGTCGCATATTCCAACGGCACGGCCCAGAGCAGTTTCTGGGCCACCAAATCTATCGAACCGATATCGGCTCCCTCCGGTCCGTGCTGGTCGTGCACCCGCCCAAAATACCGCTGATCAATGCACTCGGCAGCAATCTTTGGCTCCGCGCGACACTCGCAGTCGTGGTATCCGGCCTGTTATGCTTTGCGCTGTCGCGCTTATTGACACGCCGCCTAAGCCGATTGCGGCAGGCAGCACGCACGTTGGCAGAAGGTAATCTGGAAGCGCGCCTGAGCGTGCGCGCGCAGGGCGGCGATGAAACTGATGACCTCGCGCGTGATTTCAACCGCATGGCGGAGCAGCTAGAGGCGCGTATAGGGGCGCAAAAGCAGCTCTTGTCGGATGTATCTCATGAACTGCGCTCCCCTCTCGCGCGCTTACACGTAGCCGTGGCACTGGCAGCAAAACACCCTGAAAAAGCCGCTGAGCAATTGCAACGGATTGAACGCGAAATACGCCGGCTCGACAGCCTGGTAGGAGAGCTGCTGGCAAGCCAAAGCGAGCACGCTGACCTTGAGCAACACATTGATATCGTGGCTCTGCTGCAGGAACTCTGTGCGGATGCGCGATTTGAAATGGGGGCCAGGCGTCGCATCACATTGCACAACAGCCTGCATGACGCACTCGTGGCGGACAACGGTGGCCAGCTGCGCAAAGCCTTCGACAACGTGTTGCGTAATGCCTGCTACTACAGCCCCGAAGGTAGTGAAATCACCGTCACTATTGCAGCGGTGGGAAATCACTTTAACGTCGTGATTGCCGATCGGGGCCCGGGGGTACCGGAGCAAGACCTGGAGAAAATCTTTGACCCTTTTTATCGGGTTGACGATGCACGCGCGAGGCACACCGGGGGTTATGGCCTTGGCCTTTCAATCGCGCGCCAAGCTCTGCGATTACAGGGAGGTTCGATCATCGCCGCAAATACCCGACCCGGTTTAGCTATGCAGATAAGCGTACCCGCCTTTAAAGAAGACGCTGGAAGCTTGTCTTTGCAGTGATAGAATCCGCGTATTCAACCGACGGCCGGAGGCCTCAGTCCATGTTTGACGTCACCCCACTCGCCGGCGCTCTGGGCGCCGAAATCGCCGGCATTGATCTGTCTCAAGACTTACTGCCAGAACAGGTCACATCGTTGCGTGAACTGCTCAATGAGCATGAAGTGATCTTCTTCCGCGATCAGGATATCAGCCCCAGTCGGCAACATGCGCTGGCGTCCTGTTTTGGGCCACTGCAATCGCATCCAGCATATGAAACTATTGACGGCTTTCCGGAAATCACGATTCTTGAAAGCACCGCTGACAAGCCCACAAAAATTGAGGCTTGGCACTCGGATATGACCTTCCGCCAGCACCCGCCCATGGCCACAATCCTGAAATCAGTCATCACGCCCCCACGTGGAGGAGACACACTGTGGTCGAGCATGACCGTTGCCTATCAAGCCCTCTCAGCACCCATGCAGCGACTGCTGGAAGGGCTAGTAGCCGTACACGATTTCAGCTGGGGATTTAAAGAAAGCCTGGCCGAAGTGGGTGGCCGTGAGCGCCTGGCCAGTGCGGTTGCCGCAAACCCGCCGGTACGCCATCCGGTTGTGCGGACACATCCGGAAACGGGAAAGAAAGTGCTTTTCGTCAACAGCCTGTTTACAACCCACATCGAAGGGCTACGCCCGGCCGAGAGCCGCGCCATACTGGATTTCCTCTACCGGCACGTGGTCACCGATGAGTTCACCTGTCGTTTCCACTGGCGCCGTCACAGTATCGCCATCTGGGATAACCGCAGTACGCAGCATAAACCCGTCAATGACTACTTCCCCGCACACCGCCGTATGGAGCGCATTACGGTGGACGGCGACTTGCCCTACTAAACGGGGGGATACTCATTGGTGGTTCGCACCTCACCGGCGCGCAATCGCCGCATGTAGTCGGCCACGTCACGCTTCACTTCCGGTGCGTACAGATACAAGCCGATAATGTTGGGCACCGCGATAAGGAAGATCATGGCATCCGCAAAATCCAGCACCGCTGACAACTCAATCATGCAACCGAGTGCGACAAAAGCGCAAAATACTGCCTTGAAAGCGGCCTGCATGAAACGCGATTCGCCCACTAAGTACGTCCAGGCTTTAAGGCCGTAATAAGCCCAGGCAATGGTCGTCGAAAAAGCAAACAACAGCGCAGCGAAGGCCAGGGGATACGGTGCCCAGCTAATGTGGTGAGCAAACGCCGCTGAAGTCAAAGCAATACCTTCGTAGCCCTGCTCGAGCAAACCATTAGGGTACGCCACAGTAACAATAACCAGCGAACTCAGAGTACAAATCACCACAGTATCCAGAAAGGGTTCAAGTAAGCCCACGAGCCCCTCGGAGGCTGGCTCATTGGTCTGTACGGCCGAATGTGCGATGGAGGCGGAACCTATGCCGGCCTCGTTCGAAAACAAGGCTCGCTGAAAGCCCACGACAATAGCTCCAACCATGCCTCCGGTAACGCTGTTAACGGAAAAAGCGCTACTCACAATCAGGTTAATAGCCGCAGGAATCTGCGCCCAGCTAAGGCCGATAATAACCAGCGCAGAAAACATGTAGAGCAGCGCCATCAGCGGCACAATACGCGATGCCACCAGCGCTATCGTGCGAATGCCGCCGATGATCACCAGTGCCACGGCTCCTGCTATCAGCAAACCAAACAGCCAGCCGCGCTGTCCAAAAAAGCTGTCCTCTCCCCCACTGATCACCAAAAACTGCACATAGGCCTGATTGGACTGAAACATATTGCCAATGCCAAAGCAGCCTATGACCAACGCCAGCGCGTAAAAACCGCCAAGCAGTCGCCCCCATCGCGGTGCGCCCCGGTCGGCAAAATAACGTTCCAGATAGAACATCGGCCCGCCGGACACTGATCCGTCCGGGTTATTGCGTCGGTACTTGACCCCTAGAGTGCACTCCACCAGCTTGGTCGACATTGACAGAAAGCCGGCGACCAGCAACCACAGCGCGGCACCCGGCCCGCCAATAGTGATCGCCACCGCCACACCGCCAATATTGCCAATACCGACCGTGCCGGACACCGCGGTGGCGACGGCCTGAAAGTGGGATATTTCACCTCGGGCACGCGGATTATGAAAACGACCTAATACATGTTGCAAGCCCAGAGTAAACCCGCGGACATTCACAAAACCCAGGTACAACGTAAAGAACACAGCGGCCGTCGCAAGCCACAACACAATCAAAGGGAAGGGCTGGCCGAACAGCTCTACCGGGTAGAAGACCGCACGCGACAATACATTCGCCACGGGGCGAACAAGGGATTCAACCTGCTCATCAAAAGTCACTGTCCCGGCCGATCAGCCCAGAAACGCCTGGCCGCCGTCCAGCGCGATGCTCTGGCCGTTAACGTAGTTAGCACCATCCTGGCACAGCAAGGCAACGAAACGGCCAATATCCTGTTCACAGTCACCCACGCGACGTTGCGGGATCTGCGATAAAAAGGCATGCGCCTCCTCCGGATTGTTCTCAATCCACCAGTGCATACCGGGCGACATGGCGTGAGGCAAAATAGCGTTACACCGAATGTTGTCCTCACCCCACTCACAGGCGGCAGCTCGGGTCAGGGCGCGAATACCCTCTTTAGCTGCGGCATAAGCGCCATACCCGGCCATATCCCAGCGCTTTGCCGCGGAACTGCCGAGGTTGATAATCACGCCATCGCCCTTCAGGTACGGGTAGCACAGCTTCATCAACCGAAAAGTTGCCATCGGGCCTGATTCCCACCCTGCCATCAGCGCTTCGTCAGTCAGTTCGTGCAAGCGACCCAAAGGCACTTCCTGTGCGTTGTTCACCAAAATATTAAGCCCACCCCAGGCGGCAACGACCGCATCCACACAAGTGCTCAAGGACTCTGGCGACTTTACCTCGCACACAAGCGACAGTGCTTCACCACCGCGAGTGCGAATCTCCTCGGCGGTTGACTCAAGTTTTGACAGCGTTCTTCCGGTAACCGCAACGCGTGCGCCCTGTGCCGCCAGCGCATAAGCGATCCCCTGCCCCACGCCTTGGCCGGCACCCGTTACCAGGGCAATCTTTCCTTGCAGGCTCATGGGATTTCTCCTTTAGTCTAAGACCCCCAAGCATACCGGCGCATGAGCGCTAGTGACAGAGCCCAAGCCGCCGCGCAAGCCGTGCACAGTGCCTAAGCACAGCCTGTACTGCCAATTTGTACTCAGCACAGTATGTTATAGGCCAGCACAGTGGGATCGACATGTTCACGGTACACTCGGTTTTTCGATGACAAAAGCACACAGGAGCAAACTGCCATGGGCATACTAGACGGCAAGATCGGCATCGTAACCGGTGCCGGCCAGGGAATCGGTCAGGCAATTGCGCTATGTTTTGCGCGCGAAGGTGCCAAGGTTGTGGTGGCTGACTTCAATGCTGAATCTGGAAATAACACCACCAAGCTCATTACGGACGCCGGCGGTGAAGCGCGGTTTGTGCACGGGGATGTGAGCGACGAAAGTTCGGTAAAAGCCATGGTAGAGATGGCAGTGGCTGCTTGGGGGCGTTTGGATATCGCCTGTAACAGTGCGGCAATGAGCAGGGGTTCAGGGCCTATTCATGAATTCACTCGTGAAGTCTTCGACCAAACGCTGGAGATGTGCCTGACCAACACGTGGCTTTGCATGAAGTATGAGATCCCCGCCATGCTGGCCAACGGCGGCGGCGCAATCGTGAACATTTCCTCCAATGCTTCACTCAAGGGTCAGGCCTACAACACCGCCTACGCCGCGGCCAAAGGCGGGGTGAACATTCTCACCAAAAGCTCTGCGGCAGAATACGGCGGCCAGGGAATTCGCATCAATGCGGTATCCCCCGGCGTGATTCGCACGCCTGGCGTTGAAAAATACTTTTTAGAACAGCCAAAAATGGCGGAGCAGTTAAAAAAGAACTCCGTGCTGAACCGGCTGGGAGAACCAGAGGAAATTGCCGAGGCCGTCGCCTTTCTGTGCAGCGACCGCGCCTCGTTCATCACCGGCCAACTATTGTCGGTTGATGGTGGAGGTGCCATCAAGTAGTGTTGCGCTGCCCGTGCGGATAACACCGATCCTGTCGATTTTATCCGCCTGGGCCTGCCTGGGCCTCAGTCGTGGCCGGCGGTGGGATAGGACGTGTAGCCTTCCGGGCCAGGCGTGTACAGCGTATTCATATCGAAGCGCGCCAGCGGCAGCTTGTGCTCCCAGCGAGCCACCAGGTCGGGGTTGCCGATGAACGACCGCCCAAAGGACACCGCCGCCAACTCACCCGACGCTACTGCCGCCTCGGCTTCTTCCAGCTTATAGCTTTCATTGCCAATCAAGCGCCCGGGGAAATAGCGTATTGCCAGAGCCAGGTTGTCCACCGGCCCCGTGGGCATGCGAATCACGTGCAGATAGGCCAAGCCGAGCTGTGACGCTTGGTCCAGCAGATAATCGAAAGTTCCCTGTGGGTCTTCGTCAGCCAGGTCGTTAAAGGGATTACCGGGACAGATGCGCATACCAACTTTGTCAGCACCCGCGACATCCGCCATCGCCCGTAATACTTCAAGCACGAAGCGAGCGCGATTCTCCACCGGGCCACCGTAGGCGTCGCTGCGCTGGTTGGTACCGGTAGACAAAAACTGAGCGGGCAGGTAGCCACTAGTACAATGCAGCTCTACGCCGTCAAAGCCCGCCTGCAGGGCATTGCGCGTAGCTTGCCGGTATTCCTCGATAACAGCAGGAATTTCACCCAGCGTCAGCGCGCGCGGCGCATCCATATCCTGCATGCCCGCTTGATCGGTGTACATCTGCGCTTTGGCGGTAATCGCCGAAGGGGCGACCGTCTCACTCCCCTCCGGTTTATTGTAGTGGCTGGCGACACGGCCTACATGCATGATCTGCGCAACGATACAGCCGCCCTCGGCGTGCACCGCATCGGTCACTTTACGCCAGCCGGCTACTTGCGCCTCTGAGTAGAGGCCGGGCGTACGACAATAACCCAAGCCATTGGCACTCGGGGCAATGCCTTCCGATACGATCAGGCCAGCGCTAGCGCGTTGCCGGTAGTACTCAACCATATGAGCATTCGGCATGGCCGCGGCGTCTGACCGGCTGCGGGTCATGGGCGCCATAACAATACGGTTACGTAGGCGCAGGGCGCCCAACTCAAGGGGGGTAAACAGGTTCACAGTCACTCCTAGCGAACGCGAATACGAGGCTCTGCAGCCCCGCGACGCATGGTGGTAAGAAATTCGTCCAGTGGCGCCGGCAGCGCCACCTCAGGCTCGTCGGATGACGGCGGATTAGACCAGAAATCAGCCCATGATGGCCACAAATCGTGATAAGCACCATGGTAAGGCTCACGGCCCGGCCAGCGCATTTTCATGTCGCCGAGCGGCGGCTTGTTAAGATCTGTCGCGTACCAGTAACAAGGCAGACGCCGACGAAACACCCAACGGCCATCAACACGTTCGTAATTATCCCAGTACAGCATTTGCATGATGACCCATTCCGGGCCGGTTTCATGCTCGTTTTTAGAATATACGACTCCACGAGCGTGGTCTGCGTCTTCGAATTCAATAATGTGATTGCCTGTATGGTGGGACGTACCCGTAAACTGCAGGCGCAAGGTGTCATCCAGCCAGCGCTTCAGATAAGCACGACCCACTTTATCCCGGCTCACCCGGATGTCAGGCGCGAACAAGTTTACGTGCGCATCGAGGTCACGCATGTCTAGTGACAAAGCATATTGCGCCACCAGCTGACGAATCGCATCAAGCGACTCCAGGCGATCAATGCGCTGCAACAAGCTGTCTTCGCTCATGTGCCTACTCCCAGCTTGCCGTGCCGGCGTTTAGCTCGGCAACCCGCCCACCATCAACGACCAACTCAGTGCCCGTGATATAGGAGGCCTCATCGCTGGCGAGAAACAAAATGGCATTGGCACATTCACGTGGGTCGCCTATGCGCCCGATAGGAATCGATTTTGCCGTGGCTTCGCGCGACGCATCATCGGGCAACACGGCCTCGGTAGGTGGCGTCAGAAAGGCGCCCGGAATCACCGTGTTGACCCGTATGCCCTGCTTTCCCCACTCCATTGCAGCGTTGCGCGACAGGCCCAGCATCGCGGCTTTGGCAGCACTGTAGCCAGCCGTCGCCGCAGAGCCTCGCAGGCCGCAGACCGAGGACACATTGACCACAGCACCCTGATTAGCCTTGAGTTGTTTATAGGACTCGCGCATGAGAAACATGGCACCGTCCAGCGATACGATAAAGTTCTTGCGCCAGGCCCGGGTATCGTGACTGGCGAGCATACCAGGCACCATCAGCACGGCATTGTTGACCACAATATCCAAACGACCAAAGACCTCAACCGTTTTAGCGACCAGCGCTTTGACTGCCTCTTCATCCGAAACATCGGTGGGGCACACCAAAGCGCGACCACCAGCGCCCTCAATGGCTGCGGCTACAGCGGCGAGTTTGTCCTCGCTGCGCGCTGCAAGCACCACAGCGGCGCCCTCCTCGGCAAAGCGCACCGCAGTCGCAGCGCCTATTCCCTGACCTGACCCGGTAATGATTGCGACCTTACCCTGAAGTCTCATAGTTTTATCCTTAGTATCAAAAAGCCGAGCGCCAGCTTAGGCAGCGAGAGGGCTGCCGGTCAACCACGCGGCCAGCGGGAAAATGACCGCACGCAGGCTACAGCAGCGAATAGTTGCTAAAGTATAATTATTTACTCCGGTAACGTTTCGTCAGAAATTTGCAAGTCATACCAATCCACAACCGCGTCCCGTAGAGTATGAGACTGATTTGCCTTACCCGCTCCAAAGGAGACATTCCATGAGCCAACGTATTCCCATGCCAATGCCTTTAGGCTGGTTCCAAGTTGCCTATTCTCAGGAGCTGGCACTGGCTACTTCGATGCCACTGCGCTATTTCGACACCGACCTGGTACTGTTTCGCACCGAGAGCGGCGAAGCGAAGATACTCGACGCCTACTGCCCACACATGGGCGCTCACCTGGGCTACGGTATTCGTGGCCAGGCGGGCGGCGGCTCGGAAGTGCGCGGCGACTCCATTATCTGCCCTTTCCATGGCTGGGCCTATAACGGTGAAGGCCAATGCACCGACGTACCCTACGCCAACAACCTGCCACCCAAGGTGGCGCGCGGCGAACAAGTGATTCGCCCATGGCATGTGCGCGAAATCAACCAAGTCATTTTTGTTTGGTACCACCCGGAAGGCGAGGCACCCTACTTTGAGCCGGAGCTCATCGAGGAAGCCGCGGCCAACAATGATGCTTGGGGTAGCTTCAAGGTTCACACGTGGGACATCGAAACACACATGCAGGAAATCGGTGAAAATGCCGTTGACTCAGCGCACTTCCTGTACGTTCATGGCACGCAGAACATCCCTACCCCTGAGTACATGAAGTTCGACGGCATACGCCGTTCTGGCAAGCTGATCAGCAAAATGGCAACACCTCGCGGTGAAATCACCGGCATCATTGAAAACAGCAACAACGGCGCGGGCCAGGCGACGGTGCGCTTCAGTGGCATCTGCGATACGGTGCTCATGGCCAACCTCACACCGGTTGATCAGGAAAACAGCCGTGCGTTCTACGCGTTTATTCAGAAGAAGGTAGACGGCAAAGAACAGATCGGTGGTGTCTCTGATGCCATCGTCAAAGACATTTGTCGACAAATGGAAGAGGACCGGATTATCTGGCGGCAAAAGCAGTATTTTGACAAGCCCATGCTGTGCGACAACGATGGCCCCTTCGCCAAGTTCCGCAAGTGGTACTCACAGTTCTATACCAGCGATAGCTGGCGCACTGGCACAGAAGATCACTAAAAAGGGAATATGATCGGCAATAGCCAGAGCACCGTGGCCGAGTAGGCCAACGAAACAGGTAACCCGCTGCGGCAGTAGTCGCGCAGCGTGTACCCCCCCAAGTTCTGCACCATCAGGTTTGTTGTGTAGCCATAGGGCGTTAAAAAGCTGGCACTGGCACCGTAGGCAACCGCCATCACAAACGGCATAACGCTCACGCCCAGGCTTTCGGCAATGCCGAAAGCTATGGGAAAACTAAGCGCTGCAGCGGCATTGTTGGTCATCAGCTCGGTCAGTAGCAGGGCGCCAAAATAAATGCCGGCCAGCGCCAACCAGGGGCCGAGCGCAATCAGCTCTGTTTGTAGGCCTGCCGCAAGTGCCTCGACCAACCCTGAATTGGTTAGCGCCTGAGACAGAGTCAGCGCAGCGGTGATAATCAACCATATTTCAAAGGGGAAACGGCGGCGCAGCTCTGACCCGCGCACCAGCCCCAAGCCCAGCATGCACACCAATAACAAAGCCAGGCCTTTAACCAGCGGCAGCCGCTCCAGCGCGGCGAGCAACACAACGCCGCCCAGCCCCAGGGTCACGAACAGGTTCTGGAAGGGCGTAATTTTGGAACCGGTTACCGCGTCATCAACCACCACAAAGTTCTTATCGAGGTTTTTGCGTTCATTGAAGTCCGGCCCCGTTGCGAGCACCAAATTATCGCCGGCCTGAATCGTGATATTGCCCAACTTGCCAGACAGCCTCTTGCCGCCACGACGCATACCCACCACCGCCGCATCAAACAATGAACGAAAACCGGATTCCTTTATTGTTTTGCCCTCAATTGCCGCGTTAGGCATCACAATCACTTCCACCATGTTTTCGCGCAGCAAGCCTTCCTCAACGGCAAATAACTGCAAGCCATCAAAGGCATCCAATGCATTAACCTGGGTGATATCACCAGAGAAGATCAGCTTGTCACCCGCTTCAATGAACTCAGTGGGTGCAACCGGTGAAATCAAATGGTCAGCGCGTACAATCTCCACCAGAAACAGCGCGTCAAGCTCACGCAGCCCGTTCTCCGCCAGGCTCTTGCCGATCAGGCTGGAATACGGCCCTACCTCGGCTTCAATCACATACTCAGCCACCTGCACCGGGTCACTGCTGCCTATGGGCAAAAGTCGAGAAGAAAACAACAGTGCGACGAGGCCGGCGACCACCGCGGCCAGGCCAATGGGCAGGAAGTCGAAAAATGCCAGGCCCGATCCAGTTGCATCCTCAAGAAAGCTGCTGACAATCAGGTTGGTGGACGTACCGATCAGGGTCACCGTGCCCCCCAAGATAGCGGCGTAAGACAAGGGTATGAGCAAACGCGAGGCCGGATGATGGCGATTCGCCCGCACCGTGGTTGTGAGCGTGGCAACAACAGCCGTATTATTCACAAACGCTGAAAACAGCGCTGTGACGCCCCCCAAGCGCAACAGAGTGAGCACATAACTAGGGGAGATTAGCCGCCCGGAAAGGCGATTCAGCCACGACAGTTTTTCCAGGCCGATCGATACCAGCAGCAGCAAGATGAGCGTCACCAAGCCGGTGTTAGTGGCCTTTTCCAACATTTGCGACGTTTCCACCAAGTCGAGAAAATACGCCGCCAGCATTGCGCCGACAAAAATTTTCGACGCCGGCCAGTCGCTAAAAATCAGGCTGCCGAGCAAACCTAGAAACAAAACCGAAATCAGAATCTGGTCAATCATTAATGCGTTTCCACCAGGTGCCAACATTGCGGCGCACAAGCATACGTGCAACGAGCATGCGGATACAGCAGCAGGCTAATCGCTTTAGGTTCGGCGCAGCCACTCAGAGCGCCGCTGGCTGATACCACACCGGAGAACTCCAGGCACGTTCCTGCACCACAGGGCGATGCTCCGACGCACAACAGCCTTCAAAGCCTTCACCAATGGTTTCCGGTCGACTGCAATCAACCCCTCCGGCAATACACAGCCGTTGGCTCCAACGGCAGCTGGGGTTCTCGATCACACGGCTGTAGTAGAACGCACGCTGCGCAGGATCGAAGTCGGGATCGTTCCAGACTGTGCACAACTTTGCGTGCCCGGTGCCTGCGGTAGCGCAGTTAGCGGTATCGACCGTGCCCTGTGCCTGCGCATCACCCGCTACGTCATAGACCTGCTCGCGGCGCGCACCGTCGGCGTCAAGCCAGCCTTTAATCACCTGTATCTTCTGCAAAGGCAAGCCAGGCCGCTCGGCCAAACCCGCGTCCTGCTGCGCCGCCAGCAACAGCGACAAACCGCTACCTGCGGGCGCTGGCCCAAGGTCCGACCCCATCGGGACGCCCTGAGCATAACCCTGCGAGGCCATATCGGCGGCCCCGCAAAGGCCCGGGTTCAAATCCCAGCCCGCAAACAGGCGCGTGACGATGCGCGGGCCGCTGGTGCCATAGGCCTCGCGGCGTTGCATGGCGGCGAACAAATCATCCCGCGTGTTTTGTTCCGCCCACAGCACCGCTAGCCCGCCAGGGTTATATTCCAGCTTATCGGGCAAGCCTGGCGGCACCGCCTTCAGTGCCGGCACACCGTCGCCCCCATGCCCCAGGAACCCATCCTCGGCCACCGCACCAGGCGCCCCCAAGTGGGTGTCCGTACTGGCGATCACGCCAAAACGAAAAGGGTCAATCCCCAAGCGAGCTTGTTGACTCAGCCCCTGCAACCAGGTGTCACGCAGAAAACCGGTATCGGGCGCAGGTGGATTATTAAAGCGTGCAATATTGTCACGCGGTAACTGTTCAAACGCGCAGAGCTCGTCCCGGGTGATCCCCGGAGAATAAAAACACTCAGACGCGCCCTTGTGTTGCATGATCTCCACCAACGGCTCCATGCGTTGGCGGCGAGCCGCATAGTCTGCATCCAATGGGCTGCCATTGGCGAGCTGCAGTGGAAACATCTGCCCCGCACTGAGGTTCGAGTTGTGCGGTATCACTAGAGCCTCGCAGCCTGCACCGCTATCGTTGCACTCCGACTCCAAGGCATCCCACAACAGTGTCTCTCCCGGAGTATCAATGTAGCTGGCAGGTAAGGGGGGCACTTTCGCACTGCGAAACACAACATTACGATGCAGGTTGCCTCCGGAGGAAGGTACCAGGCCGGTCCACTCATAACCGATGAAGGTCGTGAAAGTGCAGTCAGCGCTGCGGTCATAGTGCGCTTCAGCCGCATCACGCATTTCCTGCCAAGGCGCCATGCTGGCAGCCTTGCATAACTCATCACCCTCACCACACAAGCCCAGGTGTGACGCACGCATAGAAGCCATAAAATTGAAAAGATAGAACGCACCGCGTGGCCAGGCACGGTACACGCGGCACTGCCAACTGTTATGGCCGGTCACCTCGGGGTTGTTGCACATCTCTACTTCGCCGAGCAATTCAGCGTGATCAGATACCATGGCAAAGTCCAAGGGGCGCGACAGCTGCAAGGAGCGCTGCGGTTCACCGTTTGCATCCCAAGGCTGCACCCCAATACGCACGCCCTGCGCAAATTGGTAAGCCTCATCGGGTGTGGTGCGAGTACCCTGAGTACTGGCGTCCAGTGAGTAGCGAGTATGCACATGAAGGTCACCAAAAAACGGCTGCCTGTCTGCGTTGAAATGATCGCAGGGCGAGCGGCTCTCAGCCTCAAGCGCTACCGCAACGGCACCGCTCTGTGTTGCTGCCACCAACAGCAGCGCATACGCCCACTTCTTTACACTACTTATATTATTTTGCCGCACGTTACACTTCCCTGCCTGAAACGACATCTACATTAGGGGCTGCGAAGAAACCGGGCAAACACGCTGTGCTCAGATGTTGAACCGCAGGCCAGGAATTAAACCATAAAAAAACCCCGCGACGTTTCCGGCGCGGGGTTTTCGCAGAGCAACCGTTGTTATTTAAACAACAACGATGTTCTCTGCCTGCGGGCCTTTCTGGCCCTGCGTGATGTTGAACTCGACTTTTTGACCTTCAATCAAAGTCTTGAAGCCTGAGCCAGAGATCGCGCTGAAGTGCGCAAATACGTCCGGGCCAGATTCTTGCTCGATGAAGCCAAAGCCTTTAGTTTCGTTAAACCATTTTACGGTGCCAGTAGCCATTGTTGCGTTCCTGTATTTCAGGTAAAGAATAACCCTGCTAGAGGGCGGTAAGGCTTGAGGTAGTGCAATCGCTTTATGAAATCAGGGACGAGGTACTAACTGCGGACTTCGAAATGGTATACATAAATAGATGTAAAACGTTCAAGCAAAGCCCAGTATACAGCAACGGGGCAATCGGTCAATCCCTGGTTCCTTGCACTTCCTGGCGTTCCTGCCGTGCCGAATTAGCCGAAACTGCCGGGAGTGGCGCCGTGCCGGGCGCGCCACGCCGTAGGAGGCAGACCGTGCCAGCGCGCAAATGCGCGACGAAAGGATGCGGTATCGGCAAAACCCAACTGCAGGGCAATCTCGCCGATTGACCGGTCTGTGTGGCGCAGAGCGTTACGGGCCGCACTCCGCAAGGCCTGCGCCCTCAGCTCACTGTAACTTGTGCCTGCTGCGCGCAGGCGCAGGCGAAATGTTGACAAACTGAGGCCAAGATCAGCCGCAAGCTTGGGCTGCGCTGGCAGTGGCCCACCGCGCTGTACCGATGCCGCCAACAGCGCGCCAACCTGCTTGGCTAAACCCTGCCCTCGCGGCCCGAACACCGCACAGGGGAAGTGTGCGAAAAAAGCAGGAAATTCAGCCGGTGTGCGCAGCACAGGCAAGCGCAACGCTGCGAGAGGCAGATCCAGAGCATAACCCTCCCCCCCGGCCAACACCGGCGCGCGAAACAGGCGCAAGAAAGGCAACACGTCCTGCCTCCGCAAGGGACCAATCCGGACTTGCTTTAAAGGCAGCTCACGCCACGCCAACCACTGGAACAGCTGAAAATAGGCAAACAGCCCGGTGATATCGACGAGGCTGCTGGCGCTGGTGACCCGCTGCCGCAGTGAGTCCAGACGGAAACTTGCCCGATCACGGTGAATATCAAGCTCAATTCGGCCGGCGCGGGGAGACAGCAAGCGGGCGAACTCCGCACACAACTCAATCGCCTGCCCCAGATTGGCAGCAGACAGCGCCAGCCGGCACTGCAACTCCACTTCGCTGCGTACCATGTGACGCTGGTTTTGCTCCTCGCCAAGCCGGGCCTCCAGGTGTTGGATCGCGGCCAGGTACCAAGGGGTAAATTCCGCGAGGTTCTCTGGTGGCCGCGGTAGCCCCGCGCCACCACCGCCGTGCTGAAGCTCCCCGGTGAGCAAGTCGACCAGTGGCCCAAAAGTCTCACTCGCCGGCGTGCTTGCTAGCTGGCGCACAGACTTAGACACAGCGGGTGGCCTCGACCTCACTACTCTGGACTGGATGGCTATACTCCTCTCAGGCTGCCCGGGGCGAATCGACAATACTGCACTATTTTATGACATAAATACTCCCTGCGCACAGCGCCACTTGGCGTAAGCTGTGCCATCACTTCATCACGGGAGCTACTCGCTCATGCCCAACAAGCAGCCACACATTATTGTTCTCGGCGCCGGTATGGCCGGCATTCTCGCCGGCATCCGCCTGCAGGCCATGGGCTATAAAAACGTCAGGCTGTACGAAAAAGCAGACCGGGTAGGCGGTACCTGGCGAGAAAACACTTACCCCGGATTAACCTGTGATGTGCCCTCCCACTTTTACACGTATAGCTTCGAACGCAATCCGGACTGGACGCGGCACTTACCGCCCGGCCCTGAAATTCAAGCGTATTTCGAACGTACGGCGCTAAAATATGGCATCGACAAGCTCACCCGCTTTGGTGAGGAGTGTTCCGCCGCCGATTACCGAGACGGACGCTGGCACCTGCAGTTCAAGAGCGGCCTCAAAGACAGCGCCGATATCCTTATCGCCGCTACTGGCGTATTGCACCACCCCAAATACCCCAGCATTCCCGGCGCCGACCAATTCCGCGGTGCACTGTTCCACAGCGCACGCTGGGACCACACTGTGGCGCTCGAAGGCAAGCGGATAGGCGTCGTTGGGAATGGCTCAACCGGCGTCCAGATTATTTCGGCCCTGGCGGGAACCGCCGCACAGCTAGAGCACTATCAACGCACACCGCAGTGGATTATGCCGGTAGAAAACGGCCACTTCAGCGAGCAGGAGCGTGCCGCATTCAAAGACCCGGCGGTGCTCGCGCACGCGATGAACGTCGAGGAGTATATGGCCTCTGTCGAAGCCTACACGCAGTCGATCACGGACCTGGAATCCGACGCATCAAAAGCCATGGCGCAGGCTTGCCGTGACAATCTGGAGCAGTCGGTCGCCGACCCCGCACTGCGCGAACAACTTCGCCCAGACCACCTGCCGCTGTGCAAGCGGCTGGTTTTTTCGCCCAACTACTACCAGGCCATCCAACATCCCCAGTCACAGCTGGTTACCACTGGCATCGAAAAAATTGAAGCAGAGGGCATCCGCACCGCGGACGGCACGCTGCATGAGTTGGATGTGATCGTGTATGCCACCGGCTTCCACGCCGACTCGTTTATGCGCCCTATGGCCATGACCGGGCGCAATGGCGTTCAGCTCAGCGAATTCTGGCAAGATCGGCCCAAAGCGTATCTCGCCGTCACCATGCCCGAATTCCCGAATCTGTTCATGCTTAACGGCCCCAATGGACCCGTGGGAAATTTCTCCCTGATTGATATCGCCGAACACCAGTGGGGCTACGTCGAACGCCTGATGGCGCGCCTTGATGTCGATGACTGCAGCGAAATCGTACCGAGCATGGCGGCTATGAATGCCTTCGAAGCCGAGCGCGTAGAGGCCGCAAAACATACCGTATGGTACCGCGGCGGCTGCGTCAGCTGGTATCTTGATGCCGAGGGCATTCCTTCCAGCTGGCCGTGGAACTTTCAGCGTTTCGTGGATTGCATGGCAGAGCCTGATTGGGACGCCTTCAACCTGCCGGCACCGGCAACTGCCGAATGAGCAACAACCGCAAAGGCTGGGCCGCTCTACTCGCCGAACTGGGAGCGCGCAGCGATGCCGCTGAAGCCATGGGCGGAGATGCGCGCATCGCGCGTCAGCACGCGCGAGGACGACTAACTGCCCGAGAGAGAATTACCGCCCTCACAGATACAGACTCATTCCGCGAATATGGCCTGCTGGCCGGAGGGCATTCACCTCACGGAGCGCCACCCGTGCCAGCGGACGGCTTAGTCGGCGGCGTTGCCCGCATTGATGGCCGCAACGTGGTCCTGTTGGTCGAAGATTTCACCGTGCAGGGAGGCTCCATCGGCCACCCCAATGCAGCCAAACGCGCCCGGCTGGTTCGTCTGGCCCTTGAAATACATAGCCCTCTGCTGATCTTGCTGGACGGCGCCGGCGAACGCGCCAGCAATCAGGCAGAACGCTATCCCCACGCGCCGGGCGACCTGCAACTGCTTGCTGATATTCAGGGTGCAATCCCGGTTGTGGCGCTGGTGCTGGGCACATCAGCCGGCCATGGCGCACTGGCGGCGATGTTCGCGGACCTTGTCATCATGCACCGGGACAGCGCCCTGTTCAGCGCCGGCCCGCCGTTGGTAAAGGCGGCCATGGGCATTGACACCACAGCCGAAGAACTTGGTTCGGCGCAAATGCACACCCGTGAAAGCGGTGTTGCACACTTGTGCTGCGACACGGAACAGGCGTGTTTCGACAGCGCGCGACGCTTCCTGATGCTGACCTGTGAACCGGGCGCAGAGGAACAATCCGGCGCAAAATCGGCACTAACCCCGCGCCCAAGCTTGGGAGACGAACCCCCAGCGCATGCAGTCACCTCGCACAATGATGCGCTGCTTGACATCATCCCGCCCGAGGTGTCCCAGCCTTACGACATGCGCAAGGTGCTCGCAGAAATTACCGACCCCGACAGCCTGTTGGAACTACAACCGGATTTTGGCCGCACATTGATCACCGCGCTGGCCACCATCGGCGGCCAGCGCTGTATGATTGTCGCCAATCAGCCGGCCGTGCAAGCCGGTGCAATCACGCGCCAAGCGGCAGAGAAAGCGTGCCATTTTATCGACTTGGCACATCGCTTCGCCCTGCCGTTAGTCGCGCTGGTCGATAACCCAGGCGTTATGCCAGGGCCCGCCGCAGAACGCTCCGGTGTGCTGCGCGCTGCGGGCAAGATGTTTCTCGCACAGCGGCACTTCCGCGGCCGCAAAATTATCGTCACCCTGCGCAAAGCGTTCGGTTTCGGCAGTTCCGTCATGGGCATGAACCCCTGGGACCGCCAAACCATAAGCCTCGCGTTCCCCGGTGTCAGCCTGGGTGGCGTGCCGGCCCTTGGAGCCGCCGCCGCGACCGGGGCCGATGCGGCTGAAGCCAGCGCGCTGCAGGCTCGACAAAGCGGTGCTTGGGCGGGGGCAGACAGTATGGCTTTTGACCGGGTTATCGACCCACGAAACTTACGCGGTGAACTTATTCAGGCGCTGCTGAGCTGATTAGATCGCGGGCAGCCGCGCCCGCTTGCGGTATACTGCCGCGCAATGACCTCTCCCCTGTCCATCTTGCAATCCGTTTTCGGCTACCCCGCCTTCCGCTCGCTACAGGAAAGTGTGGTGGAGCAAGTCGTCAGCGGCGGCGATGCGCTGGTGCTGATGCCAACAGGTGGAGGCAAATCCCTCTGCTATCAAGTGCCGTCCCTGGTGCGCCCCGGTTGTGGCATTGTTATCTCGCCGCTGATCGCGCTCATGCAAGATCAGGTTTCGGCCCTGTGTGAACTTGGGGTGCGCGCTGCGTACCTGAATTCGACGTTGGCCCCGGGCGAGGCCATGGTGGTTGAGTCCGCACTGCTACGAGGTGATCTCGACCTGCTCTATATTGCACCCGAACGGCTGGTGCAGAGCCGTATGCTCGGGCTCATCGAACAGGCTGAAATCGCTCTCTTCGCCATCGACGAGGCGCACTGCGTCTCGCAATGGGGGCATGATTTTCGCGCCGACTACCTGCAACTGAACCTGCTGCACGAGCGCTTCCCCAACGTGCCACGTATCGCCCTGACAGCCACCGCCGACGCGCGTACCCGGCAGGAAATAGTCACCCGGTTGAATCTGGTAGAGGCCGAGCATTACATCGCAGGCTTTGATCGTCCCAACATCCGTTACCGCATTACCCTGAAGCAGACCCCGAAACAACAGTTGCTGCGCTTTCTGAAGACCGAGCATCACCGGGACGCAGGCATTGTGTATTGCCTGTCGCGCAAAAAGGTCGAGGAAACAGCACTAGCATTACAACAGGCCGGTTACCATGCACTGCCCTACCATGCTGGCCTGCCTGCCGCGCTGCGCAGCAGTCATCAGGCTCGCTTTTTGCGCGAGGAGGCGGTGATCATGGTTGCCACCATCGCCTTTGGCATGGGCATCGACAAACCGGACGTGCGCTTTGTGGCCCACCTGGACTTACCGAAAACCATCGAGGCCTACTATCAAGAGACCGGGCGCGCCGGGCGTGATGGCCTGCCCGCCGACGCCTGGATGGTATACGGCCTGCAGGACGTGCTGAAGCTGCGCCAGATGATGGGGCAGTCCGAGGGCAGCGAGGAGCACAAACGCGCCGAGCAGCAGCGCCTGAACGCGATGCTTGGGCTGTGCGAGATCACCAGCTGCCGGCGCCAGGCGCTACTGCATTATTTTGGCGACACGCTCATACAGCCCTGCGGCAACTGCGACACCTGCCTTGAGCCTGTGCCTACCTGGGACGGCACTGAAGCCGCACGCATGGCACTCAGCGCGGTGTATCGCACGGGGCAGCGCTTTGGCGTCAATCACTTGATTGATGTGCTGCGAGGCGCCGAGAACGATCGAATCTTCCAGTACGACCACCACTGCCTGCCAACCTTTGGCATCGGCAAGGCGCTGGACAATCACCAGTGGCGCTCAGTGTTCCGCCAGCTGGTTGCGAGGGGTTACTTGCGCGCAGACATTGAACTCTTTGGCGCGCTGCACTTGGAGGACCAATGCCGACCGCTCCTGCGCGGTGAGGAAACGCTTGAACTGCGGCGCGACCTGGCCCGGCCCGCAGCGCGCCAGCAGACCAAGCAGCGCTTACCTGACGATATCGATACTGCGTTGTGGGAAGCGCTGCGCGAATGCCGGCGCAGCCTGGCAGAAGCGCAGGGCATACCGCCCTACATCATATTTCATGACCGCACCCTGCAGGAAATGTGCACCGCGCTACCGCGTACCGTGCAAGCCTTCGGTGCCCTGAGTGGGGTCGGTGAACGCAAACGGGAAAAATACGGCGTGGACTTCCTGCAGGTCATAGAACGCCACGTGCAAGGCGGCACCGGATAGCGGCCACCCGGTGGATCGCCACCCGGTGGATCGCCACCCGGTGGATCGCCACCCGGTGGTCCGCCACCCGGTGGTCCTCCACCCGGTGCATAGCCACTATAGTTGCGCCGCTCGCGCCTTTTTCCTACTCTGGTTGTTTTTGTACACAGGACACGATGATGAGCAACAGCAAGATACCCCGCTCCAATGAAAACGACTACAGCCGGGAAATCGTCGATGAACGGCAGGCGTTTATCGAACAAAAGACCTCAGCAAAACTCAAGCACACGCGCCAATTCTCCTTCGACCCGGAAGCCATGTCCGGCAACATCGAAAACTTTTTTGGCGTTGCGCAGGTGCCTATCGGCTTGGCCGGCCCTCTGCTGATTGACGGCGAGCATGCTCAGGGCGAGTTTTATGTGCCCATGGCAACCGTCGAGGGCACCATGTTGGCCAGTTACAATCGCGGCATGAAGGTGATCCGGGAAAGCGGCGGCGTCAAAACCACAGTGTGTGGTGAGGCGATGCAGCGAGCCCCCTGCTTCGTCTTCCGGGATGCACGGGATGCGCGCGACTTCAACCTCTGGCTGGTTGACCATTTCGAACAAATCAAGGCCGTCGCTGAAACAACCACCTCGGTAGGCAAGCTGCAGGAAATCGAGCACTACATCGCTCACAACATGGTTTTCACCCGCTTTGATTACACGACTGGCGACGCCGCTGGGCAGAACATGACCAGTAAAGCCACCTTCGTCGCCTGCGAATGGATTCGCGAGCACTTTCCCAAAATGCGCCACTATCTGCTTTCAGGAAATTTCGACACCGAGAAGCGCACCTCTTCAGTGAATTCACTGAAAGGCCGAGGCCGGCGCGTCACTGCTGAAATCACGGTTCCCCGTGACGTATTGCAATCACACCTGAGAATTACACCCGAAGCCATGCACTACGGCTGGGGCATCACCACCGTGGCATCCTTTCTAACCCATTCATCCAACAACGCGGCACACCCCGCGAATGGACTCGCTGCGCTGTATTTAGCCACCGGCCAGGACATCGCCAATATTGGCGAGTCAAACCAGTGCAGCGTGTACACCCGTGTTACCCGCGAAGGCGACTACTTTTTCTCGATAACGCTGCCGGCCTTGATTCTGGCCACCTATGGCGGCGGCACCAATCTGCCCACACAGCGTGAGTGCCTGGAAATCATGGGCTGCCACGGCCAGGGTAAAGCCCTGAAACTGGCAGAGATTGCCGCAGGGCTGGTAGTCGCAGGCGAACTCTCATTGGGAGCGGCCACCCGCGTGGACAAGGATACCCGCCAGAACGAGTGGGTAAACGCTCATGAGCGTCTGGGACGCAATCGCTGAGCCAAACAGGAGCCTACCGGGTACCACACCCGGCAGACGCCTCACCACTTGTTGAATAGTTGAACCAAGCTCTGTGGCCTGCTACTGCACATCCCGGCTGGATTGAAATGCTGTACCGGAGATCTGGCATCCCGGCGGCTGGCTACTAAGATGAGTGTATTAGCGCCAGTAAGCGCTCATCCCACGAGATTAGAGCATGACAACAGAAACCGATAACAAAGCCCGCGTACGCCAGTTTCTCAGTGATTTAAGCGCCGGGAACGTGAATGCGGTCGTCGCTGCCTACGCCAAAAACGGCAGTGTCGAAACCATGGGGGCTACTCTGATCTCCGGCACAACTGATTTCACAGACCTGCAGCAGGCCATCAGCAGCATTATTCAGGTGTTCCCCCAAGGCCTGCGTTTTACCATCCACGGTATGGTGGCGGAAGGCGAAAAGGTGGCCGTTGAGGCCTCCAGCGAGGGCGAACACAGCTCAGGCCAAACCTACAGCAACGACTATCACTTTTTGTTCGAATTCGATAAAGGCCTGCTCGTTAAACTCACCGAATACATGGACACAGAACAGGTCACGGATGTGCTCTGCGGCGGCCAGCGGCCCCCTTACCCACTAGACTGAGTACGATGCCTCTCAAGGCATTTGTGTCCGGCCAGTGAGCGAATTACACTGGGGTTTTCCTGAGTACTGAACAGCATGAGCCAACCTCTGCACCCTGCCACACGCAGCCAGCGGCTACTCGCCGGCATAGAGCGCATTGGCAACCGCCTCCCCGACCCTGCCATGCTGTTTGTCGCCCTGCTCTTTATCACCTGGGCATTGTCACTGGTATTTTCCCAATTTGAATACGGCCTGATAGATCCACGAAGCGGCGAACCGCTGCGCGTGGTGAACCAATTCTCAGCCACCGCCATGACACAGTTTCTTTCGGACATGGTGACCACCTTTTCCCACTTTCATCCGATCGGTGTCGTGCTGGTCGCAATGCTGGGTATCGGTGTCGCTGAGCACACCGGCTTTATCAACTCCACCTTACGCGCCATGCTGGGGGTGACCGCGCGTTGGCTGCTAACCCCCATGGTTATCGTCGTTGGCATTGTCAGCCATACAGCGGCAGATGCCGGTTACGTGCTGGTCATACCTCTGGGCGGCATTATTTTCCACGCCGCGGGGCGACATCCATTGGCAGGGATCGCGGCGGCGTTTGCCGGCGTGTCCGGTGGCTATTCCGCCAACTTCGTCCCCTCCTCTGTTGACCCGATGCTGCAAGGGATTACGCAATCCGCGGCGCAGATTATTGACCCCTCTGTCGTGCTTAACCCGCTGAATAACTATTTCTTCACGGCGGCGTCTTCGCTGTTGATAGTGCTAGTGGGCTGGCTTGTAACAGACCGTTATGTCGAACCGCGCCTGCGACACAGCCCGATCGATGACGACGTCGCTGACGAAACAGGCATGCAAACGCTGGGGGACGTTGAGCGTCGAGCACTGCGCTGGGCACTGTGGAGCATGCTTGCGGCCATCGCCTTACTCTGCATGAGCGCGCTCCCGGAGACCTCCGCTTGGCGCGGCCCAGAAGGATTGCTCACCGAAAATGGTGCACCGTTGATGGCGTCGATTGTACCGCTGATATTCCTGCTGTTTCTGCTGCCGGCAGTGGTGTATGGCATCATGGCAGGCACTGTGACGAGCAGCAAAGACGTGATCGAAGGCATGACCAAGAGCATGCAGACCATGGCTTACTACTTGGTCATTATGTTTTTCATTGCACAGTTTATCTACGCCTTCACGGCGTCAAACCTGGGCATTCTACTGGCTGTCAAAGGCGCTGAAGGCTTGCAGGCACTCGGGCTTCCGGGAGCTTTAACCATTTCCGGTATCGTACTACTCACCGGCTTACTGAACCTTTTCGTAGGCTCTGCGTCTGCAAAGTGGGCACTGCTCGCGCCCATTTTAGTGCCCATGCTAATGAAATTAGGCGCCTCTCCAGACCTCACTCAGGCGGCTTACCGCATCGGCGACTCGACCACCAACATCATCACGCCGTTAATGCCCTATTTCCCTTTGGTGGTGGTGTACTGCCAGCGTTACATTCGTAGCGCTGGAATTGGCACGGTCACGGCACTCATGCTGCCCTACTCGGTGACCTTCATTGTCCTGTGGACCTTGTTTTTATTAGGTTACTGGGCGCTGGGGATCCCATTGGGGCTACAGTCAAGCTACACCTACTGAGGAACAGGCGGCAGCGCTTGTTGTTCTTGCTGTGCCGCCCACAGTGCCGCGTAACGCCCGCCGGCTGCCAGCAACTGTCGGTGGCTGCCCTGCTCCACTATGTTGCCTTGATCAAGAACCAGAATGCTGTCGGCATCGACCACGGTCGACAAGCGGTGCGCGATCACCAAACTCGTGTGATCCAGTGCAATCTCGCGTAACGCCGCCAGAATAGCCTGCTCTGATCGGCTGTCCAAGCTTGAGGTCGCTTCATCAAAGACTAAAATCGGCGGCCGCTTAAGAATGGTGCGCGCAATGGAAACCCGCTGTTTCTCACCACCGGACAGCTTCAACCCGCGTTCCCCGACGCGCGTTTGCCACCCGTCTGGCAATTGCGCCAAGAACTCGTCCAAATGTGCCATGCGCACGGCATCAGCGACTTCTTCGTCGCTGGCATCCGGTTTACCATAGCGGAGGTTTTCCAGCAGTGTGTCGTTAAAGAGCACTGTGTCCTGCGGTACAATGCCAATCGCTTGACGCAAGGACGCGCGCGTCACGCCCGCAATGTCCTGGCCGTCTATGAGAATGCGCCCGGCGGTAGGGTCGTAAAACCGAAACAACAACTTCACCAGCGTTGACTTCCCCGCACCACTGGCGCCCACCACAGCGACTTTTCTACCCGGAGCCACGTCAAAGCTGACTGCATCCAGAATGCTGCGCTGCGCCTGATAACGGAAACTGACACCCTCAAACCGAATACCACCGCCGCGAACGGTTAACGCAGGCGCGTCTGGAATGTCTGCCAGTTCAGGGCGCACCTCGAGCAAATCAAACAAACGCTCGATATTCGCCATGGCGCCCTTCATTTCACGGTATACAAAGCCGAGAAAGCCCAGTGGCAGGAATAATTGAATCATGTACTGGCTGATTAGAACAAAGTCGCCGAGGGTAATGACTCCAGTACGCACCTGGTAGACCGCCAGGCCGATCATGCTGGTTTGCGCCAGTGCGATAATGAGTGCCTGCCCGCCATTCAAGCCAAACAAAGAGAGCCGATTGCGACGTCGCGCCTGCTCCCAGCGTTCGAGGTCAACGTCGTAACGCTGAGCCTCAAAGCGCTCATTACCAAAGTACTTTACCGTTTCAAAATTCAGCAGGCTGTCGACCGCGCGAGTATTGGATACTGAATCGGCCTCATTCATCTCGCGGACAAAACGTGTCCGCCATTCGGTGGCTCCAAATGAAAACCAGCCATAAGCAATAACCGAGGCCAGCGTCACCAGCGCATAGCTGGGGCCGTAGTTGACCAAAAACACACTCACAACCACCGCAATTTCAAACAAGGTGGGCACAATATTGAACACCATGAAACGCAGCAAGAAACTGACCCCACTGGTGCCCCTCTCGATGTCCCGGGCAAGGCCACCCGTGCGTCGTTCAAGGTGAAAACTGAGATCCAGCTGGTGTACATGTCGAAATACCGTGAGCCCAAGCGTGCGCATCGCACGTTCCGTCACGCGCCCGAACAAGGTATCGCGCAATTCGCCAAACAGCACACTCGATAACCGGGCAAGGCCATAGGCCGCCACCAGAACGACAGCAACGTGCCCGGCTAATTGCACGCCACTGTCGACGTTTAAACCGTCCACCAAATGCTTCATGATGAAAGGAATGACCAGCATGGCGCCTTTGGCCAGCAGCAGGCAACCCATCGCCAACGCGATACGACGACGGTGATCACGCAGATAAGGCCACAGGCGCGGCAAAATGGACCAATCAAGCCGTTGGCCGGGCTCGGCGTCAGTACTGGGGCGCATAAGAGAGATTAGCCTTCTAGCAGATGGCGGAAATGTTCCGGCAGAAACCCACGATACTGCATAAAGCGCATTCTGCGGGCCTTTTCCTTTTGCCGACGCTGATAGGCCGTACGACGGGCGTCACTCGTTAACCTCTCGTCGCCAAGCTCGCCCGCCGCTGGCTCAAGAAGGCCATCCAGATGGCCGAATTTCCGCTCGTAGGCAGCCGCGGCCGCGGCAAACCAATCCGGCGCGACCGAATCGAGCGCAGACAGAATAAGTGCCTGGCTCAACCCCCGGTCTCGCATTTCCTGACGCACCCGATTTGGCCCGTAACCTCGCCCAATCCGTTGCCGCAACAGGCTTTCCGCGAAACGCACATCGCTCTGCAAGTTCTCCTTGCTGAGTTGGTCCAGGACGGCGGCGATCAGCTCAGTGTCGGCAAAACGACGCTGTAGTTTGAGCTCCAATTCGCTGCGTGCATGTTCACGACGCGCCAGTAAATTCATCGCCGCGATACGCACATCCACGCGGGTTGGCACGACTGTTTTACCCGCTGTGTCAGTTTCGGGGGGGGACTGCTGTGAAGTTTCAGACATGGTGACCATCATAACGCGCGCCACTCACACTGTGATGGTAAAAAATGGTGCCGGCAACGCGAGAGTGGGGTTGAGTGGAACCCGGCACCCAAAAAAGCCCGACGAGCCCCCGAGGGCTCGCCGGAGACCGCTACTCGTCGTCAGGCTGACCAGCATCAACCGCCTCGGCGGTGCTATTAGCGGGTGGATTGGCAGCAGCCATGGTTTGCCGACGAATCTCAGCTTCAATCTCGTTGGCAGTCTCCAGGTTTTCTTCCAGGAAGCGCGCTGCATTGGCCTTACCCTGGCCGATTTTGTCCCCTTTGTAGGCATACCACGCGCCGGCTTTATCGATCAGGTTCAACTTAACGCCCCAGTCGATGACCTCGCCCATGTGGTAAATACCTTTGCCATACATGATCTGGAATTCGGCCTGCTTGAAGGGCGGTGATACCTTGTTCTTGACCACCTTGACCCGCGTTTCGTTGCCAACGACCTCGTCACCTTCTTTCACAGCGCCAATACGACGGATATCCAGACGAACCGATGCGTAGAATTTCAGCGCGTTCCCGCCAGTGGTGGTTTCCGGGCTGCCAAACATCACACCAATCTTCATGCGGATTTGGTTGATGAA
>ERZ887849.875-NODE-875-length-30585-cov-41.523682_pt1 | contig 30585 bp, 32 predicted proteins | sample MGYA00521267_ERZ887849 | MGnify/ENA primary metagenome ERZ887849 (study PRJEB32303, sample SAMEA104408601) | aquatic metagenome | biome: Brackish water; feature: Pelagic; material: water | place: Baltic Sea | collected 2014-06-06T16:11:00 | depth 2,863 m ... | reverse complement strand
GATAATTTATATTTAATTTTTTACTAAATTTTTTATTATTATGGTAAACATTTCTTGTAAAATTCGGCTGATTGGGAAAAATTAATAATAAATTTAATTTTATTTTAGACTTGCAATCTTGAATAATATCGCCGTTTCCTGATACAAATTTTGAATTAGAGTTATAAAATATTTTAGAATCAGCGCCAATCAGTTGGTATACTTTATTAATATTTTTTTTATCTATTTTTAAATCAAATTTTTTGATTAAATACTGAAATATTGTAACTGCATTTGAAGTTCCACCACCTAAACCAGATCCTACAGGAATATTTTTTTTTACTGTAACAACAAAATTTTTATATCTAATATTTTTACATAGTTTTTTAAGTAAAGTAATTGTTGAGAGAATGGAATTATTTTTATCAGAAGTAAATTTAGCGAATGCTCCTCTAAACTTTACAATAGTTTTTTTGCTATTTGTTTCTTGTATCGATATTTCATCATAAAGATTAATATGAGAAACAAGGCTCTGAATTTCATGATAGCTATTTGACATTTTTTTGATTACTCTAAGAAATAGATTTATTTTTGCTGGTGAACGAAGATAAGTTTTTTTAATTAATACCATGCATTAATTTTTCTTTTAGTTTTTTTGTGCGCTCTTCATCAATTTGAGGAAGTTTAATTGCATTACCCCAGACGTATCGTGCCTGAATTTTTTTATTATTTTTCCAAAGTACGTCGCCGTAATGATCGTAAACTTCTGGTTCGTAAGGAGCTTTCTCGTAGGCTAATTGCAATAATTTTTCAGCCTCACTAAAGTTACTAGATAAATAATATGCCCACCCTAGCGAATCGATAATATAGCCTTGTTCCCATTTGCTTAATTCTACTGCATCATACAGCATCTTTTTAGCTCTATCTATATTGACTCCTCTTTCTAACCAGCTGTATGCCAGATAATTAATAACAACATATTCTTGAGGTGAAAGTTGCAAAGACTTTAAAAAATTTTTATCAGCATTATCGAAATTTCCAAGTCGTTCATTACAAATACCTTTGTAATAATAAAATTTCCAATCAAGCTCTTTGGGTAATGCAATTTGTTCTGCCCTTTCGTAATATTCAAGTGATATTTTGTAATTTTTATTACTTCGATAGTAATTGGCCAAATCTATTAATTTAGAAAATACAAAAAAATTACTATCCGCTTGTTTTTTTTTTAAAATGTTAATTAAGCTGGCATTTTTTGTTTGTATTTTTTTTTCTTCATGAATTAATTTATTGAAATTAATGTACCAAAAGAATTCACTACCTAAATTTTCAATAGTATCGGCAATTTCATAATTAAAATAATTTGAGTCTTCTAACATAAAATTTTCTAAATTTAAAAGTTTATTAGAAATAAAATTAGGATTTAAATAATCAGATAGAGATACAAAAAGTTTTGATAATTCAATTTGGTTTTGTTGCTGCAATACATTTCCAAATAAATACAAAAGTTCAGAAATGCCATGATTTACATTTTTCGAGTCGTAATTATTAGTAAAGAAAGATAAATTATTATTTTTTAAAGAGACATAACTTTGTTTCATTAATAAATTATTAGGATTTTCTAACAGTTGATTTTCAATAATTTTTGTAGCTTCTTGAATTTTATTTTTTTTTATTAAAAAAATACTATGAAAAAAGTGATAACGTCCTAAATCTGGTTGTTTTAAAATCTCTAGACTTGTCTTTTTATACAAATTATCATTTCCGATGTAATCATATATTAAGAAGCTCTGAATTAATTTTATATTAGAAAATATGGTTTTAATTTTTTTAATTTTTAATTCTTGTTCAGGAGAATTTTCAGCTTCTAGCCACAGATTTATATAATTGTTAAGCTCTATAAATAAAGGGCTACTATTGCCTGAATTTTTAAATTTTTCTTTTGCCAAAAAAAAATTTCTATTTTTTATCAAAAAAACGCCTTCTATTAATTGAAATAAATCGTTATCTCTATATTGCTTATCAAGACTTGTTATTATTGAGTTAGCCTCTGCTATTTTGCCACTCATCACTAGAGAGAATATATATTGAAAGTTATAGCTAGGGTGAGTATTGGAAAGTTTTTTAATTTTTGAAAAATAAATATTAGCTTCTGAATACTGATTTTGATTTATTAATACTGATCCTTTTAAATAATTTGAGATATAGTCTGAGACTACGCTTGAATTGTTCAAATTAAAAAAAGATGAATTGGCAGAACTTGAATAAATAAAAAATGAAAATATACAGATAATAAAGATAGATTTTAACTTGGGTATCATGGCTATAAAAAATTTAAAAAAACATTTTAACGATGGTCTTAGACAATATTACCATTCTACAGGCGTCTATAACAGTTTAATTTATAGGGAAATGTCTACTAATTTAAGCCTCTCGCAGGATCAAAAAATTGCAACTCTAATAAAAAAAATTGAAAAAAATTACAATAAATTTTACTTACATAAAAATAATATTCAATTTTCTAATAACAAAATAAATTCAAAAATAATGATTATCGGTGACTTTCCCAGTCTAGATGATAAAAAAAATAATAGTATTTTTTCTGATGAAAGTGGAGTTTTGCTAAACAAAATGTTAAGTGCAATTTCTCTTTCAACTGATAATGTTTACTTAACAAACATTGTTCATTTTTATTTAGAAGAAAATAAACAAGAATATTTAAATCAAAAAAGTCTATTAAAAAAATTCACGCAGGAGCATATTGAAATTATTAAACCAAAAATTATTTTTTTACTTGGATCTCTACCTTTGGAAATATTATTTGAAAATCAATATTCATTAATTAAAAATCGAGGTCAATGGATTCAGTATAAACAGAAAGATTATAGTGCTGAAGTTATCGCTTCTTTCCATCCTAATTTTTTAATCAAGCAACCAAATCAAAAAAAAAATTCATGGAAAGATTTACAAATACTTCAACAGAAAATTGTAGAGTTTAATATTTAATTGTGTTTAGTTTTTCTAGAGAAAATAAAATTAATTCAACTATTGTAGGAGTTGATGAAGTTGGAAGGGGTCCATTAGCTGGACCAGTATTTGCAGCTGCTGTAATTTTATCAAAAAATATTTGTTTAAAAGGAATAAATGATTCTAAAAAATTATCTAAAAAAAAAATGTCTGAAATTTTTAATAGGATAATTTCATTTTCTAATTTTTCTATTGGTCTTGCGACTGTGGAAGAAATTGATAAAATAAATATACTACAAGCATCTTTACTTGCTATGAAAAGAGCCGTCAAAAAAATAAATGTAAAAGATGCCAGTATTCTTGTTGATGGAACATTTAGCTTTGATAAAGAAAATAAAAATATCAAAACTTTTGTAAATGGAGATAGTATTTATCCGTCAATTGCAGCTGCATCAATTATTGCAAAAGTTATTAGGGACAAGTACATGTGCTTACTTTCTAAACAATTTCCAGAATATGGTTGGGATAAGAATTCTGGTTATGGAACCTCACAACATATGATTTCTCTTGCAAAGTACGGTCCCACTCCTCTACATAGAAAAACTTTTGCTCCAATACACAAGATGTTGTTTAAAAAATAAAAATGTAACTAATCTTTGATTTTAGCCAATTGACTTTAAAAGCTGTTTAAAGTTTATTCTACTCCAAGTTGAATATAAATATGGCTAAAAATTCCTTCATAAATAAGATTCTGCAGGGAAATTCTATAGAAGTTTTAAGAAATATTCCTGACGAGACATTTGACCTGGTGTTTGCGGACCCACCATACAATCTTCAATTAGACAAAGAATTACAAAGACCTGATAACAGTAAAGTTTCTGCGGTTAATGACAAATGGGATCAATTTTCTTCTTTTAATCAATATGACGAATTTACATCTCAATGGCTTAAAGAATGCAAAAGAGTTTTAAAAAAAAATGGAAGTATTTGGGTTATTGGAACCTATCATAATATTTTTAGAGTTGGCAAAATAATACAAGATTTAAACTTTTGGGTTTTGAATGATGTCATTTGGAATAAAAAAAATCCAATGCCGAACTTTAAAGGAACACGTTTTACTAATGCTCACGAAACATTAATTTGGGCAGCTAAAGAGCAAAAGTCGAAGTACACATTTAATTATAATTCATTAAAATGTTTTAATGATGATAAACAAGTTCGATCTGATTGGGATTTGGCAATTTGCAACGGAAATGAAAGATGCAAGACTAATGGGGAAAAAGCGCATAGTACACAAAAACCAGAAGCATTATTATACAGGGTTATTCTATCGACTAGCAATAAGGGGGATTTAATATTAGACCCTTTTTTTGGTAGTGGAACAACTGGTGCAGTAGCAAAAAAATTAGGAAGAAATTTCTGCGGAATAGAAAAAGAAAGAAAATATATAGAAGTTGCAAAAAAAAGAATAGACAATGTTAGACCCATTGAAGATGATTATTTAAAAACTATTGAGAAAAAAAGAAATGAAAAGCGAATACCTTTTGGCATGTTAGTAGAAAGCGGGATTATAGAGCCTGGATTAAGTCTGTATGATTTTAAAAAAAAATATACTGCAAAAGTCATGGCTGATGGAAGCATTGGCTGCAAAAACATTGTAGGATCAATACATAAAGTAGGAGCTGAATTAGAAGGTGCTCCCTCATGCAATGGCTGGTCGTACTGGCACTTTAATATTGAAGGAAAATTAAAACCTATAGATTACTTGAGACAAAAAATAAGGTCTAAATCTAATTTTTAAAATCGTAATTAAAGATTTTGCCAAAAAATAAATTAGAAATATAACTATATCTACATATTATTTTTATAAAAAAATTTCTTATTATTTTCATAAAAGGGTTGCTTAGATGATAAGTAAATAAATTTTGATTTGATTTAGATATAATCATAGAAACTCTGCTTAATCTTTTTGTTCTAAAATATTCAGCCGAAAATATATTATTTTGAAATAGTTTTGCGAGACAATACGCATCTTCTATTGATTGTGCTGCCCCTTGAGCATGAAAAGGAACCATAGCATGAGATGAATCGCCAATAATAAAAATATTTTTTTTTCCAAATTCTATTTTACTGTGTGTATAGATTGGCCATTGGTAAATATTTTTAGCTAAAGAAATTATTTGCTTAATATCTTCATGAGCATCTCCGGCAATTTTTAAAAGATCCGAAACATTACCTGGATAATGATAATCCAAATCTGAATAAACAGGTTGCAAATTAAAAATTCCCGTAAAACTAAAATCCCCTTTTTTATTAATTGGATAAAAAACAAAATGTTTATTATTTCCTAAGAAAAGTTCAACATTAGAAGAGTTTTCCATTTGATTATTGTGCAATAGCCCTTTGTACGCAGTAATTTTTTTCTTTTGCAAGGAATCAGATTTGTAGATTTGATTTCTAATTTTAGAAAACATTCCGTCAGCTACAATGATAAAATCAAACTTCTGCGCATAACCATCTGCGAATACAATGTGATTATTTTTTACTTGTACTGCTTTTCTATGAAAAAGGTTTACGTTCTCAGTAATTTGATTTGTTAAAAAATTAACAAGTACGTTTCTATCAAGACATAAGTAATCAAAATTAGAACTAAAATTTATTAAACTTAATTTACTTATAATGTTTTTATTTTGATAGTCATAAATTCGAACTTGCTCAATTTTGGAAAAAAGATTTTTATCTATTTCATTAAATTTTATTTTATTAAGAATTCTTGTTGCATTGTTAGACAGTTGAATTCCACTTGCGCTAACGTTTAAATATTTATTTTTTTCAAAAATTGTTATATGAAATTTTTTGTCATTTTTTAAGAAATTTGCAAAAACCAGACCAGCTATCCCGCCTCCGATAATTCCAATTGAAATTTTATTGTTCATATTTAGTAGCGAATTGCAAAAGTTTTTGTGTCAAAATAGATACTGTAAAATTCTTCAATTTTTTTTTGTCTAACCAAAAATATTTTTTTTTATCAAAAATAATTTTTTTTGTCCTTAAAATTTTTATATACATTATAAAATTAGACATTCTATAATTAAATGAATTATCTATTATATTTTCTACGATTACTTTTTTAAAATTTTTTTTAATAATTGTTTTATAATTTTTATTTTTAGATTCAATTAATGGTAAATTAATTAGGCCACTCAAAAATTTAAATTTATTATTTAAAGTAAATAATATTCTACTACCTTTCTGAGCATACAAAGCGTAAAAATACTTCTTAACAACTGTTCGTGTTTTATTTTTAAGAACAAACATATTTTTTTTATAAGAAATACAATCTGCTTTCAGCGGGCATAATTTACACATGGGTTCTTTTACAAGGCATATTAAAGCTCCTAGCTCCATAAGGCCCTGCATAAGATCACTAGATCCAATTTTTACTTTCATTAAATTTAATTTTTTCTCAATATTTAAAATTAATTTACTGTCATAATTAATAAAAAAAATTCTAGAAATAACTCGCTTAACGTTCCCATCAATTCCTATGAATGGTTTGTTTTTTGCAATTGATAAAATTGCAGATGCCGTATAATCGCCAATTCCAGGTAAATTTTTAAGATCAGAAAAGGAATCGGGTAATTTTCCCCCAAATTTCTGTGATACAATTTTTGCTATTTGATGCAAATTTCTTGCTCTTTGGTAATAACCAAGTCCTTGCCAGAGTTTTAATACACTCGTAATACGAGATTTTGAAAGAGACTTGATTGTTGAAAATTTTTTATAAAACTTATTAAAATAAGGTATCACAGTAGAAACCTTAGTTTGTTGAAGCATTATTTCACTTAGCAAGACCCTGTAATCTCTGTCAGATGAACTTTTATAAACTCTCCAAGGTAATTTCCTTTGGTGTTTTTGGTACCATGCAATAATTTTTTTTGATAATATTTGGCTCATATCAATTAATGAATAAATTTATTCAACACAAAGTATATCAAGGACTTAAGCCAATCAAATCGGTTCTTCCAAAAGACGTAAGAAAAATTATCAACTCGCAAAAAAATTCATTTGACGACGTCAAATCAAAATGGAGCGATATTGTTGGCACTGAAATTTCATCCATATCTGTTCCGGAAAAAATTAAACAAAGTTCAATAAATAGTGATAAAACATTGTTTTTAAGTGTTCCCAAAGAGCATATCATTGAGATTGATTATTCCAGAGATTATATAATTGAAAAACTAAACTCTTATTTTGGATATCAGTTTATTAACAAGGTTATTATTAATTCTTATAAAATTAGTAAATTAAAGAATGATACTGTAAACAAAGCTCCCGCTTTAAATGAAAGTTTATCAAATAAAATTAAGTTAATCAAAAATGAAAGTTTAAAAAATGCATTTAAAAATTTTTTCAAAAATGAAGATAAGTAAACTTCTAATAAAAACTATTTTGTTACTATTTTTATTAAATAACAAAACAATAGCTATTGAACTAAATAGCCACACTATAGGAAAGGAGAATTCGGCAATTAGTATAGAAATTTTTTCTTCATTCACGTGTCCTCATTGTGCAAAACTACACTTAAATATTCTTCCTGATTTAATTAAAAAATACACCGATACTGGTCGAGCCAAAATTACTTTAAAAGATTTTCCACTTGATTTGGCTGCTCTTAATGCTTCTAAAATTGAAAAATGCATTCCAGTTAAGAACAAACTAAAGTTTCATGATACTATTTATTTACAACAATCAGAATGGGCCTCTGGCTCGAATATCGAAGAGATTAACCAAAAACTTAAGAAAATATCATCAGATCTTGGAATCAGTAATGAAATATTTAATTCTTGTCTAAATGATCCAAAAAATGAGGAGTTTGTATTACAAACAAGAATTGAAGCACAAAAAAAATTTAACATTAATGCTACACCCACAATAGTTATTAATAATAAAAAATATAACGGAGATTATACAATCTCTGCTATTTCTAAATATATAGAAAAAATAAATTAAAAAATGAAATTCAAACAACTTGAAGTTATTGGTTTTAAATCCTTTGCAGATAAAACTACATTTTATTTTGAGGATGGATTGACAGGAATTGTTGGTCCAAATGGGTGTGGAAAATCAAATATTGTTGAGTCTTTGAGATGGTGTATGGGAGAAACATCAGCAAAAAGTTTGCGGGGATCTGGAATGGAGGACGTCATTTTTTCAGGTACAACTTCTAGACCATCAAAAAATTTATGCGAAGTAGCTTTAAAACTAGAAAACGATAATCGATTACCTCAATTTAAAGATATGCCAGAGATAGAAGTTCGAAGAAAAATAGAAAAAGATAAGGGATCAAAATATTATTTAAATGGAAGAGAAGTGCGCGCTAAAGATATTCAGATATTATTTGCCGACCTTTCTACCGGTCCGCACTCACCATCCATGGTAAGTCAAGGAAGAGTGGGGTCATTAGTGACTGCAAAACCAACTGACAGAAGAGCTATTTTAGAAGAAGCGGCTGGTATTGGTGGTCTTCATGTAAGAAGACATGAGGCAGAATTGAGACTTACCGCTGCTGAAAATAATTTGAAAAAAGCAGATGACATAATGAAGCAAATAGAAAATCAGCTCAAAAGTTTGCTTAAGCAAGCTGAGGAGGCATCGAAGTACAAAAATATCTCCAATGAAATTCAACATTTAGAGGCAAAACTTGTTTTTTTTCAATTTAAAGAAATTGAAAAATCAATATTAGATGCTCAGACAGAACTTGGTGAGGTAGAGGATGAAATTAGTGCAGTAAATATTGACAAAAACTTTAACGAAAATGCTCTTAAAGAAGAAAGTCAAAAAATAGCTCCTTTGAGGGATAATAATGCTCAATTAAATGCAAAACTTCAAAGACTCAATCTTGAATTTGAGCAGATTAATGAAGAAGAAGGCAGGGCCAAAAACGAAATAGAAAAAATTAAAAAAGAAATTAAACAAATAAGTATAGATATTGATAGAGAAAAACAAATTATCAACGACTCTTCTTCTAATGAAAAACGTTTGTCTAATGAACGATCTGACGTTGTTGAGTTGGAACAAAATTCGTCAGAAATAGAAGAAAAAGCTGAAAAAGCGTACAAAGAAACATTGGGTGAGCTTGGCAAAGAACAATCAATCTTAAACGATTTATCTGAAAAAATATTTTCTCAAATCGGTGGATTTGAATTCGGAATAATCAAAAATAAAATTGATCAGCTATCAGTTCAAATACAAAATATAAACCTTAAATTAAAAAATGAGGTAGAAACAATTGATAATCTCGATACCTCCACATTTAAAGTAAAAATCACTGAATATTATAATGATTTAACAATAGTAGAAAATTTAATTAAAAAAATTAACTTTGATTTAGAAGCGGCGGAACCCCAGGCCAATCTAAATTCTAATTTAACCAATAAACTCAAAGAAGATTTTCTTAATAAACTGAAAATTATTTCTGAACTTCAGGAAAAATACGCATCAAGATTAAGCAAACACGAAACTTTAAAGCAAGAAAATCTTAAGAGAAAAGAAAGGCTAAAAAATATCGATAGTGAAATAAAAAATTGGATAGATTTAAAAAATAGCTCTGAAAAAAAATTTGAAGAATTAAGTGGTAGAATTAAGGATAGAGAAGCAATTTTAGCTAAAGAAGAAATAAAGCCTGGAACAATCGCAGAAAAAAAAGGTACTTATGTTCAAAATATAAAGAATGTTGAAGAAGATATACTTCAGATTAATGAGCAATTGGATAGCAAAGAAGATTCTGTTAAATCAATTAATCAAAAGCTATATGATATCAATGGTATTATTTTGCAAATTACAGAAAGAAAAGTAAGGGCACAAACTATTATTGAAGGATTAAAAGAAAAGAAAAAAGAAATTGAATTAAAATCTTTAAGTGACTTTAAAAATAGTATTGAAGACTTGCCTGCATTTGCGGGTATAGACATTGAAGAAAATATTGAAGCCAATAAAATTGAAAATCAAATCCAAAAACTTAAAGACCAAAGGGAAAGAATGGGAGCTGTCAATCTTAGGGCTGATAATGAAACTCAAGAACTGCAAAATCAAATTGATAAAATGATGAATGATAGAAAAGATTTAGTTCAGGGTATACAAAAACTTAAGGGCTCAATTAACGATCTAAATCAAAAAGGAAGAGAACGGTTATTGGATGCTTTTGAAAAAGTTAGTAGAAAATTTAATGATGTTTACACAAAACTCTTTGCCGGGGGAAATGCAAGACTTGAGCTTATAGAATCGGATGATCCACTTGAAGCAGGTTTGGAACTACTTGTGAGTCCACCTGGTAAAAAATTACAATCTATAACTTTGCTCTCTGGTGGAGAACAAGCTCTAACAGCTATGGCATTAATATTTGCAGTCTTCTTAATAAACCCTTCCCCTATTTGCATTCTCGATGAAGTAGATGCGCCACTAGACGACGCGAATGTAACTAGGTTTTGTTCATTGTTAGATGAACTATCAAGTATAACTGATACAAAATTTGTTGTTATTACACATCACGCTCTAACCATGTCTAGAATGAATAGATTGTATGGAGTAACAATGGCAGAAAGAGGCGTTAGTCAGCTAGTGGCTGTTGATTTAGAAAAAGCAGAAGAAATGGTCGCTTAAGTACTTAACAAAATTTAAATGAACGACATTCAAGACCTAGAAAAAAAAATAAAAAAATTAAGTTCAAAAACAAAAAAGGAAGAATCCAATTCAAAATCAAGTTCATCTCTAGGCATGGCCATGAAACTAAGTAGCGAGATGGTTGCTGCTGTATTTGTCGCAAGTTTAATAGGATATTACATAGATAAATTGTTTAAAACTCAGCCATTTTTCCTCATTTTTCTTTTTTTTCTAGGATCAGTTGCGGGAATTTTAAATGTTGTACGAAGTTCTAAAATGATTAATAAGGACTAGATTTTATATATATGGCTACAAACCCGATGAGCCAATTTGAAGTTCATTCAATTGGTCCTAAAATTCAAATAGGAAATTTTGATCTTTCCTTCACTAATTCAAGCTTATTTATGGTGTTAACAGTATCCATTATTTCATTATTTTTCATTGGGGCAACTCAAAAAAAATCTTTAGTACCTGACAAAATTCAGCTTATTGCAGAGATGGCATATGAGTTTGTATCGAAGATGATAAGCGAAACTGCTGGCAAAGATGCAAGGCCTTACTTTCCTTTTATACTAAGTTTATTTTTATTTGTATTGGTAGCAAATTTATTAGGAATGCTTCCATACTCCTTTACTGTAACAAGTCACATTATTGTAACATTTGCTTTAGCATTTTTTATTTTCATTGGAGTAACAATAGTTGGTTTTGCCAAGCATGGAATTTCTTATTTAAAACTTTTTGTTCCATCAGGGGTACCAGTTTTTTTATTACCTCTAATTATCGTAATTGAACTTATTTCTTATCTTAGCAGACCGGTTAGTTTATCTGTTCGATTATTTGCAAATATGATGGCTGGACACACCATGCTAAAAGTGTTTGGAAGTTTTGTTGTTAGCTTAGGTATTCTTGGTGGATGGTTGCCACTAGGTTTTGCGGTTGCTTTAACTGGCTTGGAATTGCTCGTTGCATTTATTCAGGCATATGTTTTTGCAATATTAACGTGCATTTATTTAAATGATGCACTCAATTTACATCATTAACAAAGGAGGAAACAATGGAAGTAGAAGCAGCAAAAATGATCGGAGCAGGAATAGCCTGTATAGCGTTAGCTGGGGCTGGCTTAGGTATAGGAAATATTTTTGGAAACTACCTATCTGCAGCAATGAGAAATCCATCTGCCGCGCAAAAACAATTTCCAAATTTATTATTGGGATTTGCTCTTGCAGAAGCAACTGGTTTATTTGGCTTGGTTGTCGCGTTAATTATTCTTTTCGCTTTTTAATTATAGGTAATGTTTAAATTTGTAACATTATTTATTTTTATAACCTCTGCTGCTCAAGCAGCAGAGAAAGCGGGGATGCCTCAACTAAATCCTTCATCATGGTTTACCCAAGTTTTTTGGTTGATTATTACTTTTGCTTTTTTATATTTAGTAATAAAAAAAATAGTTTTTCCAAGACTTTCAGACAGCATTGAGCAAAGAAATGAACATATAAGCGATAATATCGACCAAGCAAATTCAATAAAGAATCAAGCAGAAGAAAAATATCAAGAATATTTAAAGCTTCTATCTGATGCAAAAAAAGAAGCTCAAGATTTAATTAATAATAATAAAAAAGTTTTATTAAATAATTTTGAAAATAAAAAAAAAGAAATTGATAAGAAATTAGAAGAAAAACTAAAACAGGTAAATAAGGAAATCGATGCTTTCAAAAAAGAAGCCATTAGCAATATTAATAATATTTCAACAGAAATTGCTAAAGAGCTAGTAACTACAGTGACCAATATCAACGTCAATAGCGCCAGCGCTAATAGCATTGTTGACGAAGTTTCGAAAAAATATTTAAAAGGGCTTAACTAATGGACGCAACATTTTGGGTTGGGGTATCTTTTGTATTATTTGTAGCTTTATTAATTTATAAAAAAATACCAGGAATTATAAATGATGTTCTTGAAAATCGAATTAAAGAAATAAAATCTAAAATTGAAGATGCTGAAAATTTAAAAATTGAAAGCAGCAACTTACTTAATAAATACCAATATCAATTAGAAGAATCCAAAAAAGAGTGTGAGGAAATTTTAATTAGAGCTGCGAGGCTCAACGAAGAAGAATCTGCTTTAATGGAAGAAAAAATTAATACAATGTGGAAAGCAAGGGAAAATAATATTAATAAAAAAATAGTTCAATCAAAAAATAATGCATTAAAAGAAATAAAGAAAATATCTACAATAATAGCTATCGAAAGTGCAAAAAAAATCATCTCTCAAACCATTGATAAAAACAAGCTTGAAGATATTGATTTGGCAAATATCAAAGAGAGCTTGGAAGGTTTAAAAAAAACTATCTAACTACTTGTGAGACCCATCACAAAAGGGAGTATTTTTTGTTTTTTTGCAGTTGCACAAAAAATAATCTTTACTTTCCTCAACCTCAAAATGCAATGAAGCAAGTCCTCCTACGGATTTATGTGTACCATCGCAAAATGGCTGCTTTCCGGAAAGACCACATGTACACCAAAAATATTTTTTTCCTTTTTCGAGAAAAATTTTTTCTGGAGAATTTTTTGTTGTTTTTAAGCTATCCATAGTAAAACTATCTACTAGATATAATATAAAAAATGAAGAAAAATTTAATTGTTGTTGGTTCTGGATTCGGCGGTATTGCTGCTGCACTAAGAATGAGGGCTAAAGGATTCGAAGTTACATTGCTTGAAAAACATCCTGATCTTGGTGGTAGAGCAAGAGTATTTATAAAAGGAGATTTTATTTATGACGCTGGTCCGACTGTAATTACAGCTCCATATTTATTAGAAGAACTATTTATTTTATTCAATAAAAAAATAAATAATTATGTAAAAATTGTACCTTTGGATTTGTGGTACCGATTTGTTTTTGATGATGGTAGCACTTTTGATTACTCTGGGGATGAAGATAAAATGAAATCAGAGATAAATAAATTTTCTAAAAAGGATTTTTTTAGCTATACGAAACTTGTAAAATTTACAGAGAAAATATTTAATAAAGGTTTTACTGATTTGTCTACCAAGCCATTTACTAGTGTGTGGTTTATGTTAAAACAGGTACCGGCATTACTAAAATTAAAGAGCTACAAGTCTGTTTATCAATTAATTTCAACATATATTTCAAATGAAAAATTAAGAAGGGTATTTAGTATGCATCCTCTTCTTGTTGGTGGGAACCCATTTACGACCACTTCTATCTATGCGTTAATTTTATTTTTAGAAAAAAAATGGGGAATACATTATGCCATGGGTGGAACTGGTAATGTTGTAAAAGCACTTGAAAAATTAATGGTTGAAGAAGGTATTAGAATAATGAAAAGTTCAGAGGTAGTTGAATTTATAACTGGGGAAAACGAAATTACAGGAGTAAAATTAAATAATGGAGAGCTATTAAATTGCAACTACATTATTTGCAATTCTGATCCGCCAAATGTCTACAAAAATCTAATTACTGGTAAAAAAAAGTACAATTTTTTCTTTAAACAAAAAATAAAACGAATGGATTATTCTATGGGTTTATTTGTTTATTATTTTGGATCTAAAAAAAAATATGAAAATGTTGCTCATCACACTATTTCTTTTGGAAAACAATACGAAGAACATCTAAAAAAAATATTTGAAAAAAAAGTTTTATCAGATGATATTAGCTTTTATCTTCATAGGCCTTCTGCAACAGATCCTAATATGGCGCCGAAAGATCATGATGCATTTTATGTGCTAGTTCCAGTTCCAAATAACCTATCAGGTATTAACTGGGCTAAAGAGGGAGAAAAGTTTAAAGAACTTGTAATTGATAAAATGGAAAAAACTATATTACCAGATTTGAAGAGCAATATTGTTAATGATTTTTATGTAACACCAGATTATTTTGAACAAGAACTTTCAACATTGCATGGCTCTGGATTTTCAATCCAACCGAAATTTTCTCAATCCGCATACTTTAGATTTCATAATAAATCAGAAATTTTTGAAAACCTTTATTTTGTTGGAGCCGGCACCCATCCTGGTGCTGGTATGCCAGGAGTTCTTTCGTCTGCCAAAGTACTTGAAGAACTTTTGTAATGAAAAAAAATCACAGTTTATTGTCCAAACATGCAAAATCATTTAATTGGGCTGGTTTTTTTCTATCAAAAAAAGCATACCAAAAGTCATCTACTTTATATAGTTTTTGTAGAACACTCGATGATATTTGTGATCAAGATAAAAGCTTAAGTTTTAAAAAAAAACAATTCAAACAATTTAAACATACTTTTAAAACAAGAAACAAATCCAAATCCATAATTAAAAATTTCCTTGATCTTACAATGGAGGAAGGATTTTCTGAAAATATTATTTTAGATCTTTTTGACGGTGTTGAAACAGATCTAAAAAAAAAAATACAATTTAAAAGTAAAAAAGATTTATTTATATACTCTTACAGGGTTGCTGGAACGGTTGGTCTTATGATGGCTAAAATATTTAGAGTAAATAAAAAAAAATCTTTAATAGGAGCTATTAATCTTGGAATAGCAATGCAATTAACTAATATAGCTAGAGATGTTATTGAAGATAAAAAAAGAAATAGATTTTATATAAATCATGATTTTCGTTCTATCAAAGAAACAATTGAAATTTCCGAGAAATTATATTTAGACTCCTTTGAGTCTATAAAAGATATCCCTATTTATAATCGTTTTGCAATTTTAGTTGCGCGAAGAGTTTATAGGCAGATTGGTAGAGAGATATTAAAAAAAAGAAATATTGAAAAATATAATTTTTCTGGAAAAATTTATGTGTCTAAATTACAAAAATGTATTCAAACTATTTTAGCAATATTTGATTTTTTTCATTTAATGATACTTAGGCGCAACATAAAATTTAAAACTAATCTCCTCACCATTATTAACAAGGAAATAAATTTAAATGAAAGACTTTGATTATATAATTTTAGGAGGTGGTCTATCTGGTTTGTCGCTAGCATATGAACTAAATAGACAAGGTTGCTTAGTAAATAAAACACTCTGCATACTTGAAAAAAGAAAAGAATACACAAAAGATAAAAACTGGTCTTTTTGGGATTTTAATAACAATAAATTTGAAAATTGTGAAAAAAAAAGTTGGACTAAATTTAGTATATCGGCAAATAACCAAACCGCTCTGATGGAATGTACAAAAAATCCCTACAGGACTATAGATTCAAAAAAATTTTATGATTTTATTATTGAAGAATTATCCAAAAATAAAAATGTTAGTCTGGTGCTAGGAAGTGAAATTATAACCATAAATACTTCAACAGTTATAACTCAGCAAGGCACGTACATAGGGAGTTTTATTTTTGACAGTCTTTTGAATAATAATTTAAATTCTGGACTTATGTATCAACACTTTTATGGATGCGAAATAGAAAGTGAAGAAGATATCTTCGAAGAAGAGACTGTCCAACTTATGGATTTTAATTGCGAACAAATAAATGGAATGCATTTTTTTTATATTCTTCCTTTTTCAAAAAGAAAGGCTTTGGTAGAAACAACTTGGTATTCCAAAAATATTAAATCACTAAAAGAATATCAAATTGAAATTGATGAGTATTTATTAAAAAAAAATATTATTTCTAAAACTAATTATACTGAACTTGGAGCAATTCCACTAAACCTCCCACCAACAAAATTATCCAAATCCAATTATTTAAAAATAGGTACAGCTGGTAACCTAACAAGAATGAGTACGGGTTATACATTTAGCGCTATTCAGGATTATAGTGAACAATTAGTAAAAAAGTTAAGGCTAGAAAATATAATAGAAGCGCCAATTGTAAGAAAAAAAAAATATACTTTTCTTGATAGTATATTTTTGTCCGTTATCGAAACAGATTACAAAAGAATGCCAGAAATTTTTTTTAATTTATTTAAAAAAAATAGCACTCAATCTACTATAAAATTTCTATGTGACCGTAGTAATTTTTTTGAAGATATAAAAATTATTTTATCAATGCCAAAAGTAGTTTTTATTAAGCACTTTTTAATCTACTTATATAAACAATTACGAAACAATTTATGAGTAATTTATTAAATTCTAATATTCAATTCAGACAGTTATTTTTATATCAATTATATTTTTTTATAATGATTAGCTTTTTTTTAGTTATAGCTAATTACAATAATAAATTGACTGAAGATATTTATTTATATGTTTGCTTTATCCTCATTGCAACCATCGGCATTTCTCATGGCGCGTTAGATAACCAGAAGGGTAGATATATTTTAAAAACTAAATTTCCGAAATATTGGTCTTTGTTTTTTTATGGTTCATATATTGGTTGTTTACTATTTGTTTTGCTATTTTGGATTAATTTTCCATTAATTACCTTGTGTATTTTCTTTATAATCTCTTCCTTTCATTTTGGTCATGAAGATTTAGAAATATTTCTTAGTAAAAAAAATAAATTTGATTATTTTTTTTATTTTTTTCGTGGATTTATCATAATCACTTCATCCTTATATTTTAATTACGAAGAGACTCTTGCATTTATAAATATTCTTTTACTAAATCAGACCACTCTAACTTTGGGTGAATATTTTTTTACTTATGGATATTACATCAATTTATTTTTTTTAATTTTCTTAATTTTCGTCTATTTTTTTTATAATTATATTGACAAAAAAGAAGTGTTGATCATAACTTCTGAAATCGTCTTCATAATAATTCTATTTAAATATCTTCCTTTAATTGTTGCTTTCACTGTATATTTTTGCTTTATGCATTCAACAAAGCACATTTTATCTTTGTCTATGGAACTCGATCATAAAAATCTACTACAAGGCATTAAAAAATTTGTGCTTAAATCTATTCCTTTAACGCTTATTACTTTTGTAAGTGCGCTAATAATGTTAATTTATTTACAAAACAATTTTTCAATTAATGACTCAATGTTAAAAATTATTTTTATAGGCTTGGCCTCACTAACATTGCCTCATATTATGCTTGAATATATTTATGGAAAGCACAAACAGAAATTTAAATAAACTAAATATTTTTTTAGCAAGTCCTAGAGGATTTTGTGCTGGGGTTGACCGTGCGGTTGAGATTGTAAAAAAAACAATAGAAAAGTTTGGAACTCCAGTTTATGTGCGCCATGAAATTGTGCACAACAAGCATGTTGTTGAAGATCTTAAGAATATTGGTACCATTTTTGTTACAGAACTAGATGAAATTGAAGATAAGACCAGACCTGTTATTTTTTCTGCTCATGGAGTATCTAAAAAAGTAGTCGAAACAGCTAAATTTAAAAATCTTTTTTATATTGATGCAACCTGTCCTTTGGTTTCTAAAGTTCATCGAGAAGCCGAACAGCTTTATAAACAAGGCTATAATATATTTTTAATAGGTCATGAAAATCACCCTGAAGTTATTGGAACGATGGGACAACTAGACAATAATCAAATTACACTAATCCAATCAAAAAATGATGTTTCCAATATCTCACTTAAAAATGAAAATGATAAATATGCCTATATTACTCAAACCACTCTTTCTATTGATGACACTAGAGAAATAATTGATGCTTTAAAAGAAAAAATACCCACCATTAAAGCGCCTATAAAAGAGGATATATGTTATGCCACAACCAATAGACAAGGTGCGGTTAAATTTATTGCTCAAAAATGCGACTTATTTCTAATTATTGGTAGTCCGAATTCCTCTAACTCTCTAAGATTAGTAGAAGTTGCAAAAAAAAACGGATGTGAGAATAGCATGTTGTTACATGATGGTGTTGCTTTTCCTAAAGAAGACATCATGCAAAGTAACAATTTGGGAATCTCGTCTGGAGCTTCAGCACCAGAAATACTTATTCAAAATTTAATTAAGGAAATTACTAAATTAAGAGAAGTGAAAATTGAAGAAATATCTACAGCTGTTGAGAATGTTACTTTTAAACTTCCATCTAATTTGCAGTAATGGCCATATATACAAAATTATCATTTGTAGAGGTTGTTCAAATTTTAAAAAATTATTCTCTTGGAAATTTAAATGAATTAAGAGGAATAAAAGAGGGTATCGAAAATACTAATTATTTACTTAATACGTCTAGTGGAAAATATATTTTAACTGTTTATGAAAAGAGAGTTAATATTAAAGAACTTCCCTTTTTCATAAACCTAATGTCTCATTTAAGTTCAAATAAAATAATTTGTCCAACACCTATCTCAAACAATTCTGGAACTTATATTTTTAAAATCAAGAATAAATATGCATCTATTAGCGGCTTTGTTCAAGGTAAGGGCAAATTAAATCATTCTATAACTGCGTGCAAAAGTATAGGAAAAAATATTGCCAAACTACATTTAGCAACTAAGAATTTAAAAATAACAAGAAAAAATAATCTATCAATTAACTCTTGGATCAAACTTAATAATTCAATCAAAAATAAAGCAAATCTTAAAATTCCTGGAATACATTTTTTTATAAATAAAATTTTACAAAAATTAAAAAATAATTGGCCTAATAATATACCTAAAGGAATTATTCATGCTGATCTTTTTCCAGATAATATATTTTTTTTGAAAAATAAATTTAGTGGATTCATTGACTTCTATTTTGCTTGTAATGACTTTTTAGTTTATGATTTGGCAATATGCATCAACGCAATTTGTTTTAATAAAAAAAATAAATTAGATAATCAGAAAGTTTCTGCTATTTTACAAGGCTACTCATCTATTAGAAAACTAAAAAAAATTGAATTAGATGCGCTGCCAAATTTATTAATGGGGGCAGCAATTAGATTTTTTCTCACTAGATTGCATGATTCAATTTATTTACAAAGAGATGCAATTGTAAAAGTAAAAGACCCTATTGAGTATTTAAATAAAATTGTATTTCATAATACAACAACTCGTTAAGTATTATTATAATAATGAAAAATAAAACTATAATTTATACCGATGGAGCTTGCTCGGGTAACCCAGGAAAAGGTGGTTGGGCCGCTGTCATTATAAACAATAACAATGAGAAAATACTGTCCGGGTCTGAACCATTAACGACAAATAATAAAATGGAATTACTAGCTGTAATAAATGCCTTAAAATCAATTTCTTCTGACGATATAATAATCTTCACTGACTCAAAATATGTAAAGGATGGAATTGAAAGCTGGATCATTAATTGGAAAAAAAATGGATGGATGACAGCTGCGAAACAACCTGTAAAAAATAAAGATTTATGGGCTCAGTTAGATGAATTAAGAGAAAATAAAAATATTGAATGGAAATGGGTTAAGGGACACTCTGATAATAAATATAATAATATGGTTGATGAAATTGCAAGAAAGGCCGTTAACTCTGAGGACTAGAAGCTTTATTTTGAATATACTTTTTTATTAATTCTAAATCATTTTGCAAGACTGTAAAATTTTCTTTCTTCTTATAAATATTTTTAACAAATTCTGGTATCGGAGGATCATTATTTATTGCCTTAATTATCGATTCTGGGAACTTGCATGGATGCGCTGTTTCAAAACAAAAATAAGACAAACTATCTTTAAAATTATTATATTTTTTTAAAGCTTTAAATCCAATTGCTGAATGAGGATCAATAACAAATTTAGTAGAAGCATAAACTTCCTTAATTGTTTGTAAAGTTTCGTCCTCAGTAATACTCAAAGCTACAAAATTTTCTTGTAGTTTTTTTAATTCTTCATTTGATAATTGAAATTCTTTTTTCTCTTTTAAGTCGTTCATTAATGAAACAACTCTAGAGTCGCTTTGTCCACAAATATCGAAAACAATTCTCTCAAAATTACTAGCTACTTGAATATCCATACTTGGAGAAATAGATGGATTAACAGTTGATGGTTTATACAATCCTGTTTGTAAACATTTTTCCAATAAATTGTTATGGTTACTTGCGATCATTAATTTTTCAATAGGCAGCCCCATTTGTTTAGCTATATAACCTGCATAAACATCTCCAAAATTACCTGTTGGAACCGAAACTACCATTTGTTTTTCTGGATGTTCTTGCTGAAGATAAATAAAAAAATAATATACTATTTGTGCAACTATTCTTGCCCAGTTGATGGAGTTTACTCCTGACATCTGAATACTATCTCTAAAATTCTTATCATTAAACATTTCTTTGACCAAATACTGACAATCATCAAAAGTCCCCTTGACCGCTATATTGTATATATTGGAGTCCAATATAGTTGTCATAAGTCTTCTTTGAGTCTCAGACACCTTATTTTCTGGATGTAATACAAAAATATTTACATATTTTTTATTTTTAAAAGCGTCGATTGCTGCTGCTCCTGTATCGCCTGATGTAGCGGTAACTAAATTCATTTTATTTTTACTTATACCAAGTACATAATCATACATATGTCCCAATACTTGCATGGCCACGTCTTTAAAAGCCAATGTTGGCCCGTGGTATAATTCTACACAAAAAATATTGTCTATTTTTTTAAGATCGATAATTTTCTTACTTCTAAAAACAGAATAAGACTTGTTTATAATTTTCCTCAACTCTGCGGCGGGAAAAGTATCGCCAGTAAATCTTTTAAAAATTTCATAAGAGAGTTCTTGAAAAGAAAAATTTTTCATTTCTTTTATTTCTTTTAAAGTCATTTTGGGCAGAAGCTTTGGCACATACAAACCTCCGTCTGAAGCAAGTGCATTGAGGAAAATTTCTTCAAAATTGTAGATTTTTTTCTTATTTCTCGTGCTATAATACTGCATATTTATTTATATCTCTTTTTGTAATACCAAAAAGCAATTATTATACAAAAGCCCAATACAAACCAAGTAATGGCGTACTGCAAATGATTGTTGGAAATATTTATATTCAAATTATTTTGCAAAACAGGAAAGTTCTGATCTTTTCCAGTTTGAATAACTACATAGGGATAAATAAAAGTTTTTAAATTATATTCGAGTTTATCCCTATCTAAATAATATAAGAAATTTTCTTTTGGGTTATTGTCGGGAGTAAACATTCCTTTCGATTTTAAAGGATGCAGAACTCCTTCAAAACTATAAACTTCTTGATTATTAGTCATCATAGATTTTTCAATTTTTTCTACCCAGCCTCTTTGAATAATTACTGCATCGGATGTATTGAGTTTTAAAATTGATACTAAATTAAAACCATATTTTCCTTTTTCATTTAAACGATAAACAAAGTAATTATTTTTAAACAGAATTCCTTGTGATTTAACTTTTTGATAATTTTTGATATTCTCAGTAATTAATGACTTTGCTGGTTGTGATATAGATAAATTAATATCTTTAATAAGATCTTTTTTCCATTGCAATCTTACTAACTGCCAACCTCCTAAGCTAAAGAGAATAAATATTATAAATATTGAAAAAATAGAAAAAAGGTTTTTATTCAAAAAAAATTAACTGCCCCAAATATAAATAGCAGCAAATAAGAATAACCACACTACGTCCACAAAATGCCAATACCAAGCCGCTGATTCAAACCCAAAATGATGATCTGGAGTGTAATGACCTTTCTTAGCTCTAAATAAACATACAGCTAAAAATATAGTTCCAATTAAAACATGAAAACCATGAAAACCAGTTGCCATATAAAAGGTGGATCCATAGATTCCTGAACTTATTTTAAATGGAGCCACTACGTACTCGTAAACTTGGAAAAGAGTAAAAATACTTCCCAGGATAACAGTTAGTAAAAGACCTTGAACAAGACCTTTTCTGTCGTTTTCAAGTAATGCATGGTGCGCCCAGGTTACCGTGGTTCCAGATAGTAATAAAATTAAAGTGTTAATTAAAGGAATGTGCCAGGGATCTAAAGTTTGAATACCTTTAGGTGGCCAGATTCCACCAATGATTTGATCTGGAAATAAACTTGCATCGAAATACGCCCAGAACCAAGCAATAAAAAACATAACTTCTGAAGCTATGAATAAAATCATCCCATATCTATGACTGATCTGAACAACCGGTGTATGATCGCCTTTGTGTTGAGCCTCTATCACCACATCTCTAAACCACATAAATACTGCATAAAAAAGAACACCCAAACCAATAAATAACATCCATAAATTTTTTGTTGAAAAATAATAAACACCACCAAGTCCAACAATTAAAGCTGAAAAGGAAACGACTATTGGCCAGGGACTTGGATCTACTAAATGGTAATCGTGTTTTTTTTCTGCTGAGGACATAGTTATTTTTTAAACTTATCTACTTCAAATAATGTGTAAGATAAAGTGATATCTTTTACATTTTTTGTCTGTGGGTCGTTGGCAATTTCTGGGTCAATATAATAAGAAACATTAAATTCTCTTTTTCCTTTAATTGGAATTGCTTGTTGTTCAAAACAAAAGCACTCTAATTTATTAAAATACTTACCAACAGAATCTGGTGATACATTAAAAGTTGAAATAACTTTTATAATATTAGGACTTTGATTTGTGACAACAAATGCTGCGTTTCTTATCTCACCTGGCTTTATATCGAGTTTATTTTCTTTTATTTCAAATCGTACATCTAAGTTACCTGCAATGTTGGTATCAAATCTCATTCCAATATTTTTGTTCACTACTACATTAGGAATCTTAGTTGTTTTTTGAGTTGTACCTCCAAACCCCGTCACACGGCAAAAAAGATCATACAAAGGAACTGACGCAAAGGATAAACCTAGCATGATAAAAAAAATAGCGACCAGATACATTGGGTTTAGTTTTTTTGTTTTTAGTGTGATCATAGTGCCCTATTAAAAATTCCTCCACTAATGTTATGAATGGTGTAGAAAAAGAAAAAAACCATAAATGCAACCAATATCCACGCAATCAATTTATTTTTATTTTTAAGTTTCATAATTAAATAAAGAAATAGTTATCGATTAAAATAGTTGAAAAAATAAAAAATAAGTAAAATATTGAATATACAAATATATTTCGAGCAATCTTATGAGAAGCTGGTTTCGCTTTAGTGATTAGAAGTTTAAAAGACAAAAAAATATAAAATAATCCAAAAAATGAGGAGAATATCAAATTAGAATAACTTGCAAAATTAAGAAAGTATGGAGCTAAAGTTACTGGCCAAAGAATAATAGAGTAGAATAAAATATTTTTCTTAGTTACTTCCTCTCCACTTACGACAGACAGCATGGGTATTTTTGCTTTTTTGTAATCTTCATTTTTATAAAGGCTTAATGCCCAAAAATGAGATGGCGTCCAAAGAAATATAATAAGAAACAAAATAATTGGTTCTATTGAAATACTATTTGTAGAAATTGCCCAGCCTATCACGGGAGGAAAAGAGCCCGCAGCTCCTCCTATTACAATATTTTGCGGAGTGCTTCGTTTTAACCAAATAGTATAAACAAAAATATAAAAAAGAATTGTTATAGCTAAAATTATAGATGCTAATAAATTAGAGAACCAATACAGACCTATTACCGAAACAAAAGACAGAACTGTACCGAAGATTAATGCGTGTTTATTTGTAACTTTACCAAGAGGAATTGGTCTCAGACAGGTTCTAGACATAATTCCGTCAATCTCGGCATCATACCACATATTTAAAGCTCCGGCCGCTCCCGCTCCCAAAGCAACAAAAAATAGGGAAATTGCAGCAACGATAAAATCAGGCTTAGCAGGTGCAATAACAATTCCCACCAAAGCAGTAAATATCACCAATGACATTACCCTTGGCTTCATTAACTCAAAAAAGCTTTTAAATATATTTGGAAAATTTTTTACCGATGACACAGATACATCAGACATTTAATTTTCCACGCCTCTTTTTTATTACTTAACTTGCGGTAGTTCGTTAAATTGATGGAACGGTGGTGGCGATGAAAGCGTCCATTCTAATGTGGTAGCACCTTCTCCCCATTGACTGTTCGCTACTTGTTTGCCTCTAGCAAAAGCATGAATTACCACTCCAAAAAACACAAGAACTCCTACAGCTGAAATATAAGATCCGATGGAAGATACATAGTTCCAGCCAGCATAAGCGTCTGGATAATCAGCATATCTTCTTGGCATTCCTGCTAAACCTAAAAAATGCTGAGGGAAAAAAATTAAATTGACCCCAACAAAGGTAATCCAAAAATGAAGTTTTCCAAAAAATTCTGAATACTCATATCCTGACATTTTGCCAAACCAATAATAAAATCCAGCGAATAAAGAAAATACAGCTCCTAAGGATAAAACGTAATGAAAATGAGCAACAACATAATAAGTGTCGTGCAAGGCAGTATCCACTCCTGCATTAGCAAGAACTACTCCTGTTACTCCACCAACTGTAAATAAGAATATAAATCCTAAGGCCCATAACATTGGGGTTGTCATTCTAATAGATCCACCCCACATTGTTGCAATCCAAGAAAATACTTTAATACCAGTTGGCACAGCTATCACCATTGTAGCAAAAACAAAGTAAGCTTTAGTATCCACTCCCATTCCAACGGTATACATGTGGTGAGCCCAAACTATAAATCCAACAACTCCAATCGAAACCATAGCGTAAGCCATTCCGAGATATCCAAAAACTGGCTTTCTTGAAAAAGTAGAAACGATTTGACTTACAATTCCAAAGCCCGGCAAAATCATAATATAAACTTCTGGATGACCAAAAAACCAAAATAAATGCTGAAACAGAACTGGGTCACCGCCTCCCTGAGGATTAAAAAAAGAAGTTCCAAAATTTCTATCAGTAAGCAACATTGTGATTGCTCCTGCTAAAACTGGAAGAGAAAGCAATAATAAGAAAGCAGTTACAAGCATTGACCAAACAAACAAAGGCATTTTATGCATTGTCATGCCAGGCGCTCTCATATTGAAAATTGTTGTTATAAAATTTATAGCCCCAAGTATTGAAGATGCTCCTGCGATATGAAGACTAAAAATTGCTAAATCCATTGCTGGTCCTGGCTGACCTGCTTTTGAAGATAGTGGTGGATAAATTGTCCAACCACCCCCTACTCCATTTTGACCTGGAGGGCCTTCAACAAATATTGATATCAAAAGAAGTATAAATGCTGCTGGCATTAACCAAAATGAGATATTATTCATTCTTGGAAAAGCCATGTCAGGAGCTCCTATCATTAGTGGCACAAACCAATTTCCAAAACCACCTATCATTGCTGGCATTACCATGAAGAAAATCATAATTAAGCCATGACCAGTCACCAAAACATTATATAGATGATAATTTCCACCTAAAATTCCATCTCCAGGGTACATTAATTCAATTCTCATCAAGACAGAAAATATAGTTCCAATTATTCCTGCAACAATTGCAAAAATTAAGTACATCGTTCCTATGTCTTTATGGTTAGTAGAAAAAGCCCATCTCTTCCATCCCGTTGGATGACTTTCTTGATGACTATCTGCAATACCTGAATATGATGACATAAATTTATCTCCTATTTTTCGTTTTTAACCAAAACATTATTTTCAGGGTACATGGCGTATTTAACTTTTGCCATTTCAACCCATTCTTTATATTTCTCTTCCGAAACTACTTCTAGAGCAATAGGCATGAATGCATGTTTGATGCCACAAAGTTCTGAACACTGACCGTAATAGATTCCTTCTTTTTCGGCCTTGAACCAAGTTTCGTTTATTCTACCTGGAACCGCGTCTCTTTTGACTCCAAAGGCAGGAATTGTCCAAGAGTGCAAAACATCATTTGCAGTAATCAAAACTTTCACTACTTTATTTACTGGAACTACAATATTTTTGTCAGTGGCTAACAATCTAGGCTGACCTGGTTTTAAATCTTTTGTCTCAATCATCACAGCTTCAAATGCTATTTTTTGATCGGGATATTCATAGCCCCAGTACCACTGATAACCAATTGCTTTAATGGTTACATCCGCTTTTGGAATAACATCTTGCTTATAAAGTAATTTAAAAGATGGAACGGCTATCACAACAAGAATTATACAAGGAATTACTGTCCACAAAATCTCAAGCATTGTATTGTGCGATGTTGTTGAAGGATTTGAATTTTTAGATTCTCTAAATTTATAGACAGCATAAAGAATTAAAAATAATACAAAAACGCATATAACTGTAATAATTGGAAGCAAAATATAATCATGCAGAACTCTAATATCGTCCATGATTGAAGTAACGCTTTTTGAAAGTCCTAATTGCCAATTGTTAGGCAGTTCAGCAAAAGCATTAGAGCTTAATAATAAAAGTAAAAAAATAGAAATAATTTTTTTCATAATTCTGTTGTCGTTATAGCAAAACAAAGTATTGTTAACTTTGCGACACTTTGACAAAAAGTATACAAAGTAATCTTAAAATCAAAATAAAAAATAGCTTAAATGAGTACTTTTTTTAACGAAACTGACCTAACACGCAAAGAAGCTGAACAGCTTGTGTCGGAAACCCTGAAAAACTGCGATGATGGAGAGTTGTTTTTTGAAAACTCTAAAAGTGAGTCTTTTGTACTTGATGATAATAAAATCAAAAACACTAGTTACGATAGCTCTATTGGATATGGACTTAGAGCGGTGACAGACGATGTTACGTCTTATTCTCATTCAAATGAAATTTCAAAAAAATCATTAACGGAAGCTTCAAAAAATTTACTAACGAGTTTAAAAAATAAAAATGGAAAATCTGATATCACTCCTCAAAGATCAAATTCTAAAATGTATTCAGATGTCAATCCTATTGAAGCAAAGTCTTTTAGTGAAAAAATATCAATATTAAAAAATGTAGATGAATATTTAAGAAAGAAAGATTCTTTGGTTAAACAAGTTACAGCCTCCATATCTGGTGAATACCAAGAAATAGAAATTATAAAATCAGATAGCCAAAGTTTTAAGGATATTAGGCCCCTAGTAAGATTCAATGTTTCTGTAATGGTTGAAAAAAATGGAAGAAGAGAAACAGGATCATATGGTACGGGAGGTAGAATGAGTTATGATGATTATATTGCCAATCATGATTGGAAAAAAGTATGTGATAAAGCATATCAACAGGCAATGATTAATCTTGAAAGCAAAGATGCTCCTGCCGGGGAAATGAAAGTTGTCTTGGGGCCAGGATGGCCCGGTATATTATTGCATGAAGCAATTGGTCATGGATTGGAAGGAGATTTTAACAGAAAAAAAACTTCTGCGTTTCATAATTTAATGAATCAAAAAGTTGCAAGTGAACATGTAACTATCGTAGATGACGGTACTGTTGTTAATAGAAGAGGATCTATCACAATTGATGATGAAGGGACTCCTTCTTCAAGAACAGTGCTTATAGAAAACGGAATCTTAAAAAATTATATGCAAGACAGACTTAATGCCCGTTTAATGAAAACAAAATCAACAGGCAATGGAAGAAGAGAAAGCTTTGAGTGTGCTCCAATGCCAAGAATGACAAATACTTTTATGTTGGGTGGTAAACATACGCAAGAAGAGATGATCAAGTCTGTTGATAAGGGAATTTTTGCAGTTTCTTTTGGTGGGGGTCAGGTAGATATTACCAATGGCAAATTTGTTTTTTCATGCACCGAAGCTTATGAAATTAGTAATGGAAAAATTGGATCTCCTGTAAAGGGTGCTACACTAATTGGTAATGGTCCAGACATACTAACCAAAGTATCCATGGTTGGAAATGATATGCAATTAGATCCTGGCATTGGAACTTGCGGAAAAAATGGACAATGGGTACCCGTTGGTGTTGGTCAACCCTCTATTTTAGTAGATAAAATTACTGTCGGTGGAACACAACTTTAATTTAATAAATAATTTAACAAGACCAAACTAGCTATTGCTGCTGTTTCCGACCTCAAGATATTTTTTCCTAATGAAAAATTTTTAAATCTTTTATCTTCTTTAATTTGCATTCTTTCTTTTGATGAAAAATCACCTTCGGGCCCAACTAATAAGATAAATTTACTCTCCTTATCTTTTTGTACTAATTCCTTTAAGTTATTTGCGCTGGAGTTAATGTCGGCAAATAAAACTGTTTCTTTGCTGCCCAGCGAATGAGTAAAATCCTTAAAACTTACTGAATCTAAAAGATCTGGCACACAAAGCTGATCTGATTGCTCACAAGATTCTATGATTATTTTTTTTAATCTATCTTTGTTAATTTTTCTATTGATAGTGTGATCAGAAATAACCGGAATAAAACTTTTCAATCCTAATTCAGTACATTTTTGAATTAAAAAATCTAAACGATGACCTTTGAGGGGACAAAAAGCTAATAAAATATTTTTTGATTTTGACTGATCTCTTGTTTTGTTACGTAAAGATATAATAGTTTCTTTTTTAGAGTGGGAAGAAACTGAGCCCAAAAATTCACCTTGGATTCCATTAAACAATAGTAACTCACTACCAGTATCTAACCTCATAACACTACTTATGTAATGAGATTGTTCTCTATTAAGAGTTATTTTCCTATTTTCTTCTAGTGTTTCACTTAGAAATATTCTAATTTTTTTCTCCATACAATTTGTATATATGAAAAATAAAATTTCGAATATTAAAGTTTGCGCTTTTGATGCGTATGGCACTTGTTTTGACATTAATTCTGCCGCTAAATTAATTAAAAATAAAATTGGAAAATCTTGGCTGGAGTTTTCTAATACGTGGAGAACAACTCAGCTAGAATATACTTGGCTCAGAAGCTTAATGAAAAACCATAAAGATTTCTGGAAAGTTACAATAGATTCTTTAGATTACGCAATGAAAGTTCATGGTATCAAATCAAAATACAAAAAAGAACTTTTACAACTATACAAAAAATTAGAAGTTTACCCTGAATTAAAAAATGTTCTTGAGTACCTTAATGAAAAAAAAATAAAATGCTGTATTCTTTCTAATGGAACACCAAAGTTATTAAAACAGCTAACTAAACAAGCTAAAATAGAACATTTTTTTGATTCTTTAATTTCTATAGAAAAAGTGAAAATTTTTAAACCTCATCCAAAAGTTTATCAGCAAGTTACAAAAAAATATTCTTGCAAGCCTCAGCAAGTTTGTTTTTTAAGCTCTAATAGCTGGGATATAGTTGGTTCTAGATCTTATGGTTTTCAATCTATTTGGGTCAATAGATCAAATAAAAATTTTGACAATTTGGATTTTAAACCAATAAAAACTATTCAAGACTTACGACAACTTAAAAATCTTTTGTAGAAAAAATCTAATCATTAATAATGTGGGAATATATAAAACTTCTAAGACTTGATAAACCCACTGGAATTTTTTTACTTTTTTGGCCTTGTGCTTGGGGGCTTGCGATAGGTAGCTCGGTTATTGATGATAGCGTTATATTTTATAAATATTTGTTACTATTTTTTTTGGGATCGTGTTTTATGAGAAGTGCTGGATGTGTATATAATGACATTGTTGACCGAAAAATAGATGCAAAAGTATCCAGAACCAAATCAAGGCCAATAGCAAAAGGAACTATTTCTGTGACAACTGGATGGATGATTATCTTGTTATTAATATTTTTTTCAATACTTATATTGATTCAATTTAATCTAAACTCAATAATTTTTGGATTAAGTTCAGGTTTACTAGTGACTGCATATCCATTTATGAAAAGAATAACTTATTGGCCTCAACTATTTTTGGGAATAACATTTAATTGGGGAGTAGTTTTGGCATGGTTAGTTCTGGAAAATAAAATTTCTTTAACTCCTCTGGTATTATACTCATCAGCTATTTTTTGGACTCTTGGATATGACACCATTTATGGGATGCAGGATATTAAAGATGATTTAAAAATAGGTGTTAAATCAACATCTATCAAATTTAAGAAAAAAATAAAAACTTTCTTGTTGATTTGTTACTCAATATCTACTTCTTTATTGTTATTATCTCTTGCATTATTGGACGCGAATTTTATTTTTTTTATTATGTCTATGCTATCTAGTTGCATTCTATTTGCTCAAGTTCTTAAATATGAGGAAGAAAATACAGAGAAAAACTCTAAATTATTTGCATTAAATAATTATTATGGTTTATCTATATTTCTCAC
>ERZ887849.874-NODE-874-length-30598-cov-15.326720_pt1 | contig 30598 bp, 30 predicted proteins | sample MGYA00521267_ERZ887849 | MGnify/ENA primary metagenome ERZ887849 (study PRJEB32303, sample SAMEA104408601) | aquatic metagenome | biome: Brackish water; feature: Pelagic; material: water | place: Baltic Sea | collected 2014-06-06T16:11:00 | depth 2,863 m ... | reverse complement strand
AATTAACAGAAGCAATGCTGTCTTTAAGTCCATTAGCTGAAGTAACAGTAACAAATACATTACCTTTTACAGTAACTGTAGGATCGTCTGCACCTGTGTTCATAAGTTCTTGAACATTTGCCAATTGGCCTAAATTTGTGATGGTCAAATTACCTTCATAGAAAGCATTAGCAGCCAATAAGTCTCCTAATTTCTCCAAAATTTGATCAATTTCTGCATTAATACCATCAACTTCAGTTTCGATGCTACTAACGTCAGTAGATTTGATGTTTGCAACCTCAGCTTTCACAGCAGCAACTTCAGCTAAGATTTTGGTTAAATCTGCATCCGTCAATGCACTTCCAGAAAGAGCATCAATCTTGGTTCCTAAGGCAGTAACTGCACTTTGAACCGACTCAAGATTACTTACAGAAGTTGAAAGATTACTGATTTTCGTGTTCAGATCGTCAAATTGGTCGTCGTAGTTTTGACACCCAACAACCGCCAGGGCAACAACCAAAAGACCTAATAAACCTTTTTTCATTTGATAAAAATTAAATTAATTAATAATGTTTAAAAATTTCGAATGTTTGTTCGAAAATTATAAAGTTAACTTTTACAAAAACTATGCCAAACTAATATTTGTGTTAAAAAAAGTGGGGAACTTTTCAAAAACATCAAAAAAAAGTCCCGTTTACCCATCCATCAAATAGGTTTTGGTTTTTTTCAACAAAATCATAAAAAAGTAATGTTCATCCCAAGGTAAAAGTTTCTCATCGGAGCCGGTTCGTAATATCTTTTGCCAAAAGCATTGATCCGAATGTTGTCATAATAAGCCCTGTCCAATAGGTTGTTGATCCCGCCAAAAAAAGAAAGGCGATCGAAGGACTTCCACAGTCGTATGTTGGCCAGAAAATAATCGGCTATTTGGGTCTGATTGGCATCATCGGCATAGAAAGCCCCAGTGTACTGCGTTTGAAGAGCACTCCCCCAGCCTTCAGAAAAATCGTATTGCAAGCCTGCCGTGAGTTGTTGTTGTGGAACTCCTGGCAAATGATTGCCAGAGAGATTATTGTTCCCTACACTGTACTCCTCAAACTTTAGGGAAGCATAATTATATGCGATGTTCCATTCCCAAGGTCCTTTTTGGTGCTCCCAAAAAAGCTCTATACCCATCCGACGGGTCTTCCCCGTATTTCGGTAAAAATCTTGATCGGGGAAAGCCGCCAATTCATAAGGTAGTATTTCGTTTTGAGTATTGATGGCATAAAGGGTCATTTCTATGCTATTTTGGGGAGAGCCGTATCGCCATCCCCACTCAAAGTTATGGGCTTTGGAGGGAGAAAGGTCGGGATTGAAACCCGAACCTCCACTGGGATTGGCCGAAAGTTCATTCAAAGTAGGTGTTTCAAAACTACTGGAATAGGAAACAAACATCACAAGGTTGCCCCAATTGGTATAAGTAAATCCGATACTGGGATTAAAACTGTTTAAACGGACTTCATCACTGCCTATCTGGGTACCCATACGCTGATGGTCATAGCGTAAACCTAAACGAAGGAGGCCAAAGTCCCATTTAAATTCGTCCAAAAAACTCAAGGCTGTATTAAAAAAAAGTTCTTCTTGATCAAGGGTGTTCTCCCCAGGCATCCCCGCTATATTTTTGAAACGTTTGCGGTGGTCGTTTTGATCAGTAAGCGAAAACCGCAACTGCATTCGATGGTGGTTCTTGGGTTGGAATTCCAGAGCCGACCCCAAGCCATAATAGTCTCTTTTGAGGTCCACATAGCCCCCATATTCATATGGCAAACGGCCTACAAAATCACGGTAAGCATAGAAAGCATAGGAATCCCAACTCAGCTTTTCATTGATTTTCTTTTCCCACTGTAGGCCCGTTTTTAGGTGATCTACGGTCTCAAAGGTTTGAAAGCTTTCGTTTTGCGAACGGGCTTGTTTTCTGTTTTCTTGTACACTTGGCTCATTGATCCCTCCCGCATCGTATGCATAAGGACTGTGTGTATAATTGAATTGCCCGCTGAGCTTTGAGTGGGAGGAAAACTCATGCCAAACTCTTGCGTTGAAAACTTGCTGTTTGTACTCACTGTGATCCCGGTAACCTTGAGATTCGGTTCGGGTTTGATAAAAAATAGCCTGAGTCTTTGAATTTTTCAATCCTACAGTGGCGGTCAAATGATTACTATTAAAACTACCCCCTTGAAGTCGCAGTCGAACAAAATTATCCCTGAAGTCTTCTAAGGTATTAATTTGTAGGACTCCACCAGAAGCATTGCCATAGAAGGTAGAAGCTGGTCCTCTAAGCACGGTCAGCGAACGGATGATCCCCAATGGAAGGTTATCCAACTGACCTTGACCATCGGGGGTGGTTTCGGGTATGCCATCTACAATGAGTTGAATGCCTCTAATTCCAAAACCCGAACGTGCTCCAAATCCTCTAATGGACAAACGCAGATCTTGAGCAAAATTTTGAGTATTTTGAGCAAATAGTCCCGGAACAGCAGCAAGATAATCCTGCAAAGAATTTTGAGGAAGTCCCAACTGTGCAGCTGGGAATGTTTGTTGACTTATCGCAAAAGGAATGATGCGCTTGGGCGTTTTGATTCGGAGGGCATCCAAAGTAATTTCTTTCAATGCAATTCTCTGTTTAAGACTGTCTTGAGATTGCACACTGTTCAGATAAAAGGAAAACAGAAATAGTAAGGTAAATCCTGAAAATTTATTTTTCAATTTCAATTTGGAAGATTAATTACAACGCTTAAAGATAGTTTGGATTTATTAATTTAGAGTAATTTTTGGAAATGTTAAACTTAAACCACACAGAAGAAATATTAGCCATTCTTATTGCAGTGGCCATTATTTTGGGCTTTGTATTTTCCACCTATAAAGAAATTCAGAACACCATAGCAGAGGAAAAGGCTAAGGATCGAGAAAAAAAGGAAACGGAAGCCAAAGTGAAAACACTCATAAAATATTTGGACGCCAAAACCGAACTGATAGATACGGTGAATGAAGCCCATAAAAAATTCAAAAAAAACAAGTAAATACATTATATTTGTACCTACAACATTTGTAATTACGTCAATATGAAAAAGGTATATCATGCCGCCGATACCAGAGGAAACGCCAACCATGGATGGTTGAATGCCAACCATTCTTTCAGTTTTGCCAATTATTACAATTCTGAACGCATGAACTTTGGCGCCCTTCGGGTTTTGAACGATGATACCATCGCTCCCGGCAAAGGCTTCGGAACCCATCCTCATGATAATATGGAAATCATTACCATTCCTTTGAAAGGCGATTTGGAACACAAAGACAGCATGGGCAATATTGGAGCCATCAACGAAGGAGAAATTCAAGTGATGAGTGCCGGTACTGGGGTGTACCACAGCGAATACAATAAAAACCCAGACCAACCCATCAATCTGTTGCAACTCTGGGTGATGCCAAAAGCTCGGAATGTGACGCCTCGTTATGACCAAAAATCCGTCAAAGAGTTAAGAAAAAATAATGCCTTTTATCAGGTTCTCTCTCCCAATGCCCATGACGATGGTATGTGGATTCATCAAGACGCATGGTTTCATATGGGGGATTTTGACCAGCCCACCGAAACGGAGTATCAGATTAAAAAAGAGGGAAATGGCGTTTATATTTTCATGATCGAAGGTCGTTTAATGGCTGAAGATCAAGAACTCCACAAACGCGATGCTTTGGGAGTGTGGGAAACAGACAAAATTTCTTTTAGCACCCAACCCAATACTAATGTGCTATTGGTGGAAGTCCCAATGGTTTTTTAAAACATTATGAAAGAAAACGCTACTGCACTTGAATTGATCGAAGAACTGAAAAAACGCTTGTCCGAAGGCCAGTATAAAGACTCCGTACACAAGATCAAATTGATGACCGCCAGGGATATGATTTTGGAAATGATATCGAAATAAATCCGATATTTATTAAAAAATTATCCTTTTGGACAGAAGAGAATTTATCGCCAAAGGTGAAAAAGGTCTTCTGGGTGGAATTTGTATTCCCCCCCTTATGGCCAGTAAGCCTGAGGATATAGGAATTGAAATTGAACAAATTTCCTTCGGTTTGGACCATCATTTTTTTGGATATATTGGGCAATCGTTAACCATATCTTGGAATAAAAAAGGAAACCGTTTAGTTTGTCTTTCTAAACCATTCCACGACCATCTTCCGGGGAAAAACGAATCTGCCAATGTAAACTTGATCCATCTTGATCACAAAAAGAATGGACAGTACAAACTGGAAAAGCTCGATGAAAGTCAAGGATGGAATCATCACAACAACAATCAGGTTTTGGTTTCGGGTTTGGATGAAAAGCAAATCAGACAGCTTTTTATCATTTCCATTCCATCTAAAAACATTGAATCCATCGTATGGAAATGATCCCCCATCAAGGCATGAGTTTCGAGTCTGTTGGAAGAGGCGCAATGGGAATGCTGGCTTTGGTTTTATGGGCTTATGCCTTGAGCAGCAATCGTAAAAACATATCTTGGAAGGTAGTAGGAATAGGACTTCTCACGCAAATCATCATTGCCATTGGGGTGATCAAAATTTCATGGATCAAGAGTTTTTTTGAATACATCAGTGGGTTTTTTGTAAAGATTTTGGAATACACCCAAGAAGGCATACAAATGCTTTTGGGAACATTTGCCAATGTTGACCAATTTGGTTTTGTTTTTGTGTTTCAGGCCCTGCCCATCATCATCTTTTTTTCTGCCTTGACCTCACTCTTGTACTATTTTGGGATCATCCAAAAAACAGTGAACGTTTTGGCTTGGTGTTTACGAAGGTTATTCGGTATTTCGGGGGCAGAGAGTCTGGCTGTTGCAGGAAATATATTTTTAGGACAAACAGAGGCCCCTCTTTTGATCAAAGCTTATTTGGAAAAAATGACCCGATCGGAAATTTTTTTGGTCATGGTGGGGGGAATGGCTACTGTGGCAGGAAGTGTTATGGGAGCCTATATTGGTTTTCTCGGAGGGGAAGATCCAGTGCAGCGATTGGAATTTGCCAAAAGTCTTTTGGCTGCCTCTGTAATGGCAGCGCCTGGTGCAGTAGTCATCTCAAAAATTATGTTTCCCCAAGAAGACAACATTCCTGAACAGATCACTATTCCAAAAGACCGTATGGGAGACAGCTTTCTCAATGCTATTTCCAACGGGACCAGCCAAGGGGTTAGGATGGCAGTCAATGTAGGGGCTATGTTATTGGTATTCATTTCTTTGATTGCTCTGCTGAATGGAATTTTTTCAAGCATTGGAGAAACCACAGGACTCAATGCTTGGGTCGCACATCACACGCCCTATACCCAATTTTCGATTGAGTTTGTCCTCGGTTATTTGTTTGCGCCACTGATGTGGATTGTGGGTGTCGCCGCCGAAGATATGGCACTGATGGGCCAATTGTTGGGTGTGAAAATCGTGGCCAGTGAGTTTGTCGGATACATACAGTTGGCCGAACTCAAAGAGGTGAGCAGTGCTCTACACTTTGGCTATGAAAAATCGGTAATAATGGCAACATTCATGCTTTGTGGTTTTGCCAATTTTGCATCGATCGGGATACAGATAGGAGGCATCGGAATTCTTGCTCCAAGTCAGAGAAAAAACCTCAGTGCTTTAGGCCTAAAAGCCATGATCGCAGGATCGATTGTTTCCCTAATGTCGGCAACCATTGCCGGGGCAATTTTGGGTTGATACTACAATACCTTCACCCTAACTTTTTTCCAAGTTCGAACCAACAAGCCTGCAAAAACCAATGAAATCAAAGTGATGAGGGCCGCACGGCTGTATTCTCCATAAATCCAATAGCCTGTTGCAAACATCGCACCATAGATCATTCCGCAACCGAGTAACATCGCGGTAATTCCCGAAGGAACACTCCAGCCTGTGCTGTCGTCTGTAATATTGATTTTTTCGGCGGCTGCCTCTTCCACCACCTTTTTCCATCCTGGACCTCCCGGTTGAATTTTTTGATAAAAAGCACGCAAAACCGACTTGTCCTCTGCAGGAGTGAGATAAGTCACTGCAATCCAGATTGCAGAAGTCACCAAAACCACAAAAAGGTATTCTGACCAATAGGGCAATACTCCCATTTCTTCATCAAAAAAATAGGCTCCAACAGGAGTAGTTTTGAGTAAAATAGACAGAATCCCAGAAGCAAACATGGCCGAAATTTCACTCCAAGCATTGATCCTCCACCAAAACCATCTCAATATAAAAATCAGACCAGTGCCAGCACCAAAAGTGAGAAGGATGTCAAAAATTTGTAATGCACTCTGCAAAAGTAGCGCCAGTCCAGCGCTTAATATCATCAAACCGATGGTACACCATCTTCCCACCGCGACCAATCTTTTTTCGGAGGCATCGGGATTGATTTGGTTTTGATAAAAATCGTAAACCAAATAGGAGGACCCCCAATTCAGTTGGGTTGAAATGGTACTCATGTATGCCGCGATCAAGGAGGCCAAAACCAGGCCAATCCATCCGGCCGGTAATTTCACAAGCATCGCGGAGTAGGCCAAGTCATGGCCTAACTTATCGTCGGCGATATTCGGAAATGCTTCTTTAATACTGGCCAAATCTGGAAAGACAACCAAGGAGGCCAAAGCGACCAAAATCCAAGGCCAAGGCCTCAAAGCATAATGCATGATATTGAAAAAGAAAGTCGCCCCAATGGCATGATTTTCGTCTTTAGAAGCCAACATCCGTTGGGCAATATACCCCCCACCTCCTGGCTCGGCTCCAGGATACCAGGAGCTCCACCATTGTACCGCCAAGGGAATGATCATTAACGTTATTACCGCTTCCGTATTGGAAAAATCAGGAAGGATAGACAGTTTATCACTCACATTTTCGTGATTCAAAAGTGCCGTCATTCCTCCTACTTCGGGCAGATTGACCAAGTAGTAGGCCGCGCCAATGGAACCGGCCATGGCGACCACAAAAAGCAATAAATCGGTATAGAGGACCCCTCTAAAACCGCCCAATGTGCTAAAGGCTACAGTAACCAATCCTGCACTGATGACGGTTTGCCAAGGCTCCAAGCCCAGCATGATTCCTCCTATTTTGATGGCTGCTAAGGTTACCGATGACATCGTAATCACATTGAAGAGTATTCCCAAATAAAGCGCTCTGAATTTCCGGAGAAAACCCGCGGGTGGACCACCGTATCTGAATTCGTAAAATTCTATGTCGGTTTTAACGTTGGACTTACGCCACAGTTTGGCGTAAACAAAAACAGTAAGCAAGCCCGTGATGAGAAAAGCCCACCAAACCCAATTTCCTGCAACACCATTGTTCCGAACAATATCCGTAACCAGGTTGGGGGTGTCGGTAGAAAAGGTAGTGGCCACCATGGATACCCCCAATAACCACCAGGGCATATTTCGACCCGAAAGAAAAAACTCACTACTCGAGGACCCCGCCTTTTTGGAAACCCATACTCCTATAAAAAGTGATATTGAAAAAAAACTGACAATGATTGCCCAATCTATTCCTAAAAGTTCCATTTTTTTTTATTTAGAATACCAAAATAACCATTAATCCATAAACCTGATAAAATATTGTTAAACAATACTGTCATTCTATAATTTTAAATAGGTTTGTATCAAAAAAACGTTTCAATGTATTCGAAATGTAATCGCAAAGCGTTTCAGATTCCGCTCGCTGAGGGTGGACTTAAATTCCCATGCTCAAGCTTGTGGATGGGGTTGATCTTTGGAATACAATTGACTTTTGCGCAAATAGAAAACAACAATCCTTCCTTTAGTTTTCCTCCCAACAACAGCGATAATTCTACCCCACTTTTTGCCCCGCCCAAGGAGGAAAGTCCTTTTCTGAAAGGTAATTTTCTGGAAAAACCCTTGGATATGACCGACCCCAATGTGAGCGAAAAAGGTCCAAATATAAATATGGAAGATCAAGAAAAATTCCTCAATGCAGGTGATATTTATTTATCCAAACTCAAAGGAAAGGGAACAGAAGAGGGAAAAGATCCCAGAAAGTACAGAACCAATCAATATATGGGCGACTACAGAATTGAAGGGGATAAAGCACGTGTTATTTTTAGAGATCACGAATATCCAGACGGAGATCGTGTAAGAATTCTCCACAATGACATCGTGATTCAACCCAATGTGATGCTCGTTGAGCGTTTCATTGGATTAACAATCGACTTAGTTCCCGGATTCAATAAAATTGATTTTATAGCACTCAATCAAGGAAGTTCGGGCCCAAATACGGCCGAGGTAAGGGTCTATGATGAAAATGGAGATATGACTGCAGCCAACCAGTGGAACCTCGCCACTGGGGTAAGGGCAACCTATATACTCATCAAAGAATAACGACATTATTTGAGAGGAAGGAAAAGTCCCGTCAACAGGAGTAAAATGCCTCCATAGAGATAAGGCATATCCATAAAAGACAAGTTGGAATACATCCAATACACCACACAAAAACAGCCCAATGACAAGATAATGAGCGCTAATTTTAGGAGGATTCTAAAGTTCATTTTTAAGAGATTGAATGCAAATTAAAGGAAATTATGGAAGGGATTAAATATTATTTTATTGGATTGATGATTCTTGTCTTTGCCATATTGGCCAATTTTTTAGCCCTTCAATTGGGGCTGAAAACATGGTATGCATTTCTTGAGGGCTGGGGCAACGGAAATCCTCTAAAAATCAAAGACGGATTGTGGCTTTTTGTTATATATCCTTTGATTTTGGGGTGCAGTGCTAAATTGGCAAGTCTCATTTGGAATCTCTTATTCTGAATCGTCGGGGTTTTTCTCTTTTTGAGCTTTATGGGTCATAAGCAATAGGCCTAAAACACCAATCAAGCCAAAGAGAAAACCGATTGTAAATCCGAAGCCCTGAGTTCTACCCTTCTTTTCGGCCAAATAGCCTCCCAAGGCTCCCGTAGCAACCCCAAGGGCCAATGACAGCAAAAAGAAAGAAGTTGTCATGTGGTTTTAGCGATTAATTTTTTGTGTCCTAAAAGCACCAAAGAATAGATCAAAACCCCTACTGGGCCCAACATAAAGGTGCACAAAAGAGGCAATATCATCCATGGATGTTTTACGGCTTTTTCTTGGCTGTTTTTGAGCATCCAACAGCCCACCCAAAAATCGAAAGCCAAGTAATGCAACCAACCGGCAGCCACCCCCTGTGGATTTGCATTTTGAAACATTTCGGTCAATCCATTTAAGGAAGAAAAATCAGCGGAAAAAGTCCCGGATGTAATACTCAAGAAATAAATATAGCCCAGAGCGATCCCCAAAGGAACCCAGGGATAGGCAATGATTTTTTGGGTCAATCTCCTTTTGGGAAACACCAATAGAAGCCCCCAAAACAGCAAAATTCCTGAATTGAAAAAATTAAAAATGGTTTCGTAAAACATATTCTTAACCCAAAAATAAAACCATTTTTTTAGATGGCTTCGCTATCTTAGGGTTTTCTTTATGAAGATCTTCAAAGACATTAATGGCCACAGGGTTGACCCCATTCAGCATACGCTGAATATTCTTAAAGAACACCCCAATGTGCAAATTCATATAGGGTCTGACTCTCAAAATGTGGGTAAATCAACAAAGTACGCTACTGTGATCGCCTATCGATTTGGGAGCAGGGGAGTACATTATATTTTGAGTAAAAAAGTGGAAGTTTTGATTACCGATATGTGGACCCGTTTATGGAAAGAAGCCGAAATGAGTATTGATGTTGCGGAATGGCTTACCCATCAAGTGAGCGTGAGAATCGAGATCGACATGGATTACAACAGTGATGAGAGCTTTAAGTCCAATAAATTGATCTCTGCCACCAAAGGTTGGGCAAATTCCTTGGGGTATAAAGTGAATGTAAAACCCGATAATCAAATCGCAACCCGAGCGGCAGACTATCATTGTAAATAAACTAAAGCCAGCCTTTGACTATTTTTTCAACCCCAAAACGCACTACATCAGTGACCGGAAGGTTCAATTCACTTTCCAAATACGCAAACTGATCTTGAGCTTCTTTTTCAGTCAAATTTACCGTATTGAGGGCCACCCCCATTACCTTAGGGTTTCCAAAGGTTCCCACAACCGAGGCCAATGCCTCATTGAGTGCAATAAAATCCTTAAGTGGAGGAATCTTAATCGAGTCGAGATGTCTAAGCGATTTCTTATCGGCACGGTGACATAAGATCATATGTGTAGGGCAACTGCCTCTCATAAGCGGGAGGGTAGCCGTGCTGCCTGGGTGCAAGAGCGACCCTTGTCCTTCAATAATAACCAACGATCGGTCTTGCTGTTGCATGACCATTTGTTCGACTGCTCCACAGGCGTGATCTACTTTTAAAGCATCCAAAGGGATCCCACTTCCCATGAGCGTAATTCCAATTTGTCCCGTGGCTACAAAACTTGAATCGATTTGGTTTTGTTTGGCCCAACGATAAATCTCCAAGCCAGCTGTCATTTTTCCACAAGCCATATCGGTACCAATCATCAGCAATCGTTTGTTGGTCAATTTCATCGCTCGTCCCGAAGCAATTTTGGGAACGAATTGTGGAATTCTCACATCCCAAATCCACTGATTTGAGGTTTGAATATAGGGCGCAAATTGTTCTCCTAAGCTGTCGTGTAACCCATTGATAATACTCAGTCCACTTTTCAAGGCTGCTGTAATAAGAGGAAACCATGCATCGGGTATTTTTCCCCCAGAAGGAGCAATGCCCAACAAAAGTACCTCGGCCCCTTGATCGATGACCTGATCCAATTTTGCATAAATGGGAATGTCTCTCTCAATCGGATGTTCTCGATTGAGGTTACTTCCGTCATAATCAGAATCGATAATGCCTACAATAGGATTTTCGAGATAGCGCGCTGCCCCCAAACCCATTTTCCCATAATCACTATGGAGAAAACCTTCCATATAAATGGCTACTTTTTGATCCGGCTTAAGCATAGAATTCGGGTTTTAAAAAGGCTCCATGGCCCGGCACAAAATCGGGAACTGTAACCCCTTCTATCAATTGAACTCCTGAGGCAGGATCTGGAGATAGATTGTAGTGAGAGTCTAAGTCAATATGATCAACTCCTCCCGAAAGCGCAGCAGCAGCAGCAATAGAAACAGAAGATTCACTCATGCATCCAATCATGGTTTTGAGTTGATATTTTTTTGCGTTTTCAATGATTTTAAGGGCCTCGGTGATTCCCCCGCATTTCATCAATTTAAGGTTCACCCCATCGATGTAATTTGCCCATTTGCCAACATCCTCTGCATAGCGGCACGATTCGTCTATATAGATCGGTAATGGACGATTGGGGTAAAGGTATTGGAGTTCAGATTCCTGACCTTCCTGTAAGGGTTGTTCGATATAGTCAACCCCTCTATCGGCTAGCCATTTCATCATATAAATCGCTTCTTTGGTGTTCCAACCTCCATTGGCATCTACTCTGATTTTGATTGGATATTTTTGAAGGCTTTCAAGGACTTGAGCAAACATTTGTTGATCGGCCTCTATCCCTTCGGGAGAGCCGAGTTTAATTTTAAGCGCTTTAGCAGTGGTGTTTTCCAACAAAAGAGAAATCCTCTCTTTCACTTGTTCTGGGGGAATGATTCCCAATGTGAGAGAGGTAGGCACCGAAGGTTTTGGGAAATTGAGCAATTGATGAAGTGGCGATCCCGCTTTTTTGGCTTTCCAATCCCAAAGTGCTATGTCCAAAGCGGCAAAAGCGCAAGGGGCGATGCCCCAATGTTTGGCCTCTTGATTGAGTTTTTCTGAAGAGGTGATTTCAGTCTCTTCTAAAAAAGCGCTGAGTTGACTCTGCATTTCTTCGGGTGTATTGGCCTTCTCATTTTTACCTGGAGCCCCTTCTCCCCATCCGGTAAACCCCTCTTGGTCGAGAGATAAAAACAAATTGTAGGAATTCCCTCTAACCCCCCTGCTGATGGCCAATGGGAATCTTTTTTGGAGCAATACCGTATGGAATTTCAACTGCATCATTTTGCCTTTGGATGGTATCGAAATAATTTCGGGTAATTGTGAATCAATAGTGCTATAACTAACACCCCCAAACCATTGGAGAAAGCATCTACCCAGTCCCCTTCTCGGTTTGTGGTTAAAAAATGTTGTCCCAATTCAATGAGACCTCCAAAAATAAAAGCCACTGAACCCCCCAGCATCAGAGGACTGCTTCGTTTCAATTCTTGAGCAGAAGCTTTTATAAATGTCCCTCCCAAAATCGCATAGAATACAAAGTGCGCCAATTTATCTTGATTTTGAAACCAAGGTTCTCCACCATCCACACTTACGGGATGAACAAAACTCAAATAAAGAACCAGTCCAGCCCAAACAAGGGAAAAAAGAGACCATGAATAATTTTTCATCGATAATTGGGGTTGTGAAATTTATCGCTTCAAATATATAAAACCTTTTAAAGAAGGCTGACCGTTTCCTAAGTCTAAAATATAAAAATACGTTCCCTCTGGGACCTCTCGAACTTTTGAATTGGCGGCTCTCATTTCTCCCCTCCAATCATTTTTGTAGGGGGCTTCTTGGAGGATGACCGATTCCCATCGGGAAAAAACGGTCAATCGATGGTCGGGATACTGACCCAGTCCCTCTATGATCCAATTTTCATTCTGCCCGTCATTGTTGGGAGAAAAGGCATTGGGAATCCTCAAGGGTTGATAATTGAGTTGGATTTCTTGGGAAAAAATCAATGGGTCGCAACGATACGCTTTTGAGCTGATCGCTGCCCGAAACTTCCAGCTCATCCATGTCTCCTGAGGATCGACCAAAATCAAGGTGGGGGTATGTACCCCTCTAAAGGAATCCGAGGGGGGTATGTTTTGCCACGTAGTGCTTGGCGGTTGCAATATTTGCCACTGTATCTCCCCCTGATCCGGTTGCGAAATCGCAATGCTTAAACGGATGTTCTGGTCTGGGTAAACCACAACCGAAGTAGGGGGCTGCTGCTCTATCACAGGTTTTTGAGGGAGTTCCAAATAATCACTTTGTCCCGAACTGTCATGGTCTGCCGGAGTCGTATAGCCACTGGCCGAAATTACCCTTCCCAAGGCGTCGACCACCACCGGACTTGATCCCAACAAACCGTCTTGATCAGGATCTTCAAAACCCGCCTCAATTACATCAAAACATCCGTCTCCATCACTGTCCAAATCCAAACGATTGATCCTCCCATTTTGATCAAAATCTTCCTCTGTTTCTTCGGTATCTAAAATTCCATCGTTATCGTCATCCAAATCTATGTGGTCCACAACACCATCTTGATCACAGTCCAAATCTACTGTGATGGGAAGGCTTATACTGCTATTCAAAAAATCACAATTGTCATAGGGTTCGGTAAGATCTTTAGCTTCTTGAGCATTGGTAACGCCGTCCCCATCGATGTCAATATCACAAGCATCCCCTATACCATCTCCATCCAAGTCCTCTTGTTCTGGGTTGAAATCCTCAGGACAATTGTCGTATTTTTCATGTAGATCATCCCCATCAGCATCGATATCGGTGTCTACCGTGATCAAGTTGAGGGTAATATAGTCGGTGCTTCTGTAATCCAAATCGGCGGTTAGGGGATCAATCATAAAAAACAACTGGGAAGAAATATCGCCATCAACCAGATGGTCCTCCGAGCCCGTTACACGAATGGTCTGGGGTTGATTCCAATTTTCGGGAGTAAAAATCAAAAAACTTTTATCAATGCCCACCTCAGTAGGATCGGATACCAATACATTGATCGTGACATCTGAGGTCGGTGGTGTATTTAATTGAAAGAAAAGTGTGGTTGAATTCCCAGACTCGTGGAGTGGAGACAAAAGATTGAAAGAAGTGGTAACCGCACCAGATTGGGCCGGAATCGCAGCGGCTACTTCTCCTGTCAAAACAATTCCAGGGAAATCGTTGTCCAAATTGACCAAAATCAAATCGGCTACCGAAGCTGCAGTCAATTGGTCATAACTCGAATCTAATGATCGTGGATCCCCCGTTACCAATTTTACATTTTGACTTCCGTCCAATAAAACATCATCCAATCCCGTCAAAACGATTGCATTGGAGAACGGATCATTCCAATTTTCACTTTTAATCGTGATTTCTGTTTCTAACAATGCCATTTCATCGCCATTCTCTTGGAGACTGATCGACAAGGTCACGTCGGCGTCGTTCAGGGGTTTGGTGTTGAGTGAAAAGCCCACCTTCAGCTGATCTCCATTTTCATCGGTCTGAAAATCCTCCTCTTCCAAATGAATCGTTATACCGGCAAAATCATTGTCTTGATTGGTCATCACTATTGGAGGGATACTCGCGGGAATAATACTCCCAAAATTAGGGTCTGAACTTATTATGGAATTGATAAAAATTTGGTAATTGACCGCGCCATCACTAATGGGGACAGAATCATCTACCCCATTGACGGTAATCTGCTGGGGTTGATTCCAGTTGGAGGGCGAAAAGTTTAATACATTGGAACTTAAAATCCCCTCATTGATATTACTGCTGGCCCAAACGATTTGAACAGGATGGTCGGGCTGTGCACTGAGGCGAACCAAAAAACTCCCCGTCTCTCCAGATTCTCCCGTCAACAAATCCAATGGACTCAGTAGAATACTGGCCATATCATTATCCCTATTGATTACATCGATACTTTGGGCGGGTTCTGTTACGAAATTGGGATCAGAAGCAGCATCGACCGAAACAGAGATTTGAGTAAGCTGATCTCCGTCAATCAACAGATCGTCTACTCCACTCACCACTACCATTTGTGGAATATTCCAATTCAAGGGAGTAAAATGCAACCGAGTAAAGGCCGGGTTTACGGCAACTTCAGTATTGGGGTGGGAAGCCACCTCCAAAAACACATCCGAGTTGGGCTTAATGTCCAAAACCACTGAAAAAGTGGCGATATTTTCATCTTCACTCAAGTGATTTGAAATCGATCCAATACTGAAACCGGGCTGATCGTTGTCCAAATTTTTAAAGATCAAATCGGCAATATCAAAGGCGTCCAAAGCATCATAAACGGCATCGGCTGAGGTAGGATCCGAAGTTTCCAGTACCAAAAAAATATCCCCATCCACCAGACTGTCGTCCAATCCTGTAAGGATGATTTGGTTATTGAAGGGTTTGTTCCAATCCGAATTCAAAATGGTAAGGCTTGTAGTGGATAGGGATACCTCCGCTGAGTCCCCCAATACAGAAAGTCCAAAACTTACATCTGCACCTCCAAAAGGCTGAGAGAGGAGGTGGAATTGAACGACAAAAAAACCGCCATTTTCGTCGGTAGTAGCCTCGCCTCCTACAACCGTTAGTGCTATTCCAGGTCCTGAGTTGTCTTGATTGATCAAATGGATGTCCTCCACGGTACTGCCATCCAAAGCATTGTAATCGGCATCGGTGGAACTCACATTTCCGGTAATGATTTGATACGCCACATTACCGTCCTTGAAGGGAATGGGGTCGGGCAAACCTGTGACGACCACCGTTTGGGGGATGTTCCAATTGAGGGGATTGAATTGAATATTCGTCTGGCTTACATTTCCCTCAGTCAAGTCGGTTGAAGATAGATCAATAGAGACGATTCCTTGGGGCTTTGACAAAAGCTGAACGGTAAAAAAAGCTGTATCCCCGTTTTCACTCGTCAAATTATCCAAAACCACAATTTCAATAGCGGCTGTGTTAATGTCCAAAATCGTTAGGCTAACGGTTTGGCTTTCGGCAAAAGCATAACAGTTTTGAGTCAACGCGCGGTTGATCGAAACCACGGGATAAATGACCTGATCTCCATCCAATAGGTCATCGGTTTTGGGAATAATACTGACCGATTGTTGCACCCTCCAATCGGCTGGAGTAAAAATGAGTTGAGTGGGAGATACTACGGCCTCGGTAATATCGGGATTAGAAATATCTAACACCACATCGGAAGCGGGAATTGCATCCAAAGCAACCCAGAATGATGTGGGCGAATCTGTTTCACTCAAGCGAAAAAGAGCCGGGGTGAGACTAAAGGATTTGGGTGGGACCATGGTGAGCTGGGCAGTAGTCGATATCACAGGATCACAGAGGTATTCTCCTTTGGAAACCGTAACCCGATATTGAGAATTGTGTAGCCCATTATCGGCAGGAGTGATGCTCAAATTCGATGAAGTGGTATTGCTGTAAATAGCGCTATCATTTATGTCGACCCAATCTGTTCCGTTCCATATTTGCCATTGGAAAACCGGTTGCACCAAATCGGTCTCCACTTCAAAATGGGCCGTTTCCCCCAGGCATAAACTTTGTGAAACGGGTTGACCCGTGATGCTGGATGCCAAGGGAGCTACACCTACTTCTTGAAAATCATACACTCCCGATAGATCTCCGTCTCTCGGAACAGTATATCCATCAGGAGCTGCCACCAAACCTAATGAACTTACCGATACAGGCGAGGCGCCCAACCTTCGATCGGGGAAAGGGTCACTGTCCGTAAAACCCGCTTCTATGACATCCGAACAGCCATCGCCATCGCTGTCTAGATCGTATGCATCGGGGATTCCATCTCCATCGGTATCCAAGTCATTTTGGTTTAAAAACAAATCCCACTTGAGTACCGAGGTAGAGGTAAGACTATTATTGAAATGAGTCAATTTTATGTTTTGCATATTTTCCCCAAGGAAAGAAAAAATGGGGGGAGTGGTAAGGGATGGGTTGAATCTGAATCGGATTTCATTGGCAGAATATAAAGTAATCCCCGACTCATAGTCGTTGTCATAATTCGAATCGACCAAAATATGATTGTTGGGGTTCCACAGGGAAATACTCTTGTTGGGATTATTTGTTGATATCACAAAAAATTCTTCTTCCAAATAGTCGTGCTTGTGATCAAGCTTATAGATCCATTTGAAATTGATCTCCTCCTTAAAGTTCCATTCCATTTGATTTTGCTGGGCTCCAGGAGCAAGAGAAGAGGTTATTTCTCCAATGGCCGTTTGTGTAATGGAGCCGTTGGGAGCTACTACACTAGAGACTGTGTATGCCCCTGCTGTAGTGATGGTCACTGTTTCGACAATCAAGGGGTTGTTGATATCCGAAATATCGAGTTGATAAATCCCCATAGACTCGTAAGAATTATAAATTCCATCATTGTCCAAATCCAAATCTATATTGTCGTTGATTCCGTCGCCGTCAAAATCGGGTGGGCAGATACTTACTACTGCGGGTTCGGAATAAGCAATACTGGTCAATCCATCGCAACTGAGCTGGGCTTTGATTTTGTAAAATCCCGGATGAGTAGGCGTATAAGGGTTGTCACTTGACCCTAAATCTACATACCCAGTTCCATCGTCAAAAAACCAAGTATAACTGTCATAATTCTCCAATCCTAACCCTCTCAATTCAACATTGGGCAGACATTTTTCACCGTTCAAGCGGGGAGATTGAATTACCGTTTCGGGGGGCGAAAGGAATCCAGAGTAAAACCCTCCAGAAGTGGCAGCACCGTTTTGATTATAGTAGGCACAATAAAGTTCTTCAGAGGAATTAACGGAAACATTTCCCGTTAGATTCTGAATAATATAGGCCTTGTATTGGGCCCCCGCAACAGTTTCAGGGCCCGTAACACTGACCCCTCCCATAAAACTGGAATCGTCCAATGATTTGTCGGTATTATTTGCATCAGAAAAAGTGACAGAAGCGGTTTGATTGGTTACCACGGTTACAAAGCCAGGGAAAGAGGCCGTTCCAATTTTATCGATTTGAGGAATATTGTCTACCCTTCCTTGCGATCCACAAGAAAGAGGAGGCACAAAAAACATGGCCTGATTGGCCTCACTGTTACTTCCAATTCCCTGCCAAACAAAAGTCTTTTTTGAGGTGCTCACAAACAGTGTGTTGTTGGAACCTGCATTCCTAAAATAATTTCCCTCAATCAAATAATAATCTCCCGCAGATGCCAAAGTAGCAATGGGAGTAACCCCTCCGTCAGTAAAAATTTCTGTATTGTCCTGGTCGGCAACGATAAGAATGTTCTCCCATCCATCCGATCCACTTCCCCTTACAAAAATATATTCGGTACCTATTTTATCGGCTCCCACCAATTGATCAATTCCATAATCTCTCCCTCCTCCGTTATGAAAACTTCCATTGGCCGAACCCGAATTTACGGCTATGGGTTTGTCTGATTTAATCGAAACCCCGATCAAACCGTCTCGATTCGCAGGGGCATCTTCGGCCTCGGCCGCTATCAAATAGGTTTCCCCACGGTCCAAGCTCACCGTTAATGAAAATGTACCTGATCCTGGTGGAGATGAAATATTGACTAAGCTGAGGGCTTTATCCAAATGATCAAAAGTGACTTGGGTAGCGTCTTCTGTTGCCATTAAAGAAATGAAATTCAGGTAATTGGCATTGTTGTTGTCCGATCCAGGATTATCGCTGGTAAACGTTCCTGATCTAAAAGAAGTCCCCAGTGCAGACAATCCTTTACTAACCAATGCCCCTGCTTGAGGGAAACTGTCCCCTCCTCTGCTATCGGCTCTTAATCTTAGGGCGACATAAATGGGAGCGTTTGCCCTTATGATATAGCCTTTATCGTCCATAACCCTTCCCGCATAAAATGGCGAATTCGCGATGGCAAAAGACGTTGCGCCATCCCCAATCGGGACAACGTCTGGAAAAGAATTTGAAACCACCCCCAAAATATAATCCTCTGGCAAGGACCCAATGGGGGTAATCGTATAATTCACATCAGCCACAGAGGGTGTGGAAATGTATATGTATTGATCTCGAGGAAAAGCATTGGAATTGGAGGCTCCATGTGCCGCTATGGGAGGAATATAATGCTCTTTACTGAGTTGGGCCGATACATATTGCACCAGCAGCAACGTTATCAAAGAAAAAAGTTTACTGGAGCCAGCACCCCTCATTATAAAGTTGGACTAAATTAAATATTCTAGGGGCAAAGCTTAAAATTAATCATTAAAATCACATATTCGGATTAAACTGTCTTTTATCTTAACTTTGAATAATTTATTTACTATATATATTGTTTACAATTCTCCTTTTAAGGCAACATTTCTTTCGAGTACTCCTGTTTTTGCCTTTTTTAATTCAAGGGCAACAAGAGTTGACTTTCTCACAGTATATGTTCAATCACCAAAGCCTGAATCCTGCCTATGCCGGCTCCAAAGAATACACCCATTTTGCTATTCTCCACCGAACGCAGTGGTTGAATTTTCCTGGAGCTCCAGAATCACAAGCCTTTACGTTCAATCATAAAATAAGTTCAAAAAATTTTGGCTTTGGGTTGACGGGGGTGAATGATAAAATTGGCCCTTTAAACGGCAATCGTATTGCCATCGATCTTGCCTATCATCTCCCTCTAAATGATGCCTTTTTGGCCGTGGGCATCAAAGTAGGAATCTCTAACTTTGATTTTGATGAGAGTTTGATTCAAACTACCGAACCCAATGATCTTGCCTTTACTTTTGACGAAGAAGGTAAGTTTATCCCCAATGTTGGTTTTGGGATGTATTATCATAATTCAAGATGGTATGCGGGATTTTCTATTCCCTGGTTTATTGAAAAAGAAAATCTTAAATTACAACGGCATTATTATGGTATTTTTGGAGGGCTTTTTAGTTTATCCAACCAGATTAAAGCTAAGCCCAGTGGCTTGATCAAACACACCCAGGGATCTGCATTGAGTTATGATTTGAGTATGCTTTTACTTTTTAGAGAGCTTTTTTGGATAGGCCCACAAATCAGGTCGTCTATAAGCGATGCGCCATCGAGTACCTCTTTTGGAGGAGGGCTCGGAATACTCGGTGGGATCTACCTCAACAAAAATATTTCCTTGGGCTATGCTTTCAACACCTCTTCGTTGGGAGAGTTCGTCAGTATCCATCATTCCACCCACGAGATCCTGCTGCGTTTTGATTTGATTCCTGCTGTAAAAACCATGCTTCGCTCACCCAGAATATTTTGATGATGAGGCCTTTATTCTTATTTCTCGGATATTTTGTTTTTCAAGGGATTTTGGCTCAAGTTTCTGTCGAAAATACGCGTACATTGGAATGGGCCGAGTACTATTATATGAATAAAGTTTATGACAAAGCCCAATCACACTATCTTAAAGTGGGAGAGGATCTCCCCCTTGAGTCGAGAAGAAATTTTTCAAAAATCTATGCCCTAAAAGGACAACTTCAACAGGCGGCTCAAGTCCTCCGGCCTTTAGTCGATTCTGATTCGGCTCAAGTGAATGATTATTACTACTTCGCTTCCTACTTGACCGACAATGATCAATTGAGGGACGAATACCGGCGTAAAGCCATTCGATTGCACATGGAGGAGGTTCGAAAACAGTCCCCTACATCCTGGAAATCTCCTTATCAATTGACTCCTTTGACCCTAAATACAGAAGGTCCAGAGTTTGGAGCACACTTGATGACTATCCATAATAATACCTTATTGATATACACACAGAAACAATCTAATGTCTATACTAAAGGTTTAGGTCGTAGAATGGATTCAAAACACAGTATTTTTAATCTTTATCAAGCCCAATGGAATCCTGAAACTTTTCAGACCAAAGAAGTGCAAGCTTTTCCTTTGGGAGTCAATTCTGTTTTTCAAGACGGTCCCTCCAGTTGGGATCCTAACGATCAAATTCTCTATTTGACCCGTAGTAGTGAAAACATCCAAAAGCAAAAAGCCTTACAATTGGACATTTATGCGGGGTCAACCGCCGGGGGCAAAAAACAAATCGCTCAACCTCTACCCTTCAATATTAAGGGCTATTCCAGTCTTCACCCTGCTGTAAGCGAACCCGATAGAAGACTGTATTTTGCAAGCGATCGCCCTGGAGGTTTTGGAGGAATGGATTTGTATTATGCAGATATTCTGGGAGGGGAAAATTACAGTTCGCCAGTCAATCTTGGACCCGATGTGAATACCCAAGGCGATGAAGTTTTTCCTTTTGTACACCAAGGGAAATATCTCTTTTACAGCGCCAAAACAGGGAATGGAAAATTATCTCCAAAGCTGGCCATCAATACCGTTGATGTGAGGTGGAATGTGATGGAATTGCCCAGTCCCTTCAAGAGCAAACAAGATGATTTTTCTTTTTACTTAGAGGAAAATTTGGACTACGGTTTTTTGAGCTCCAATCGGGAGCAAGGCAAAGGAGACGACGATCTATATGCCTTTAAATTCACCCCTCAGTTAGCAGGTTTGGAGGATGCCTACACCTATAATCCTATTGATACGCTGATCGTATCCCAAAATAGTGTGTTGAAAAATGACGAGGAATTAATGGGGGCTCAAGACCCCTTGACGGCGCTGTTTCAAAAAGAGGCGGAATTGGTCAAAAATGTAAAGCACGGTATACTTCAATTGAATCCTAACGGGACCTTTCTTTATAAAAATCTTTCTCCGACAGCAATCCAAGATTCTTTTACCTATACCGTAAAAAGCAAATACGGAAAATCCAAAGAGATAAAAGTACTTTTACAACGCGCTGAAGTAGCCATGGAACAGTTGCCCGAAGTATTGAAAAAAACCTTTCTCCCCATTTTTTACCCTTTCAACAATTCCAATCTGCTGATCGATTATAAAGACCGAGTGGATGCAGTGGTCGCTGCCCTGAAGGCCAACCCTCATATGATTGTAGAAGTGAGTTCTTATTCGGATTGTCGTGGAAGCAAAGCCTACAACCTCAAGCTCTCTCAAGAAAGGAACCAGACCATAATCGATTATATAAAGGAACAGATCGAAACCGAAAATAGAATTTTTGGAAAGGGTTATGGCGAAGAGACAATTGCGGAGAACACCTCGGGGGATTATCTGATTGTAGGGGGTGCTTTTTTCAATCAGGAAAATGCGCTCACACAACAAAAAGTAATCGATAGCTTTGGGTATAAATCCGAAATTCAAAAACTTGATAATGGTGTTTACCGCATTATTGTAGGTCAAGCAGATTCCTATGCTGGAGCTCAAGAGATTGTCGATACGCTCCTAGAAAAGAATCAAAAAACCTGGATTAAAAAATCGGATTGCGATTATCTTTCAGAGGCAATACATCTGCAAAACAGAAGAACCGATTTTAAAGTGATTCGTTATTAGAGTAGGGTTTTTACTTTTGAAAACGGTATATTGCTAAACAGGCTCCTGATTATGAAAAATCTATTTTTGTGTTGCTCATTTGTAGTATGGGTTTCTTGTTCTAAAACCGCTGATGACAATGTTGAAATCGACTCGACGATTTCGACCGATGTGCCAGCCGTTTACAAAAAAATTTACGGCGCTTCCCAAATCACCGTGGAAGGTGCGTATGTTGTAATTAAAGTGGAGGGTATCCCAGACCACAGCAGCCCTTATTTCGATAGTACCCATGCTCTTTATTCAGGCTATAATGGGGTAAATCCTGATTTTAATTTGAATCCCAACCGAATCAATAGTTTTGATTTTACCTATAAAATTCCTCTTAATCCAAAAGAGTCCGGCAATAAAAGTAATACTCGACTGGGCGCTATGGGAGTTTCCCTCAACGGAGTTGCGATTTTCAACCAATATGCAGGACCCAACCTTCCTCTGACCAACGAAATCAATTCTTTCGATCAATTCAACGGCCATCCCGAAAGAACAGGGGTGTATCATTATCATATTGAACCCCTCTATCTCACCCAAGAAAAAGGAAAAGACGCCTTAATGGGTTTTCTTTTGGACGGATTCCCGGTCTATGGTCCTGAAGAAAATGGAAGTAGAGTGACCAATAGCGATCTCGATGCTTATCACGGTCACCATCACCCTACTGCCGATTTTCCAGAGGGCATTTACCACTATCACATCACCGACAACGACCCTTACATCAATGGCAATCAATACTTTGGCACCCCTGGTACGGTTACTCAGTAGCGCCCTACTTTTTTTGGGCTTATTGAATTGTGAAAACGAGAAATCAATGCTCACTTGGGTGGCCAATGCCGATACTCTAACATTGGTCGGCAAAGGCCCTTTGAAATACTACAATCATCAACCCTTCACGGGAATGCTTTTTAAGTTGGATTCGCTTTCGAGAGATTCTCTTTTCATTGAACACTATCTCTTGGGATACAAACACGGAAGGTTTAAAAGATTTTATCCCAACAACCAATTGTTTGAAGAAAGAAGCTATCGCATGGGAAAAAAAGAAGGAAGGCATCTGGGATATTGGGAAAATGGGAATTTAGCTTTTGAATACCACTTGGAAAACGATGAGTACCACGGAAGTCTGAAAGCATGGAACGCTAATGGACAAATCATAAAATTTCTCCGTTATGAACGAGGACAGGAGGTAGGACGACAACAGCTTTGGTATGACGATGGAGCCGTGAGAACGAATTACATTATTAAAAACAATCGGCGTTATGGATTGTTGGGAACCAAAAATTGTACCAATGTATCGGACAGCATTCAGTAGTATATGGGTGGTCGTTTTGTTGTGGCGGTGTTCCCACCCAAGTGAGTTGCCCTATTACAATACCCCTGACTTTACGCCCTTGTTTATCGAAAATGCTTTGGAGGTGGAAAAGCAAATCGATCATCACATTGCTGCATTTGAAGCCACCGATCAACATAATCAAACCATTGGCCTAAAAGACCTCAAGGGGAAGGTGCATGTGGCCAATTTTATGTTTACCCGTTGTACCAGCATTTGCCCTATTATGACCAACCACCTCATGACTATTGCCGATGCTTATGAAAACGAAGCTCGGTTTTCTATACTTTCATTTTCGGTTACCCCTTGGATGGACTCCCTTCCGACTTTACGTTCTTTTGCGAAGAGCTATGGGATAAAAGCTAAGAATTGGCATTTGCTCACGGGTCAAAAAAATGAGATTTATTCTTTGGCAAGACGCTCCTATTTCGCCGAAAAGAATTTGGGCTATACCAAAGACAGTTCAGAATTTCTTCATACCGAACACTTGGTTTTGGTAGATTCGAATCTCCGGCTTAGGGGCATATACAACGGAACTTTAAAACCAGACATCATCCAACTCCAAAGCGATATTGCACAGCTTTTGGATTGAACTTAAAAGCAAAAGTCCGAAGCCAGGGGTTGTGGACAGGTAGGATTAACTTGTGGAAGATCGGTAAATCTCCTCAAAAGAAAAAGACTATGCGTTCAGAAGTTCTTTTCTCAATTCTAAGTAATTGTTTTGATTGGTTTGAACAAAAACCTCTGAAGTGCCGCTTTGATGATTTTTAAACCCCTTTTGGGATACTTGGTGGCATTCTTTGTCCAGATTCTTTACAGACCAATACTTCATTTCATAAATCACAGGAAAAAGGTCAATTCCTTTATCGGTCAAATAATAAAATTTGACCTTTTTATCTTTTTTGGATAAAACGTGATCGATAATTCCACCTATTTCTAAAAACTTTAATCTACTGGTTAAGACAGTGGTAGAAATCTTTTCGGGGGATAGTAAAAACTCTCCAAATGTCTTTTTACCTTGAAATAAATCTCTCACGATGATAAGAGACCACTTATCCCCTATAATGTCTAAGAGGTTGACCAACGCACAAGTCGAACGATTGTATTTGATGGTTGTTAATTTAAATTATTTGTTTCAGCACCTGTATTTAAGCCCCTTGGTGAGTTTAAAATTTTAGCAGTCGGGGTATTCTTAAGGAAGAAACAAATCTTCTCTGAAGGGGACCAGATGTATTGATTCAGTATGTAATTTTATAAAAAAATTCTCTATCCCTATTTTTAAAAATCATTTTTTTCGGATCGCTATTGTTGATTTTATCGATCCTTTAAAAAAAATTATGGGAGTCAAGGCTTAGATTAGACAACTGTAGTTTATGCCTTTCCCATCTCTTCATCGTTAGATTTGATTTTTTAGGCCTCTTTCATAATTTCATTACATTTAGAAAAATTCTTAAGATGAAAAAATTGCTGTGGCTTTGTATTTTAGGAGGGGGAAGTGTAATGGCTCAAAATGCTTTTGAACCCCTCCCCTTGGCGACTGAATTGCTGAACAGTCTTACTGCCTCTCAAAAAGAAATCGTTTCTTTTGATTTGGAAGACCCCGCCAAATCCCGTTGGCACTACCTGCCCCATTCTTCCTTTTTGCGCGAAGGCTTGCCCTTGTCTGATATGACGGCCGATCAAGTTGAAAAAACCTATGCCTTGCTGGAGGCCTATCTGAGTGAAAGTGGCTACGACCAAATGCAACAAATCATCGCTCTGGAAAACTACCTGGCGGAAGTGGAAAACAATCCCATAAAAAGAGATCCCACCAAATACTACCTCGCTTTCTACGGCACTCCACACCAGGATTCGCTATGGGCCTGGTCGTTTGAAGGACACCACATCTCTCTCAATTTCACCATCGGAAAAAACGAAATTGCTTTTGCCCCCGCTTTCTGGGGATCCAATCCCGGTATTGTTCCCGACGGAGCAGAGAAAGGAAAACTCATACTGAAAAGTGATCACAACCTGGGGTTAGAACTGATTCATTCCCTCACTCCCCAGCAATTGTCAACAACCTTGATCAGCTCCAAAACCTATGGAGATATTCTAAGCCTCAATAAAGCTGAAGTAAGGCCTTTTGAAAACAACGGTATCTCCTTCAGCCAATTGAAACCTTCTCAAAAGGAACTGCTGAAAACCATCGTGTACCACCACCTGGACCGCATGAAAAAAGGAGTGGCCCAAAAAGCAATCGAAAGGCTCGAAAAGGAAGATTGGGACCGTATAACGTTCAGCTGGGCAGGAGAAATGGAAAAACTCACTCCCTATTATTATCGCATTCAAGGGCAAAGCTTTTTGATCGAATACGACAACTCCCAAAACAACGCCAATCATATACATGTGGTTTGGAGAGAGTTTGAAGGTGATTTTGGAAAAGACCTGATTCGAGAACATTATCTGCATACAGGACATTGATTTGGTGGTGTGGATCTTATTTTTGAGAAGTAGGCACTTACTGGCCGTTAATGATATCCGTAATACTAACCGGTGTTTTATTAGTTTAACTCAAAAGTTGAAAAGCAATTTTATTATTCCTTTTCGTTCTTAGTTGTTACGATTATAACACCGTTGGGAGCGTTATATTTTTTCAAAGCCTGTTCATCTTTAACCACTTCTAGGCTTTCGATATCATCGGGAGATAATTTAGTAAGCTTTTCTTGGTTTGATTTCTCTCCATCAATAATCACCATCGGGTACTTTCTCTCCTTAGTGGTGTAACCTTTAACCTTTTTCTTAGGCTTATCCCTCATATTCTTTTTTGTTACAATAAGAATGACGCCATTCTGTGTGTTGTATTCTTTTAATGCCTTATCTCCTTTAAGAATATTTATAGCTTTTATTTTTGTCCAACAAATCCAATGAGAAATCGAATTTTTTTCCATCGACATAAATGTCTGGTTTAGCACCCTCTTTTAGCTCAACATGGAGATTTTCTTTTTGGGAGTTTTTACTTTCTTGTGCTTGAATTAACAAAATTGACAAGAAGATTGCTGCTGTAGTAATAATTAATTTTTTCATTTTTTTCTAAATTTAAATTTGTTAAAAAGATATCGGTGTTAAAGATTGATTATTCGACAGTAGCATAAACAATAATCATTTCATCTTCGTAAAAAATACTCTTCAGAATCTGCGGTTGTCCATCATTAGTCATCATATCTATAGCTTGATTTAACAAGGTTTCTTTCTCAGAATAGTTGAGTTTTTTTTGATCTAAATTGGTTGAAAAAAGAGATATTAATAATAGTGCTGAAGCTGCAGCTGACATAATTACAAAATGCATTTTTTGCTTTTTACTTTTTTTAGTTTGAAAGGATTCCCATAAAGTATCATTTAAGTCTTTGGGTATTACTATTTTATTATTTTTCACAAACGTTGACCATCCTTCCAAAAAAGGCTCTGAGTTTTTAGAGTTATCAAATAAGAACTGCTCTTCCTTTAAAGTAGTTTTCCCTTCTTTATATTTTTCCAATAAGCTTTCGATTTTACTTTCTTTCATGACTATATATTTTCTCTAATTTTATACTTAGCTGTTTTCTTGCTCGAGACAACAAAACTCTAATATGTTCAATTTTAAGTTGTGTTACAGCCGCTATTTCAATAAATTCATAACCGTCTAAGTCCCTCATTACTATAATTTCTCTTTGTTGTTTAGGAAAGCTTTTAATGATTTTTTTTATAATAACATTTAGCTCTTTCCATTCAAGTTGTTCTTGACCGTTTTCCGACTTTAAGTGTTTATGCTGTATAGGAGAATCAACCATTTCTATCTTTTTTTTCTCATTAAATCAATACAATAATTGCGCGCTGTTAAGAATACAAGACCTGTAATATTTGGATGTTTTCCAATTTCCTTGCGTTTTAGCCAAAGTTTCATCATTATTTCTTGAATAGCATCTTCAGCATTTGCATTATTCCCAAGCATTCGACAAACCATAGGAAATAAATGCTCAGATAGGGAAAACACTTTTAGTCTAAATTCTGTCTTGTTCATTCTATTTTAATAACGATAAAATTGACTTGGTCATAACATAAAAAGTCGATTTATTTAAAAAACGTGAACAACCTAGAAACAGATGCATTTAAAAAAAGGATGGACGGTAATTATCTTTAAAATTGATAATATTTGTTTGGAGAAAAAGTATGTAGGTGACTGGCTTGACTTCTCTTGTTATCTACGTTTGAAACCCAATTTAACAGAACTTTGTAATCTTTTTTCAATGTTTCGCCTGCTTCATTAGTTATAATCAAATCGTCTCCAAACATTGTTGTTGGTTCAAAAAAGTCCGTTTGTATCCCCCTTTTTGACCAAGACGAAACTTTTTTCTTCTCATTTGGATTGATTTCGTTGCTTTTTTAGACCTCTCCAAAAGGAGACCCCTACGCATTGCGTTTGTCATTACTATGTCCCTAAAAAACTGAAACCAGAATCCGCTTATGGCAGTAGAACAGATTTGGGGATCATTCTATAGTAAATGTATTAAAAAAACGGTAAAACAAAATCCAATCAATAAAGGCACTGAGCATTATCCGCTTTAACAAAATAAGATTTATAATTTTTGGCCTTGGGATCTTTGCAACCGCAAAGGTCCAGCAGTTCAATGTTTTTAAAATCGATGGGGTGGCTTTCCGCTTGAAGGGCGATATACCCTTCGGTGAGTATTTCTCCCGCTTTGGCGGTCCAATGCTCTATACTTTCCTCTATCCCTCGAGAAGTCCAATCTTTTTCTCCCATTTTGGGTTGGGTAAAGCCCCCGCCTATTTGGGGCAATTGGTATTTTAGTACTGTATCGTTTTCGATGAGGTGAGCAATGCTTTCACCGCCCAATACCACTACCTCTGCACTCACCCACTGATCGCCGTGATAGGTTTTTGATCGGGAGGAAATACAATGACGGTAATCCACGGTTCCATTTCTTACCAATGCAGTTCCAGGGGTACAAACATTCCCAGTGGTGCGGTCCTCCACGCCCAATCCACCCAACAGTTGGATCTCGATAGAAACTGGAAAAAACTGACCGTAATCGTTACTTTCGGCCGATTGGGAATGCAGCATGATCCCACTGTTGCGAACATTCCAGTCTTCCCCTCCATTCACCTGTTGACCGGTAAAGCGATAATCGAAACGCAATTTATAATAAGAATACGGTTTTTTGTAATACAGATGGGCATAGGCATTGTCGAAAGTATCGTATTCGTCATAGGCAATGCGAATCATACTGTCTTGTACCCGAAAGGTATTGCGGTGGTTGACGTTTAAATCTTGGTTGGCAAATTTGATGGTCCAATCCGACAAATCGTTTCCGTTGAATAAAGAAATCCATTCCTCCTGGTCAGAATTGCTCTGAGTATCGCAGCCATTCCATATCAGACACAGCATTACCAAAAAAGCAGCACGTTTCATATCAATTAATGGTTTTAATTGGGTAAATTACTGTAAAAGGCTTTTAGAAAAATAAAAAAAATAGATTTTTTTTGCCGGCAGGGCATTCTACTCATCTAACAATTTATCAATAATAAAATCCCTTGATGGCATACCCTTAAAAAAGGTCCTCCTTTTTTTAATATTTCGAAAAAAGAAGCAGAAGGGACTTATTTTTATTTTTTACAACCACTTTCAATCTGTAACTTTATGGGACAGTTTTTTTCCGATAAGGAAATTAATTATTTGTTTTTGTTAGTCCCCGCTTCTCGAAGCGGGGTTTTTTTATTCGATCATCAATTTGAGGATTGCTCCTGCAGAGAGATTTAAGTCGATGCCTTCAAGCAATTTTTTTCCACTATAACTTCCGTTTATGGTATTATCTGAGGAAGTAATCCGATAGACTCGGCTGGGGTCTAGGGTAAACCATTCGGGAAACTGATTGATTCTAGGATAATCCACAGGAAGGTTCAAAATGGATTTGTGCCGCATTTGGTCGAAGATCAACTTTCCTTGCCAATCTTTTGAACTACTGAGCACAAAACAATTCCCTTTTTCGGTAGATATGGCCCCCAACTTGAGGCTTTCTTTCCACGGCAAAACATGCGCGCCTAAGGTTTTCCATAGTCCGAACATCAAAGCCGTTCGGGCGAAATTCCCATCTCCATGCCAACCTTCGATGATCCCATCGGGTTGTTGCATCCCGAACATTACTTTTATTTCACTTTCAATCCAACTGCTTAAATCGGGGTCCTTTTCTCGGTTGTACAAATTGATTCCGCTCTCTATGGCATCGGCATAGCCGTCATGACTTCCCAACGGACCAGTTCTGCCATTGGGTTCCCAACTGTAGCTGCGGTACTTTTGATTTAAATTTTTAAACGGTGCTTTGACCGCTTGGAGGTATTCTTCCTTTTGATCGGCCATCCAAACGGTATAATAGGCGTTGAGGGTATAGCCCCAAGTATCTGCAATCCGATCGTCTATCACTTTTTGAGTTTTCAGATTGATGGCATTGTAAAAAAGACCGTCTGCATTTCTGCCATACACCAAAATACGGTCCAAAAGTCGATACAGCGGAGTTTGGTATTCCTCCTTTTTGGGATGATCGAGGTGATGGAGCGTAAGATAAAGTTCGCTCAACCCACCGATGATTTCACAGCCGTGATCCCTCAGCTTGAGATATTCGATTTGGGAAAGATCGTTATCGATTAAATAATTGTCGGCAATTTTAAGGGCCCAATCCAAATATTTTGGATCTCCCGTCATCCAAAACACTCGGGATAGCGTCTGTAACATTTCTCCATTGATTTCTTCCACGGAAGAGGCTCTCTCAAAGTACTGTTCCAGAGCGTCGAAATCCTCAATATAAAGGTGCAGTTCATCCAAAAGCTCCATCATCCGGTCTTGCCAAGGGGAAGGGCCAATCCATTCGTTTAGAGGAATCAATCCGTCTTTAATGTATTCGGAAGCGCCAAAAATCACATGCCCCATATTGAGGGGGTATTCTTCAAAATCTTTTTTGGAAAAGGAGTACACATCGGGCAGTACATTCACCCGAGAGGTTAATTTTTTTTCCTGATGGAGCATATCCAACAGTGGACCCTTGAATAGTTCCTGATCCAGTAGATAGGCTGTAAGCACCATAAAAGGATAATT
>ERZ887849.873-NODE-873-length-30599-cov-11.554741_pt1 | contig 30599 bp, 32 predicted proteins | sample MGYA00521267_ERZ887849 | MGnify/ENA primary metagenome ERZ887849 (study PRJEB32303, sample SAMEA104408601) | aquatic metagenome | biome: Brackish water; feature: Pelagic; material: water | place: Baltic Sea | collected 2014-06-06T16:11:00 | depth 2,863 m ... | reverse complement strand
GGTTTTGACACCATGCGTTACGCCGAATCCGAAATCCGCCGAATTGCCCATTTGGGTTTTCAGGCGGCCCAAAAACGTCAAGGTCGGCTCTGCAGTGTTGACAAAGCCAACGTGCTTGAAACCTCTCAGTTGTGGCGTGATGTGGTGACTGATGTGGCGCGCGAGTATCCCGATGTGGCGCTCTCGCACATGTATGTGGATAATGCCGCCATGCAATTGGTCCGCGAGCCCAAAGCGTTTGACGTAATAGTAACGGGTAATTTGTTCGGTGATATTTTGTCTGATGAGGCATCCATGTTGACGGGTTCGATTGGTATGTTGCCATCGGCATCTTTAAACGCCTCTGGACAAGGTCTTTATGAGCCCAGTCATGGCTCGGCGCCTGACATTGCGGGCCATGGGGTTGCGAATCCATTGGCCACCATCTTATCGGCCGCCATGTTGTTGCGATATTCACTGAACAATGAGACCTCAGCCTGCCGCATTGAAGCGGCTGTGCGTCAAGTCTTGTCCGACGGCTTACGCACCGCTGACATTTTTGAGGCCGGCACCACCAAGGTCAGCACAGCGGGTATGGGTGATGCGGTCTTAGCCGCGTTATGATGTCGGTTCCGATTGAATAATCAAGCCCACCGATCGGTGGGCTTTTTTGTGTAAAAGTGAGTGTATTAATGAATCAGTCCGTGGGTTTGGTGGGATGGCGAGGGATGGTTGGGTCGGTTTTGATGCAACGCATGCATCAAGAGAATGATTTTGCCAACTTCAATCCCGTTTTCTTCTCAACGAGTAATGTTGGCGGCAAAGCCCCCGACTGGGCCGGCGGTACAAACTTACAAAATGCCTACGATATCGAGGCCCTTAAAAAACTACCCATCATTTTGACTTGCCAGGGCGGCGATTACACCGCAGAGGTATATGGCCAGTTGCGAGCAGCTGGTTGGGATGGCTATTGGATAGATGCCGCCAGCACGCTACGCATGCAACCGCAGGCTGTCATTGTGCTTGACCCGGTCAATCAACCGGTCATTGACGCAGCACTTAAGCGCGGTATTAAAGATTTTGTCGGTGGCAACTGCACCGTGTCTTGCATGTTGATGGGATTGGCGGGCTTGTTCAATGCTGGGCTTGTGCAGTGGATGAGCAGCATGACCTATCAGGCAGCGTCTGGCGGTGGCGCACAACACATGCGCGAATTATTAACCCAATTTGGCTTGGTCAATCAATCTGTTCGCAGACTGTTGGATGATCCCGCTGCTGCGATTCTTGATATTGACCGTGGCGTCATTGACCTGCAGCGCAGTGGTAACCTGCCAGCGCAGCATTTTGGTGAACCGCTGGCTGGCAACTTGCTTGCTTGGATTGACAAGGACTTGGGCAATGGCATGTCTAAAGAAGAGTGGAAAGCAGGCGCTGAAACCAACAAAATTCTAGGCCGTGGCGAAGGTTTTGAGCAGGCCGCCATTCCCATCGATGGTCTTTGTATCCGAATTGGTGCCATGCGTTGCCACAGCCAAGCGCTAACCATCAAACTAACTCGAGACGTCCCGCTTGATGAAATCAATGACATCATCGCCCAAGGAACCCCCTGGGCCAAAGTCATTCCCAATGAAAAAGAAGCCACCATGCGTGGGTTATCTCCGGTGGCGGTCACAGGAACACTTGATATTCCAGTGGGTCGACTGCGCAAATTATCGATGGGACCCGAGTATTTAAGTGCTTTCACGGTGGGCGATCAGTTGCTCTGGGGTGCGGCTGAGCCACTTCGCAGAATGCTTGGTATCCTTTTGAAGCGTTAAATGACTCGTTTTTTGTTACATTATGTTTCATGCCTTGACGAAGCCAATCGAGTACCACTTTTGGTCGGCTGATAATGTATGTTGATAGCACGTTTTCTTATGGTGAGTGATCGGATGATTCTTAAATCGCAAACGCTCGTCGTTTTGGTTGCAACAGCCGTAAGCTTGATGCTTGCGTCGAGTGCTGAGGCTTTTGATGTTGGCAGAAGCCGAGTTGTGTCTTTGCCTGGGCAACCTTTGGTGATTGACGTAGCACTTAAAAACGTCACAGCCCAAGACGCGCAGAGCCTGAGCGTGTCAATTGCAAACGCTGCCGCTTGGCAATCATCAGGTTTGACACCACCTGTTGCTTTAGATCAGCTTCAGGTTTCTGTACAACAAGGTGCTAACAACACGAGCCGGGTGATCAGGCTCTCATCGAGTCGCGCCTCAGATCAAACCGTGATTAATGTATTGCTCGATGTTGCCACAGACACGAGTCGTCGTGCCATTCAGTCCAGCGTCATTGTTGCGCCGCCGCCAGCCATTCGAATGGCTGGCGATCAATCAGTGACGGTCATGCGTGGTGACACGCTGATTGGTATTGCAAACAAGTTTCCCGTCCCTGGTACAAGTCGTTACCAAATGCTTTGGGCGCTGTTTCAGGCCAATCCGAATGCTTTTATTTCACAAAACATGAATTTGCTGAAGGCTGGGGCGGCTCTTAATATTCCTGATGCCGCAACCGTTCGCGCCATTGATCCAACCTTCGCAAAAGCACAATACTTGGCTCAAGTGCAAGCTTTCCAGCGCATGAGAGGTGGCAATACCGCTGTTTCAGCCCGTCCGGCTGATGCAACTGGCGCACCAGTCACTGATGCTCAAAATCGTGGTCAAGTCGAACCCACAACGACTGCCGCTGTACCCGCCACACAAGACCAGGTTCGCTTGTCTGCCGCCCCTGTGGATGCGGCCGCCGATCAAAAAACCTCTCAAGCCCGAGCCCTCGCTGAAGAACAAGCCCGCTTGCAAGCCTTAAACAATAACGTTGAGGCCTTGGCTGGGGTGGCGGCTGTTTCGGGTTCAGCTGGACAAAATAATGCTGGCGGCCAAGACTCGACAGCGACTGCTAGCGCTCAAACGGCCGGGGAATCTGGCATGGCTTCAGTCAGCGTTTCAGGCAGCGCATCGATCAATTCGCCCGTTGATGCTTCAACTTCGACGCTAACAGACGTTGCCGGTGCCTCGGTCGGTTCACCATCCGCCACTGATACCGTATCATCAGCCGCTACGACTGCCGCTCAGGCCACAGATGGTAGTGCTGTCATGGGCGTTGGATCAACCGCGGCCAATGCCTCTGGTGCAAACGCCCCAGGCATGACGGCTGGGTCGAGCAGTCAGGGTGCGGCTGAACCGGCGCAAGATGCCGTTTCTCAAGCAATCGCTTGGGTGTCTAACAACGTCGCTGCCTCAATAGCCATTATTTTGGCGCTGTTTGCATTGATTTTGGCGTGGGCTTTAAGAGCCACGAGTCGCCAAGAAAAAGCAGAGGCGCTTGGTGCTGTCAGCGCTGGTCTTGCGGATACACAACAGGCTTTCAAAGAAAAGCTTGAAAGTATTGATTTGTCTTTGGATGATGCAACAACCACGACATCGCCTGAGGTTGCTCAGACCGCAAAGCCAGCTGGTGGTAAGCCTGACGGTTCAGCATGAGCGATTCGTCAATGAGTTGTTAATGCAAGACCGTGCCATGCATCGGATTGCCCTTGGTTTGTCTTATGATGGCTTTCCTTGGATGGGCTGGCAGACTCAGCCCAACGGTCTAACGGTTCAAGATCAAGTTGAAAAAGCGTTGGCACAATTTGTTGGTGCACCTGTCGCCACCATTTGTGCTGGTCGCACAGACACTGGCGTCCACGCGTTAAACCAAGTCATCCATATTGATTCGCCCGTGTTTCGTGATGCGACCGCATGGGTGCGTGGTTTGAACAGTTATTTGCCGCCGTCGATTTCGATTCAATGGGCACGCCCAGTTTCAGAGGCTTTTAATGCTCGGTTTAGTGCCATTAGCCGTTGTTATCACTACATCATCATTAACACCCCAGTGCGCCAACCCTTATGGGCCAATCGCGCGGGTTGGTGTTTCAGGGCACTGGATGTCACCCGGATGCAGCAAGCGGCACAATGTTTGGTGGGGCGGCACGACTTTTCTAGTTTTCGGTCGTCGCAGTGTCAAGCTGCCAGTCCTGTCAGAGAAATGCACTCACTGACGGTTAAACGCTCTCGCGATTTTGTGAGTGTTTCGCTCAGAGCCAACGCATTTTTGCATCACATGGTGCGTAATATCGTGGGTGAGTTGGTACTCGTTGGTCAGGGCAAACATGAGCCAGGGCGTGTCGCGCAGGTTTTAGCGGCGCGTGACCGGACAGTGGCTGCACCCACGTTTTCAGCGGCAGGACTTTACTTAAGCCAAGTGCAGTATCCTCAAGAATTGTTAGAAGATGTGCCTACAATATCAGTCGATGATCTGACGATGTGATCTTCAAATCGCGTGCGACTCATAGCCACCAGCCTTTTTTGATTAAACAACATCATGACCCAGCCAGCAGCAACTGATCAACGCACCCGCATCAAAATTTGCGGTTTAACCCGTCCGCAAGACGTCACCAGTGCGGTGAAATTGGGCGTGGACGCACTCGGTTTTGTGTTTTACCCCAAAAGTAAGCGCTGTCTTGAGCCACAAGAAGCGCGATCTTTGGTGCAAAACGTGCCCGTGTTTGTTAGCACGGTTGCTTTATTCGTTGAGCCCGCAACAGACCTGGTGAATCAAGTCATTGGGGCCATGCGGCCAAGCTATTTACAATTTCATGGTGACGAGTCTGCTGCCGAATGTGAAAGGTTTGACTGGCCTTACATTAAAGCGTTTCGAGTCGGTGGCCCAGGCTTGGAGACCCCACAAGCCTTGGCGCAAGCGTGCGCGAGGTACTCAAAAGCCCATGCGTGGTTGTTTGACAGCTATACGCCAGCCTATGGCGGCAGTGGCCATGGCTTTGATCGCGACCTGTTGGCGCTTGTGCCCAAAGACGTGCCCATGATCTTGTCTGGTGGTCTGACCATCCACAATATCGAAACCTTGGTGCCTCAAATCAAACCTTGGGCTGTTGATGTGAGCAGCGGTGTCGAAACCGCACCTGGCGTAAAAGCGGATCAAATGATGTCGGATTTTGTGGCGGCAGTGCGCCGTGCAGATCAATAGCTAAGATTATTCATCTCGGCAAATCGGTTAGCGATAATCTTGAAGCATAAATTTCAAGAATACGAGCGTTCAAAGTTGCTCCATTGCTTTGAATTTGAGCATGATTTGAACCGTAAGCTTAGTTGCTTCAGAATTTATTCCCATGTTCGACTCCTTCATCAGCGATTAAATCAGTCAATCGGTGAGATTTTGTAGACCTTAATTTTTCGGCAAGAGGCGTCAGTGTGTACTTGTGACTGGCTTCTTCTAAAAGCGTAGCCAATAAGGCGCTACTAACATCACTGAGCTGTTCACCTTCTCGCGTGATTAGACCCATTGCTCGTTGCATTGGAAAATCCTCAAATGGCAATGCGACCAGACGCATCGCTTTAAGTAGGTCATGGTTCACGACTGGCATAACTGTTGCGCCCAACTGACTTGATGCCAGCACGAATAAAGTTTGGTACTGAAGCGCCTCGTAGCGGGGTTGGATCATCAGCCCCTGAGTCATCAAAGCATGATCGAGCACTTCTCGAGCCGTTGTACCAGGCGCTGCACATAGAAGCTGTAAGTCGACCAAATCGGAAAGTTTGGCATAACCCCGATCAGCAATAGCGTGACTGTCGTGAATAATCAGGTGCAAGGGTTGTTGAAACAAGGTTTCAAACATCAAGCCCAGAGGAGCGCGTCGATATGGTCCTATGCCAAACTCAACATCGTTGTTTTGAAGTGCTTCGAACATCTCTGGGCCCAAGTGCTCACTGATGAGAACACGAACACTGGGGCTAGACTTCTCAAAACGCGTGAGACAACCCGGTATTAAGTTGGCTGCAATCGTTGGAGCCAATGAAACCAATATCTGATTAGGCGCACTGTATCGATTGGATCGCATGTCTGCCACCAATTGGTGAGACTCCGACAACACCCGTTTGGCACGATCTAGCAAATGAGCCCCAGCCGGTGTCAACTTGACAGACCGAGTCGTCCTTTCGAGCAGCGTTCGGCCAAGATAACCCTCTAGTTGATTGATTTGAGCGGTGATCGCTGGTTGTGTTCGGCCTAGTGCATCTGCGGCGAGTCGAAAATTCATCAATTCAGCAACAACGACAAAACTTTGAAGGTGTGCAAATAGACTTTTGGGTATTTGATGGAAGGGTGGCATGATTTCTTGATGATCCAATTGATTCTCTTCTTTAAAGCATGCCATCAGCATGCCAATTAATCAATTTATTTGATTAATTAATTCCAAATATTGTATTGCAGTGAATCAATCCTTAACGTAGATTGAAACTCATAAAAATAAAACAGAAACAAAACTAAATTAAGTTTCACCTCAAAGGACAACAATTATGAAGTTGTACTACTCGCCGAATTCTCCATATGCACGAAAAGTTCGAGTACTGATTCTTGAACGTGACCTCAGTGACAAGGTGGAATTGATTGAAGTCAGCACGACCGATCCAAATGGACCACTCTTTTTAGTAAATCCTCTGGGTAAAGTGCCAGCATTGGTAACGTCAGAAGATGGCATCGTGCATGACTCGCCTGTTATTTGTGAGTATTTGGATGGATTTACATCGTCTCTCGCAGGCAAGGGTAGGGTTATTGACTTAAGTGACAAGTGCCTTGCTGCCACAGCCCAAGGTATTTTGGATGCGGGCTACGCCGCTCGAATGGAAAAACAGCGACCAAAAGAGTTGCAGTGGCAGCAGTGGACCGATAAGCAATTTCAGAAAATTGATCGCACACTCGATCAAATAGAAGCGACAGCAGAAAAGCTTCCTACTGAAGCGACAATTGGCGCAATTGCATTGGCTTGCACATTGGAATGGCTTCAATTTCGCCATGCCGAGGGTAATTGGCTAGCCAAGCGCCAAAAATTGAATAACTGGGTATCTGGCTTTGGGAAAAGAAGTTCTATGTTGCAGACTCGACCGGCTTAACGCCATATTTTGTAATCATAAAATCAGGAGACAATCACATGAAAAGAAAATATCTGCTAACAATTTCAGCAACCTGCTTGCTTTCGATAGGTTCAGTTGCATCGGCTCAAACCAGCTTTAATATTGTGCACGGTTCGCCGGCAAAGCACGTCATAACCGTCGAATTTGTTGAGCCTTGGATGTCTTGCGTTCAAAAAGGTGCGGGAGACAAACTGTCCTTCAAATACTTTCCGTCGGGTCAGCTTGCAAAATTAAGGGAACTGCTTCCGGCCCTCGAAAGAGGTGTTGCCGACATTGCACCAGTACCCATCGGCTATTACAGCGATAAGCTACCCCTAAATGGTGTGTCCATGCTACCTGGGTTGGGTGCGACGTCTAAGGACATCGTTACTGCTTACTCAAAAACAATCCGTAGTAAAGAATTGTCCGATGAGTTCGCAGCCAATGGCATTGTTCCCATCTCCGTCATGGCATTCCCACCTTATCAAATTGTTTCAGTTTCACAAGAAATCAAAACGCCTGATCAATTCAAGGGCAAGGTCATTCGCTCAGCAGGTGGCGCTATGGATTTGGTCATTAAATCGCTTGGCGGATCGCCGGCAGCGATTTCAATTGGTGATACTTACGTTGCATTACAGCGTGGCACTGCGGATGGCACGATTTCGGCGCTAGCCAGCGTAGACGGATACAAATTGCAAGAACTTGCTAAGGCAATCAGCACCAATGGATCGTTTGGCACATTTGTTAACGTCATGTCAGTTCGCAAAGCTAAGTGGGACGCTATGGATGACAACCTAAAGAAAGTCTTCCGTGATTGCGGTGAAAAAGTTCAGCTACAGGCAGCTCAAAACTTAGATAAATCGGGATCAGGGTTATCCAAACGATTTGCCGACGCTGGCGTGGATATGTTTGCTTTTTCCCCAGAGCAGCTCAAAACGATGTCAGGTAAATTGGATGTCGTTTACCAAGATTGGACTAAGCGCCTAGACGGACGCGGTCTACCCGCTGAAACCGTGCTTAAAACATATAAAAGTAATTTTTGATTTTGTTTAGGCGGGGCTGATCGAATGCACGAGCAACTAAAAAGCGAGCCGCTTGAGCGGCTCGCTAGGATACTTACCCTCCTTGAAAACCTGTGCGCCATCATTGCGGCCGTGGCGCTAGTCACAGCCATATTATTGGTCAGTGCTAATGCTTTGTCTCGCCATCTGTTTTCAATACCCATTGAGTTTCAACTTGAGTTAACGCAATCCTATCTCCTGGTGATGTTAATCACGCTTGCGTTACCTTGGGGGTTCCGTTGCGGTGGTTTTATCCGGATCACATTATTAGCGGAACTGATAGGAGAGCGTGCATGGCGCTATGTCTATCGCATTGGTTTGCTGGCGTCATCCGCCTATTTGGCGTTACTTGGTTTTGAAGGCTTCACCGTTTTCATAGATGCTTGGCTTAAGAAACACATGATTATGGGGGTGATAGATTGGCCGGTGGCCTGGAGCTGGATCTGGATACCAATAGGGTGTTGGCTATTGTCGATGCGAACCCTTTTAATGGCATTTGGTGCTGGTGATCAGCCAGAGGGGCACTAGTAATGGATATCGCACTTGGAATTTTTTTACTGCTGTTGCTAATTGCCTTTGGTTGGCCTGTAGGATTTGCGATCGGTATCGCTGGCACTGTCAGTCTTTTTGTATTTGCAGGCCCAGCGATAACGTTTGGGCTGCTGAGCCAGGTGGTTCATCATGCCACTGCCAATTACGTCATCTTAACAATTCCGACATTTATCTTAATGGCTGAATTGCTGAGCGCCAGTGGCATAGCTGAAGATCTGATGGTTGCTTTTAATCGGCGGTTTAGGAAACTACGCGGAGGTTTGGCTACCGCTTGCATAGCCGCCGGATCTGTTTTTGCGGCCGCTTGTGGGAGTTCTACAGCGGCTGTTGCAAGCCTGTCGCGGTCGGCATTCCCAACCATGAAAAAACTTGGTTATGACCAAGGTTTTAGCGTTGCCATCATAAGTATCACTGGGACACTGTCGATCTTAATTCCACCGTCCATCGCACTGGTGGTATACGGGATCATTACTGAAGAGTCGGTTGGCAAGCTCTTTTTGGCTGGCGTCATCCCCGGCATTCTGACGGCACTGGGCTACGTCGCGACCGTTTACGTCACTATCTGGTTTAGGCCCGATGTGGTTCCGCCAGTGCCCAAAGACGTCGAAAAAATTCCTTTAGATGAACCGAAGGGAGGGGTTTGGCCTATCGGCCTTCTTGTCTTTGCCGTTCTCGGTAGCCTGTACAGCGGTATAGCAACGCCCACAGAGGTGGGTGCACTGGGGTCGGTGGCGGCGTTTTTAATTTGTCTGGGCATGGGTCGAATCTCTTGGGTTGGGATGAAAACAGCGACAGGCAATACCCTCAAAAATACTGCCATGATCGTCACCATCATATTTGGGGCACTTATTTTTGGACAATTTATTACATTGTCACAGGTCATTCCGAGCTTATTGGATTGGATTAGTGCCGGCGGATACTCACCATTATTGGTGCTATTTTTTGTGGTCGTTTTCTACATCATTCTCGGTATGTTCATGGATCAGTTCGCGATTTTGCTTCTGACCGTACCGATAACTTATGGTTTGCTAACTGGTCTAGGGTTTGATGGCATTTGGATTGGAATCTTGATTGTTAAAACAGCTGAGATCGGACTGATTACTCCTCCTATGGGTCTCAATGTGTTTATTGCCTCAGGTGCAACTGGCGTCAACACAAAGCTGGTATTCGCGCGTTCACTGCCATTCGTTGTGACCGAAATTTTACTGATCATCCTCTTTGTCGCATTCCCAGAACTGGTGATGTGGCTACCAAACAAAATGTAATTTAAGGATACGTATGCAATTGTGTTGTATTAGAACAAGTGACGGTCTAAAAGCTGCAATTCATCGCAACGGTATGGTGTTTGAGTTGAATGAAGCGCTTGCTGTTATTAAAAATCAATCGCCACATATCCCTGCGCTTCCAGCGATTGAACAAATAATGGCGGTTGCTCAATCAAAGGAATTAATTGATCGTATTGATTCCACCCTTGACCAATTAACGGGTGTCCCCGAGTCAACAGTTCGCTACGGGGTTCCCATTAGCGGTCCGGTCATTGGCGTTGGCCGCAACTATCAAGATCATGTGGGTGAGGGAGGCTTAGCCACCGGGGAGTACCCAAAACTGTTTTTCAACCATCCCAATGCGTTGGCAGCTCACGGAGATGAAGTGCTTATACCTGTTTCGATTCGCAAAACGGACTGGGAGGCCGAACTTGGTGTCGTTATTGGTCGACGGATGAGTCGTGTGAGCCCTGAGACTGCGCTTGAATACGTGCTTGGTTACCTAAACGTCAATGATGTTTCAGCACGTGAGTTTCAATTTGACTTAGGACCTGCTCAAACCTCCTTTGCAAAAAGTATGGATGGTTTTTGCCCCTGTGGTCCTTGGCTTGTCACGAAAGATGAAGTACCAGACTGTCAAAATTTAACTGTTCAGTGCGAGGTAAACGGGAAGGTTAAACAAAATGGGCATACGTCACACATGATCTTTAATGTTGCGCACATCCTTTCACACATTTCCCAATTCATGACACTAGAGCCTGGTTATCTCATCGCAACTGGCACGCCACTCGGTGTGGGGCACTTTCAGGATCCCCCACAGTACCTAGAAGACGGCGATATCGTTCGTGTCAAAGTTGACGGATTAGGCGTGCTGGAAAATAAGTTTATCAGGGAGAGCACTTGATGCCGTTGTTTAGTCGAGTTTCGGTCAAGAGCCAAATCGAAGCCTTGCTAACTGGTTTTGGTATGCCAAAGAGCAGCCAATCCTCAGTGGTTAACGGTATGTTGTACGCTGATCTTCGAGGCATTGACTCTCACGGCATTGCACTGCTTCCACTTTATCACCGGTGGTTACAGGAGGGTTCAGTTGATATCAGCGGTCAGCCCTCTGTCGTCTCCAGAACAGGTTCTGCAATTACGATTGATGGGGGTGGTAACTTTGGCTTTTTAGGCGCTTGCTTGGCAAGCACTGAAGCGATTAAGCTCGCCAAACAAACTGGCGTAGCTGCGGTCACTGTTTCTCATTCGCATCACTTTGGTGCTGCTGGGTTTTATGCTCATCAGATTGCGAGTGCTGGGTTAATGGCTTTTGTAACAACCTCAACAAAAGTAGTTTGTGTTGTTCCGCCGGGAGCTCGAGATCCAGTCCTTGGCACAAATCCACTAGCCTACGGCGTGCCACGTCCTGGGTCAGAGCCAATCGTATTTGACATTGCAACATCAACCGCAGCCGGAAATCGAATTCGGGTTTTTAAATACCAAAACAAGCCTGTGCCTGAAGGCTGGATTGTTGATGGTGATGGAAAAACCGTAACCGATGCTAGTCGTGCCGAGGACATCGTTTACGGTCGTGAACGTGGCGGTATCACGCCGCTTGGATCTACGCTTCTTTTGGGGAGTCACAAAGGCTATGGATTGAGCCTCATGACTCATTTTTTTGCTGGCTGTATGGCTGGTGGTTCGTTTTCAGGTCGAACGCGGTTGGCAGAAGAAAAGAGAAATACACCTCTTGGGCAAGACAACATTGGTCATTTTTTTCTGGCGCTAGACCCAACAAAATTTGGTGGATCATCCGGATTTGATGCTTCAGTGCAAGAGGTCGTTGAGTCGCTACACGCCACCGATCCTGTAGATCCTGATCGACCCGTCATGTTGCCTGGAGAGATCGAACAGCGTGTCATGCTTGAACGCAACAGTGTTGGCATTCCAATAGCAGGTCCGTTGGTTGATCAAATTTCACAACTAGCAAAGTCTTTAGGTGTTGCTAGTATTCTTGACATGTGAGGAGTAAAGAATGTCGATCCGCATAAAGCCCTTTGAAGCGATCTTAGGCGCCAGCGTTACAGGGCTTAATTTATCGAAGCCGCTTGGTGAGTGTGAGATTGAGCTTTTACGCCATGCATTAGCCAACTATGGCGCGCTAAGATTTCCCAATCAAACACTCGTGGAAAAAGACATGGCAAGGTTTGCCAGTCTCTTCGGATCCCTTGAGGTTAACGTTGCGGCTACGGCAACTAACAAGCCATTTCCTGAAATAATGACACTTTCAAATATTGTTGAAAATGGTGTCAAAATTGGTTTGTCTGATGCTGGGCAGGGCTGGCATACCGACATGTCTTATTCAAAACCGATAGCACTTGCGAATATGCTTTACGGTCTGAAAGTGCCCACTAGAGATGGCAAACCGCTAGGTGACACTCAGTTTGCCGATATGGGCCTGGCCTACGACACATTGCCTACTGAAGTGCAGCACAGAATTGAAAACCTATCTGTTGAACATGATTTCAATAAATTTTGGGAAATGATGCGTTCGCGGCCTGGTTCTGATCGGCCGCCTCTAACACCTGCCCAAAGAGCCAAAAAGCCACCAGTGACACACCCTATGGTTATGCGCCATCCGGTTTCACGTCGCAAAGTGTTGTACTGCAATCCTGGCTACGCAATCAAAGTTCTTGGTTTAGAAAAAAAAGAGAGCGATGAGCTTTTGCAATACTTATTTGACCATCAACTACAAAAACGCTTTTTGTATAGTTTTCAGTGGACAGCGCTCGACGTTCTCTTATTTGACAACATTCGCACACTGCACAACGCCATACCAGACTACCTACCACATGAGCACCGTCTTCTGAAACGGTGCCAAATTATGGCTGACAAGGTTTTTCTTGATCTTGAGTTACATCAAGGGCCGGGGTAACTCATGTTCATACAAGCAGCAGATTTACGAAAATCATTAAAATACGACCCGTTTAAAGCCATCATTGCACCTAGGCCAATTGGTTGGATTTCGACTATTTCAAAAAACGGGGTGCCAAATTTGGCACCTTACAGTTTTTTCAATGCTGTTGGCTCGGACCCGAATATGCTTGGATTTACCAGCTCTGGCATTAAGCACACACTCATCAACTGTCAAGATACTGGGGAATTTGTCTTTAACCTTGTGTCTGCCGACTTAGTTGACGCTATGAATTTGACATCAGCCGCCATAGCGTCTGATCATAATGAATTTGAATTCGCAAAGATTGGCCACACGCCTTCTGCCCTTGTGAAACCCCCAAGGGTTGCCAATACACCTGCCGCAATCGAATGCAAGGTAACTAGTATTCAGCGCCTTAAAGATCTAAATGGCTCTGATACCAACAGCTGGTTTGTTATTGGTCAAGTGGTTGGTTTATACATCGCACAAGGGTTTGTGACGTCGGATAACCGTTTTGACACTGAAAAAGCAAATATCACCAGCCGTTGTGGCTACATGGACTATATGCGTGCAGGTGAGCTGTTTCAGCTCGAACGTCCCGAGATTTAGTCTTTTTTGTACCGAAGATCCAAAAAGCCACTTATTACTTACGGGGAAAGCCACTTTGACAGCGGGGATCGCGACAAGGTAAGATAGCGCTCTTTTAGGCGGTTAGCTCAGTTGGTTAGAGCGCCACGTTGACATCGTGGAGGTCGTTGGTTCGAACCCAATACCGCCTACCAGTCTTTCTAAAATCCAGCCCATAAGGCTGGTTTTTTTATGCCATCTCATTAATGCTGCCTGGTCGTTTTTCGATGCTGTCAATCCCGCTTGGTCATGCCGCGCGATAGAATCCCCTTTTTTTGCTCGGGAAGATCATGCAAATTGAACACAGCGTCGCACTGATCACGGGTGGTTCGAGCGGCATCGGCGAAGCCACGGCCAAACATCTGTCAGCCTTGGGCGCACGAGTCGCCATTGTCGATCTCGATCCCCCACAAATTGATCGCGTTGTTTCTGAAATCCAAGCCGCTGGCGGCCAATGCGTGGGCATCTGCGCTGATGTGACTAGCGAGCTAGATACCGAACGCTTTGTACAAGCGACTGTTGATGCTTTTGGGCAGTTGAACATTGCCGTCACTTGCGCGGGTGTGATTCGCGATGGAACCTTGTTGAACATTGACAAAAATACGGGGCATGTGTCGCGCAAGCTTGGATTTGATAAGTGGAAAACAGTTATCGATGTCAACTTAACGGGTACTTTTTTGACCTTGCGCGACGCCGCACAAGCCATGGTTAATGGCGGCTGGGAAGGCCTTTTGGTACCGATTTCATCAGTCAATAAGATTGGGCAAGTCGGGCAATTGAATTATTCAGCGACCAAGGCAGCCGTCGAACGTTTCCCTAAAATTATCATTGGTGAGTTTTTATTGCGTAAGATTTCTCACATTCGGTGTGTGGGTATCGCACCGGGCTATACCGAAACACGAATCTTGCGAGAAATGAACCAGGATGCCTTGGCAGAAATCCTCAAGGACGTTCACTTGGGTCGCCTGGTCAAACCGCAAGAAATCGCTGACTTGATTGCCTACTGTGCGCAAAATGAAGCAATCAACGCCACCACGCTAGAAATCACGGGCGGGCTGTGTTTCCCTGGCAACATCGCCAAATAGGCACGCGCTTTTTAATATGACTGTTTCTGGCTATTGGCTTTTAGCCATTTCGAAAGGGAAAGTTTGTCGCCAATGGCGGGCGATGTCGATACGCCGGCATACCCAAACGTGCTGGTGAGCTTGAACATGGTCTAAGAATCGCTGCAAGGCTGCGATGCGGCCGGGCCGACCCAATAGCCGGCAATGCATGCCGATGCTCATCATTTTTGGGGCGTTTAGTCCGGCTGGATCACCCTCTTTGTAAAGCACATCAAAAGTATCCTTCATGTATTGATAAAACGGATCGGCGTGCGAGTAGCCTTGCGGTAAGGAAAAGCGCATGTCGTTGCAATCTAAGGTGTATGGCACGATCAATTGCGGCACGATCGTGCCGTCTGTTCGACGAACCTTCATCCAAAACGGTAGGTCATCGCCGTAATAATCGCTGTCGTATTCAAACCCACCGTAGTCGGCTACCAATCGGCGGGTATTTGGGCTGTCTCGACCGGTGTACCACCCAGCACCGTGAAGTTGCCGTGGCCCCTTGGTCGGCTCGCCTGTTAACTCGCTCATTATTGTCATCGCTAGGCGCAAGTGCTCGGCTTCAACCGCTGGATCCACATCCTGATAGTGAATCCACTTCCAGCCGTGACCCGCGATTTCATGGCCATCATCCACAAAAGCACGCACCACCTCGGGCGAACGCGCCAAAGCCGTGGCAATGCCGAACACCGTCAGTGGCAAGCCACGCTCGCGAAACTCTCTCAGAATTCGCCACACACCAACACGCGAGCCGTATTCGTAAATGCCTTCCATGCTCATGTGCCTATTTGGGTAGGCGCTCGGTGCAAACAGCTCGGACAAGAACGTCTCACTGGCGGCATCGCCATGCAAGACGTTGTTTTCTCCACCTTCCTCATAATTAAGCACGAACTGAACCGCAATCCGCGCATCATTAGGCCACTGCGGGTGAGGTGGGTTATCACCGTAGCCTTTTAAATCGCGAGGGTAGCTGTGCGTTGCGTCGTAAATCATGTCACACCGAAATAGTTGAGGTTGATGGTTCGATTAAGTCTGACTGTGCTTTTGTAAGATGGTGTAGAGCTGATCTTTGAGCAGAAGCTTTTCTTTCTTCAACGTTTCGATTTCTTCTTGTGAGCCTGGTGTGATGTGAGCTTCCATGTTTTGAATTTGCTGGTCAAGCGCATTGTGCTTGTCAAACAGCCGAGTGAAATGGTGATCAGCCTGCTTGAGTTTGGTGATCAAATCGCGATACTCAGGAAACATAAAACCTCCAAATGGTTGATCGGTAGTGGCCTTGTGTCAAACGCAACGCCATACGGACTTCGTGACTTGTTCATTTCATCTTAACAAGGAGTCAGGTCTTAAGGGCCTCATAAACCTGCCCAAAAAAAGCATTGGCTTGGTCGGGTTTAAGCCAGCGCACCGCAACAACCAGCTGGCTGCCCGGTTCAACCAAGGTGAAATGACCGCCTGCTCCCATGCCAAAGTAGCTCTCAGGCGGCAGGGAGGAGAAAATCCGTTGCTCGTGGTTTAGCCACACCAAATATCCATAAAAAGGCGCCAGCGGGCAGGGCGTTTGCATTTGGGCCATCCATTGAGGCGAAATGATCGATTGGCCGTTAACTTGGCCTTGATTAAGCATCAACTGACCTATTCGGGCTTGATCTTGGGCACTGATTGAGACGCCAGCGCCCCAGTGCGATCCACCAGGTACTGACGGCAGGCGTTGACCATCAATGGTGACCCAAGCGTGGTCATAACCGACCCAGCGCCATGTATCAGATAGGCCGCACGGCTTGGCTATGTATTGCGCAAAAACCTCAGGTAGTGCTCGGCCAAACAAGTGCAATAGTGCCAGTGAGAGCTGATTGATGCGAACGTCGTTGTATTCCCAAAACGTGCCTGGCGCATGCAAAGGGCGTTTGTCACCTTTGGTGCCGCTTGGTGCGGGCGCAAAAGCCAATGAACGGTAGTGATCGACTTGATCAGGGATACCAAAACATTGCCCAGTCCATTCACTGGTTTGTTGAAGCAAATGCGCCCATGTCACCAAGCGGTTGTTACCGTCATCAAAGCCAATCCCAGGCAACTGCGACACAACCGGACGGTTCACATCGGGCAATAAGCCCTGGTCGTGGGCCACGCCAGCCAAAAGCGCCAAATACGCTTTGGCAACACTAAACGTTAAATCGGCGCGCGCCGGTTCGCCAAACTCACAAATTGTCTGACCGTTTTGCATAATCACACCACTGACGCCACCACGCGCGTGCACGGGCCCAAACAAGCGGTTGTAGGGTGGGGTGTCTGTTTGGTGAACACCCCACACGCCAGCCGGGTCCGCAATCGGGTCGCGCACCCAGTCAATTTCATGCTCATGAGCAAATTGAACGGCATGTTCAAGCAATTTTGGATGGTTGGTTGCTTCAATCAAGGCAGACCTCTGATTTTGGTTTTTCTCGGTTTTCTTAAAATTTTAGCGACTAATGCCTCAACCACTGTGCGGTTAGTCCGGAAGGCGCTGGTTGCAGTGATAATATTCAAGGTTACCCTTAATGCCAATAAGTGATGAATATTTGACTGTGGTGAAAAATAAACAATGATTGCTGTAACCCTACCTGATGGTTCAAAACGTTCTTATTCCGGCCCAGTGACGGTGGCTGAAGTGGCTCAGTCGATCGGTGCTGGTTTGGCGAAGGCTGCATTGGCAGGTCGCGTCACCACGGCGGGCCAAACCGATCTGGTAGACACCTCTTTCACGATAGATCGTGATTCGGATCTGGCTATTGTGACCGCCAAAGACCCTGAGGGATTGGATATGTTGCGCCACTCCACTGCCCACTTGCTGGCATACGCCGTGAAGTCATTGTTCCCAGAAGCACAAGTCACCATCGGCCCCGTGATTGAAAATGGGTTTTTCTATGATTTTGCTTACAAGCGGCCATTTACGCCTGAGGATTTAGAAGCCATCGAAAAGAAGATGACTGAGCTCGCCGCACGTGATGAGCCGGTTGTGCGTGAACAATGGCAAAGAGACGATGCGGTTGAATTCTTTAAAGATATTGGCGAGCTCTACAAAGCCGAAATCATCGCGTCGATACCATCTAATGAAACCATCAGTCTTTATCGTGAAGGTGACTTTATCGACTTGTGTCGCGGTCCCCACGTGCCCAATACCGGCAAGCTGAAGGTTTTTAAGCTGATGAAAGTCGCGGGTGCCTATTGGCGTGGCGACAGCAACAATGAGATGTTGCAACGAATCTATGGCACAGCCTGGGCCACCAAGGCTGAACAAGACGCCCATCTGCACATGTTGCAAGAAGCAGAAAAACGCGATCACCGCAAACTTGGCCGCGAACTGGACTTGTTCCACTTCCAGGAGGAAGGTCCAGGCCTGGTGTTCTGGCATCCCAAAGGCTGGGTGCTTTGGCAGCAAGTCGAACAGTACATGCGTGCCATCTATCGGAACAATGGCTATCAAGAGGTCAAAGCGCCGCAAATCCTTGATCTATCTCTTTGGAAAAAAACAGGGCACTGGGACAATTACCGCGAGAATATGTTCACCACAGAGTCCGAGAGTCGTGTCTATGGTTTAAAACCGATGAACTGCCCGGGTCACGTCCAAATATTCAACTCAAATTTGCACTCCTACCGTGAGCTGCCTTTGCGCTACGGTGAATTCGGTCAGTGCCACCGCAATGAGCCGTCTGGCTCATTGCACGGCATGATGCGCGTGCGCGGCTTCACGCAAGACGACGGGCACATTTTCTGTACTGAAGATCAGATGCAAGATGAGTGTGCCAATTTCACGGCCTTGCTACAAAAGGTCTATGCGGACTTTGGGTTTACCGAGGTGCTTTACAAGGTCGCCACTCGACCAGAAAAACGTATCGGCAGTGATGAAAGCTGGGATAAGGCCGAAGCGGCGTTGATGGAAAGCCTTAAACGCACCGGGTGCGAATTTGAGGTGTCACCTGGCGAAGGGGCCTTTTATGGTCCCAAAATTGAATACACCTTGAAGGATGCGATTGGACGCCAATGGCAATGCGGCACCATTCAAGTTGATTTTTCTATGCCAGCACGCTTGGATGCCGAATACGTTGACGAGCACGATCAGCGTAAAACCCCTGTGATGCTGCACCGGGCCATACTGGGTTCCTTAGAGCGTTTTATTGGCATGTTGATTGAAAACCATGCCGGCGCCATGCCACCGTGGTTGGCGCCCGTACAAGCGGTGGTGTGCTGTATTTCAGAATCCTCGGCCCAGTACGCTGCTGAAATCAGCGAAAGTCTTAAAAAACAGGGTTTTAGGGTTGAGTCTGATTTGCGGGCGGAGAAAATCACTTATAAAATCAGAGAACACAGCATGCAGAGGGTGCCGTATATTTTGGTGGTTGGCGAAAAAGAACGCGAAGCCAACACCGTTGCGGTTCGCGCTCGTGGTGGGGTTGATCTCGGCGTGATGTCCTTTGAGGGCTTTGGCACGTTACTATCTGATGATGTATCAGGTTATCGGCAACTGGCCGTGCCTGCGTAATGAGTAGTTGCATTCTTTTATCAATTTTTAGGAGCTTTTGACATCGCCACTGATAAGCCTCATCGCATTAACGGAGAAATCCGCGTTTCCGAAGTGCGTTTAATTGGAGTTGAAGGAGAGCAGCTAGGGATCACCAAGACCCTTGATGCTATTCAAATGGCCGAGCAGGCCGACGTGGACCTCGTTGAAATTGCACCCAACGCTGACCCGCCTGTTTGTCGCTTAATGGATTACGGCAAATTCAAATATCAAGAACAAAAACGCCAAGCTGAAGCGCGTGCCAAACAGAAAATCATCCAAGTCAAGGAAGTCAAGTTCCGGCCCGGCACTGATGAAGGTGATTATCAGGTCAAGCTAAAAAACTTAAAGCGCTTTCTTGATGAAGGCGACAAAGCCAAAGTGACCCTTCGTTTCCGAGGCCGTGAAATGGCTCACCAGGAGTTGGGTATGCGTGTGTTAGAGCGCGTGCGCGACGACTTGCTGGAAATGGCCGTGGTTGAAGCAATGCCAAGACTTGAAGGTCGCCAAATGGTCATGGTGCTTTCGCCAAAGAAGAAAGTCGTGGTGGCGGGCAAGGTCGACGGCCTCGCGTGACCATCGTGGCAAACATGCGTGTCCTTTTTGTGATCGATCCAATTGTTGGCTTGAAGGCCTACAAAGACACCTCGGTTGCCATGATGTTTGCGCTGGTGGCTCGTGGGCATCAAGTCAGCGTCTGTCATCAAGGCGATCTTTATATCGACGAGGGCAGGGTAATGGCTCTGACACAAGCCATTACCCTTTTGCCTCAAGCCGATCTGCACGGTCAGTCGTGGTGGGAAGCCTCGGGGGCTAGCGCTGAAGTGCCTTTGTCATCCTTTGCTGCTGTCCTTATGCGCAAGGACCCTCCGTTTGACATGGAGTACGTCTACGCGACCCACCTACTTGAATTTGCTCAGGCCCAAGGCGCGAAAGTTTTTAATGAGGGTGCCGCCATTCGTAACCACCCTGAAAAGCTGTCAATTACCGAATTCAAACAGTTCACCACGCCTACTCTAGTCACGCGCAGCATGGCTCGGATCAAGGCGTTTCACGACAAGCATCTTGACGTCATTGTGAAGCCACTGGATGGCATGGGTGGCACGGGTATTTTTAGAATGCGGGCTGGCGAGATCAACCGCAATGCAATCTTAGAAGCATTAACGCACGACGGCACTCGCACCATCATGGCGCAGCGCTACATTCCAGAGATCGTTAACGGCGACAAGCGCATTCTGTTGATTGGCGGAGAAGCTGTGCCGTATTGCTTGGCCCGAATACCTTTGGCAGGCGAAACACGCGGTAATCTAGCCGCTGGTGGGCGCGGTGTGGCGCAACCCTTAAGCGAAAACGATTGGGCCATTGCCAGAGCGGTGGCCCCCGTGCTGGCTGCCCGTGGCCTGTTGCTGGTTGGCTTGGATGTGATTGGCAATTACATGACAGAGATTAATGTGACCAGTCCGACTTGTTTTGTGGAAATAACCGAACAAACTGATTTTGATGTTGGCGCCCGCTTTGCACAAGCCCTTGAGGTGGCCGTCCATGGCTAAAGAAGCGTTTTTTATGGGAGACGCAAACGTGGTGAATCCAGCGAAAGCCGCTGCCGTTGCTGTCGTACTCGTGGCCCATGCACCTTTAGGCTCGGCACTAAAAGCCGTTTCAGAGCATGTGTTTGGTGAACCTGTTGATTTGTTAGTGATTGATATGGCGCCAGGCGCTTGTGCCGCAGACTCGACCCATGGTCTGGTTGAGCAGCTGTTGAATGCAAATCGAGGTGCCGGTGTGTTGTTATTGACTGATTTGCCTGGTGCTTCCCCGGCCAACATCTGTCAGGATGCCAGCCAGCAACTACGAGAAAGAAATATTCCCTGTTTAATCGTGACTGGCCTGAATGCTTCAATGGTGTTACGAGTTTTAAATTATCGCTCACAAAACCTTGACACTTTGTGTCAACATGCCATCGCTGGCGGCACACAAACAGTCAAGCAAATCGACTGAGAATACGAAAAAAAGATTGGTTGACGATTGTCAGTGGATAATAAATCCTCTTTGACTATCCTTCTAAAAACGCACACGCAGGTACTGGATCATGCCGCAACTCGACATCCTTGTCTCTAATAAATTAGGCCTTCACGCCAGAGCTGCCGCCAAACTCACCAAAACGGCAGGACAGTTTTCAAGCGACATTTTCATATCCAAAGATGCTCGGCGGGTTAACGCAAAAAGCATCATGGGTGTGATGATGCTCGCGGCCGGTAAAGATACAATGGTTACGATCCATGCTGAAGGAGGTGACGCCGAAGAGGCTTTAAGTCAAATACAGGTCCTTTTTGATGATAAGTTTGGTGAAGAACAATAACCTTAACACCGTGGACAATGCCCAGCTTAAGCCCATGATTTGCCTATACGGCCGGGGCGTAGCAAGCGGCTATGCCATGGGTCGGGCGGTGGTCATGGGTGCGGCTGCGCTTGAAGTGGCTCACTATCGAATTGCACCTGAGGCCATTGATGCCGAGAAAAGACGTTTTTCGTTGGCACTCAAAGACACGACCGATGAGTTGCAAGTGCTCATCGACACTTTGCCAGCAGACGCCCCAAGGGAGCTGGCCGCATTACTGAACGTGCATCAATTACTCCTCTCAGATCCTTTACTGACCGATGAGACGTTGTTGCTTATTGAGCAACGCCAATACAACGCTGAGTGGGCATTGACCACGCAAGGGCAGCTTCTGGGCGAACAGTTCAGTGCCATGCCAGACGAATACTTGCGTGAACGTGGTGCCGATGTCAGGCAAGTGGTTGAGCGAGTGTTGCACACCCTGACAGGCACTCGCGCATTGGGCAATTTGGAAGCTTTCACACAAAGTGACGAGCCACTGATCGTGGTGGCTCATGATATCTCACCAGCTGACATGATCAGGCTGCGCGGCGCACGGTTTGCGGGGTTTGTGACCGATCTGGGTGGTCCGACCTCACACACGGCGATTGTGGCCCGCAGCATGGGTGTGCCGGCAGTGGTTGCCTTGGGGCAAGTTCGCACGATGGCGCGTGATGGCGATTTTTTGATTGTTGATGGCCAGCAAGGCACTGTTTTAATCAATCCGCCAGCGGCTCAGACCCGTGTTTATGAATCTATGGCGCTTGAATATGCGCAGTCACGCGAACGTTTGTTGACCTTGCGCGATATCGCCGCTGAGACACTCGATGGCGTGCGTATTGGCTTACAAGCCAACATTGAAATGCCAGACGAGGTTCCATTGGCGCTCAGTCAAGGCGCGCAGGGTATTGGTCTGCTTCGTAGTGAATTTCTCTTTATGGGGCGCTCAAGCCTGCCTTCTGAGGAGGAGCAGTTTGTCGCCTACCGATCGGTAGTGCAGCAGATGGGGCAAAGACCGGTAACGATCCGCACTTTAGACTTGGGTGCGGATAAAACACTCGACGGTGAAGCCACCGTGGCGACCAATCCTGCGCTCGGGCAGCGTGCAATTCGCTACTGCTTGGCAAGACCTGAACTATTTCAAACCCAATTGCGCGCCATATTACGAGCATCTGCTTTTGGCAAGGTTCGCATTTTGATTCCGATGATCAGCAGCCTATCGGAAGTTCAGGCATTACGTGAAATCATTGATAGTGTGCGCAGCGAGCTAACAGCCAAAGGCCAGCAGTTTGGTGATCATGTTGAGATCGGCGCCATGGTCGAGGTGCCAGCGATGGCCATTGCGATTGAGCCGTTTGCGCGTGCATTTGATTTTTTGTCGATTGGTACCAACGACTTGATTCAATATACCCTAGGGATTGATAGGGCAGATGCTGAGGTTTCTTCGCTTTATGACCCACTTCATCCTGCTGTATTGCGATTGATTGCGGGCACCATCAACGCGGGGCAGCGCCAGCGAATTCCTGTGTCTGTTTGTGGCGAAATGGCAGGTGACGCTAGGCTCACGCGTTTGTTGCTTGGTTTGGGACTGACTGAGTTTTCTATGCACCCAAGACAACTGCTAGACGTGAAGCGCGAAATTTTGGGGGCTCATTCAAATGCCCTTCGCACCAAAGTGGCCTCTGCTTTGAACAGAGCGGACTCAATTGATCCTGACCATCTAAACGATTGAGTCAGCAATCAGGCTAAGAGTCACCAGAAACCACAGAAAGATGCAGAAGGGGCCGGTTAAACCGGCCCCTTTTTTGACAACACAAGGTAATGACGAATTACTTATTGGTGAACTCTGGATAAGCTTCCATGCCGCATTCGACAATATCTACACCTTGGTATTCTTCTTCTTCAGTCACACGGATTCCCATGATGACCTTAATGAGTCCCCAAGCAATCATGCTGGCAACAAACACCCAGACAAAGATCGTGACAGCGCCAATAACCTGAGCAGTGAATGAAGCATCTGGGTTTGTGATCGGTACAGCTAACAGTCCCCAAAGACCCACCACACCGTGCACTGAGATTGCACCGACAGGATCGTCAATCTTTAATTTATCAAAAGATAAAATTGAGAAAACGACAATGACACCACCAACCGCACCGATTAATGTTGCCATTAATGGTGTGGGTGTGTCGGGTCCTGCTGTGATCGCAACCAAGCCAGCCAAACAACCATTCAGTACCATGGTTAGATCGGCTTTGCCAAACATCAACTTGGCAACAATCAACGCCGCAATCACGCCGCCAGCTGCGGCTGCGTTTGTGTTCATAAATACAACCGCAACCGAGTTGGCATCACCAACACTGGCTGTTGCCAGCACCGAACCACCGTTAAAGCCGAACCAACCCAGCCACAGGACAAATGTTCCTAAGGTTGCCAAGGGCAGGTTCGCGCCGGGTATGGCTCGCGCTTCACCATTGGGACCATATTTGCCATTGCGTGCGCCCAACAAGATGACACCGGCGAGCGCTGCTGCTGCTCCAGCCATGTGGACAATGCCAGAACCTGCAAAGTCAATAAAACCCAAATCGCCCAGGCTAAACATCCCAAAAACCGGTTGTGCACCCCAGGTCCATGATCCTGACATGGGATAGATGAAACCGGTCATCACGATGGCAAATAAAGCAAAGGCCCAGAGCTTCATGCGCTCAGCAACGGCGCCTGACACAATTGACATAGCCGTAGCCACAAACACCACTTGGAAGAAGAAATCGGCTGATGGGGCATAGGTTTTCTCGTCGGCAACACCGTCGCCGGTGATGCCAGATAAGAAAATGTTGCCGTCGTACATGATGCTGTAACCCACAATCATGTACATCGTGCAGGCAATGGCATACAAAACGATGTTTTTGGTGAGGATTTCAGTGGTGTTCTTGGCGCGAACCAGGCCCGCTTCCAACATGGAGAAGCCTGCTGCCATCCACATGACGAGTGCGCCGCAGACCAAGAAATAAAAAGTATCCAACGCATACTGAAGTGCAAAAAACTCGGCGGGCACATCTAAGACTACCGTTTCCATAATGATTCCTTTTTTCTACAGGGCTTCGTTGCCGGTTTCACCGGTGCGGATACGCACGACTTTCTCTAGCGTCGAGACAAAAATCTTGCCATCACCTATTTTTCCGGTTCGGGCTGATTGCTCGATGGTTTCGATGACTTGCTCCAAAAGGTCGTCGGAAACCGCCGCCTCGATTCGAAGCTTGGGCAAAAAGTCCACCGCGTACTCAGCACCGCGGTAGAGTTCGGTGTGCCCTTTTTGTCGGCCAAAGCCTTTGACTTCGGTGACTGTGAGGCCCTGCACACCAAGTGCAGACAGAGCGATACGGACCTCGTCAAGCTTGAAGGGCTTGATAATCGCAATGACTAATTTCATGGAACTTTCCTTTATTCAGGCTACGGGTACAATGACTCAAGCAAAAGCCGTGCCAACAAATCCCTATGTGCAAGGCGAAATAATGCACCAAATGAATGCATAGAACAGGTACCCACTGGGTTTTTCACTATCTTGGTGCATAAAAGTGGTCCGCTAGAAATTTAAGTACACACACTGTCACGGTTTTGCTGGCTAGCGAGAGAAATGACTACACTGTTGGTGATCGATCAAAGCGTCATTAATGCTGACTTCATAATCAAGGAATCGATATGCAATCCAATCCGTGGCTTGATGCCTTCCAAAAAAATGTCTCTGAACTCATCGCCAAAAGTCCAGCGGCCGATGTCGAACGTAACCTTCGCGGCTTTATGGGCCAAGCGTTCACGAAGATGGATTTGGTCACGCGCGAGGAGTTCGATATTCAGGCTGATATGCTGGCCCAGGCGATGTCGCGTGCCAACGATCTAGAAAAACAGTTTCAAGCGCTCGAGCAGCGCTTAACTGCGATGGAAAACAACAAGGGGTAAATTGACAGAAGTGTCGAAAGTTGAAAAATTAGTCTATAATCAATGGCTTTCCAGTCGTTTCTACATAAAAATCCTGCAATTTGAGATTTGACATGCCATGCACAGGTGCTGGAAAGAGTGGTGTTATCGGGTCATGAAGTGTTGTTCGAAAGTCGCGCAACCACCTGTGATAACACGATACTGGGATATTTTTCATGCCTAAAATGAAAACCAAGAAAAGTGCTTCCAAGCGCTTTTCGGTACGGGGCAGCGGCTCCATCAAGCGTGGTCAGGCGTTTAAGCGTCACATCCTGACCAAAAAGACCACCAAGACAAAACGCCAGTTGCGCGGTTCAGCTGCTGTTCATCCAAGCGACATGGCATCAGTTCGTGCCATGATGCCTTACGCATAAAAGGAGATAGAAAATGCCTCGCGTAAAACGTGGTGTAACGGCAAGAGCCCGTCACAAAAAAGTCATCAAAGCGGCCAAAGGATATCGTGGCCGCCGCGGTAATGTATTCCGTATTGCCAAGCAAGCGGTCATGCGTGCAGGTCAGTACGCTTATCGTGATCGCCGTAACAAGAAGCGCACATTCCGTGCCTTGTGGATTGCTCGTATTAATGCGGCAACCCGTGAGCATGGCGTGTCTTACAGCGTGTTCATTGCCGGCCTGAAGAAAGCTGCCATTGAGCTCGATCGTAAGGTTTTGGCCGACATGGCCGTTCGGGATAAGGCGGGTTTTGCGGCGATCGTCAAGCAGGCGACAGCAGCCCTGTCAGCTTAAGGCAAGGGGTCACCATTTAGTGCCCCGATCGTAACGCCACGAAACGGAGCCCTCAGGGCTCCGTTTCCGTTTTCTGTTTTGTACGTTTCGTGGTTTGACCCTAGCAACAAATGACTTGAATAAAAGTGACGGGATCAATGTCCAACACACTAGAAGCTTTAATCAGCGCCGCTCAGACTGCCTTCGCGCAAGCCACCGATGCTGCTGCCCTGGAAAACGCCAAAGCGCAATTTCTGGGCAAACAAGGTGCCGTGACTGAGCAGATGAAAAGGCTGGCTAGCCTTGAGCCGGAGCAAAAGCGCGAAGAGGGTGCCAAGATCAATCTGGCCAAACAAGCCATTGAAGCGGCGCTGAATGCTCGCAGAGAGGCCATCGCCCAAGCGGTGTTGGCTTTGCAACTGGCTGAGCAAACGATCGACGTGACACTGCCGGGTCGAGGACGTCAAACCGGCGGCATCCATCCTGTTATCAAAACCTGGCAGCGGGTTGAACAAATTTTTCAGTCCATTGGTTTTGAAGTCGCCGACGGCCCCGAAATTGAAACCGATTGGACAAACTTTACGGCCTTAAATAACCCGCTCAATCATCCTGCGCGCTCAATGCAAGATACTTTTTACGTCGATATGAAAGACGAACAGGGTTTGCCTTTGTTGCTGCGCACACACACCAGCCCGATGCAAGTGCGTTATGCGCGCACACACACGCCACCCATCAAAGTGATTGCGCCTGGTCGCACCTATCGCGTCGACAGTGATGCCACGCACTCACCCATGTTTCATCAGGTTGAAGGCCTCTGGATTGCTGAAGACATCTCATTTGCAGATCTGAAAGGGGTTTACACCGATTTCATGCGCTGTTTCTTTGAAACAGAGGCTCTTGAAATTCGATTCCGGCCGTCTTTCTTTCCGTTCACTGAGCCGTCAGCTGAGATCGACATGATGTTTACCAGTGGGCCCAATAAGGGTCGCTGGCTGGAAATTTCTGGCGCTGGGCAGGTTCACCCTGATGTGGTGCGTAACTTTGGACTGGATCCTGAGAGGTACATTGGCTTTGCCTTTGGATCAGGTCTTGAGCGTCTGACCATGCTGCGTTACGGTGTTCATGATTTGCGACAGTTTTTTGAAGGCGACCTGCGTTTTCTGGCGCAGTTTGCTGACTGAATAGCATCTGTAGAGGACGCTTTTTTTATAAACCCAATGCTTGAGTCTAACGATGCAATTTCCTGAATCTTGGCTGCGCACGATGGCCGACCCTTCGATAAGCACCGATGCGCTGGCTCATCAGCTGACCATGGCTGGCCTTGAAGTTGAAGCGGTTGAGCCTGTCGCGCCCGCCTTTAGCGGTGTGGTTGTGGCTCGCATTGAGTCGGTTGAACCTCACCCCAATGCTGACAAGTTACGGGTTTGTCGCGTCAATGCCGGGCAGGGTGAATGGCTTCAAATTGTATGTGGTGCGCCAAATGCTGCTGCCGGGCTCGTGGTGCCCTTGGCTGGCGTTGGCGCGGTTTTACCTGGCGATTTTAAAATTGGTGTTGCCAAAATGCGCGGGGTCGAGTCTGCCGGCATGCTGTGCTCGGCCAAAGAACTTGGTTTGTCTCAAGAAAATGCTGGCCTGTTGTCGCTTGACCCATCCTTTGAGCCAGGCATGTCGTTGCGTCAAGCACTGGCGTTAGACGAGTCGGTGTTTACGTTAAAACTCACACCTAACCGTGCCGATTGCTTGTCTATTCTCGGGGTGGCTCGCGAAGTGGCGGCGCTTAATGGTTGTGAACTTCGTGATGCGGCTGTTTCACCAACGCCGGTGACCATTGAAGATCGAATAAAAGTGCAAGTATTGGCGCCTAATTTGTGCGGCCGGTTTGCTGGTCGAGTTATGCGAGGTGTCAATGCACGTGCGCAAACCCCGGCCTGGATGGTACAACGGCTTGAGCGCGCTGGGCAACGCAGTGTGTCGGCCTTGGTTGATATATCAAATTACCTGATGCTGGAACGTGGGCGGCCTTCGCACGTCTTTGATCTCGATAAAATGGTTGACGCCTCATTGTTAGTTCGTTGGGCAAAATCAGGTGAGACGGTCAAGTTACTGAATGGTGAAACCATTGAGTTGACTGAACAGATGGGTGTTATCGCGACCGGCGACAAAATTGAAAGCTTGGCAGGCATCATGGGTGGTGATGACACGGCCGTGAGCCTCGACACACAAAACATCTATTTAGAAGCCGCTTTTTGGTGGCCTGAAGCCATTGCTGGGCGCACCCGGACCCTGAAGCTGGCTTCTGAGGCCGCTCACCGATTTGAGCGCGGGGTCGATTTCGTCACGATTGCTAAAGATCTTGAGCGCTTAACGCAAATGGTTTTGGAAATTTGTGGGGGCCAAGCGGGCCCCATTGACGATCAGACGCTAACCTTGCCCGAGCGTGCACCGGTCACGATGCGATTGGCACGCTGCCAAAAGGTTTTGGGTATCTCGTGCGCGCATGACCAAGTCAGTGAGGTTTTTGATCGGTTGGGGTTTGAGTGGTCCGCTGAAAACGACATCTTTCAGGTCACACCGCCGTCCTTTCGCTTTGACCTCAGCATTGAAGAAGATCTGATCGAAGAAGTTGCTCGGATGATCGGGTTTGACAACATTCCCGCTCGACCACCTTTGGCACGCGCCAAAATGCTCTTGCGCCATGAGAGTAAGCGCGACGCGCATGCCATACGTGCCACGATTGCAGCGCGCGACTATCAAGAAGTGGTTAATTTTTCATTCGTTGAGCGACTGTGGGAAACCGAGCGAATGGGTCAACGTGATCCGATTGCCTTGGTCAATCCGATCGCCAGCCAAATGTCGGTCATGCGTTCGTCGCTGTTACCAGGCTTGGTGGCCAATACGGTTTACAACGCCAATCGTCGTCAAAGTCGAGTGCGTGTGTTTGAACTTGGTCGTGTCTTTAGCCGAGATGCGAGCCTCGTCAATGGTGACTTAAGTGTGGCTGGTGTGGCGCAGCCTTTGAAGCTAGCCGCGTTGGCCTGGGGAACCTCAGAGCCTGACCAGTGGGCGACCAAGTCTCGCCACGTTGATTTCTTTGATGTGAAAAACGATCTCGAAGTGTTGCTCGATGCAAGCCAAATGAAATACTGGTTTGTGCCAGCACAGCACCCGTTGATGCATCCCGGGCGCTGTGCTGAGATTTGGGTTGATGGTCAAGCCAAAGGCCTGATAGGTGAACTTCACCCGCAATGGGTGCGTGCTGAGGGCTTACTTTCTGCGCCAGTGCTTTTTGAGATCGACCTCGATTGCTTGACTGAAAAACCATTGCCAGCTCCGGTTGCGCTCTCAAAGCAGCCCATGGTGCAACGCGACATGGCTCTATGGGTTTCTGCCAATACCCCATACCAGTCTTTACTTGATACCATTTGGGCTTCCGTCAAAACTGAGCCAATGTTAAATGTGGTTCGAGACGTGACGTTGTTTGATGTGTGGCAAGACCAAAATGCCTCGCCAGACCAGCCAAATGAGGTCAGCTTGGCATTACGGTTCTGGTTGCAGGATCCAGCAGTGACCTTAGAAGATGATCGCGTTGAACAGTGTTTACAAATTATTCGGCAAGCACTAGAAAAATCGCACAATGCGCGACAGCGTTAGGAGAGTAAACCGTGCCAGACATGCAAACACTAACAAAGGCTGAACTCGCTGAGATGCTGTTCGATCGCGTCGGTTTGAACAAACGTGAATCGAAAGATATCGTCGAAACATTTTTTGAACAAATCCGACAGGCATTGGTTAAGGGCGATTCGGTCAAGCTTTCTGGTTTCGGTAATTTTCAGGTCAGGGACAAGCCAGCACGTCCTGGCAGAAATCCCAAAACCGGTGAAGTCATTCCCATTGCGGCTCGCCGAGTTGTGACTTTTCATGCCAGTCAGAAGTTAAAGGGTGCTGTTGAAGCCGATTCCCCTGAGAATCGTTCAATCTCACCTGCGATGCGTATAGAATAAAGATGACGTTAATCATTGGTTATTCATGAACTCAGCTGACACACCTACGGCAACACTACCAGTCATTCCCGCCAAGCGTTATTTCACGATTGGCGAAGTGAGTGAGTTGTGTGCGGTTAAACCACATGTGCTTCGGTATTGGGAGCAGGAATTCACCCAGCTCAAACCCATCAAACGTCGCGGTAACCGTCGCTACTACCAGCATCATGAAGTGCTTCTCATCCGTCGCATCCGTGACCTCCTTTACGAGCAGGGCTTCACGATTAGCGGTGCCAGAAACCGGTTAATGGATGGTCGAGACACACAAGCTGATCCCGATGCCGCCGTGCGCTTAACAGCACAAGAGCTACAAGGTTTGCGCCAAGAGCTACAGTCTATTTCGAACCTACTGGCTGGGATCTGACCCAGTCGAGTCTGATACAATTCATGCCTTCGGGGCGTAGCGCAGCCTGGTAGCGCACTTGCATGGGGTGCAAGGGGTCGAAGGTTCGAATCCTTCCGTTCCGACCA
>ERZ887849.872-NODE-872-length-30599-cov-16.690086_pt1 | contig 30599 bp, 20 predicted proteins | sample MGYA00521267_ERZ887849 | MGnify/ENA primary metagenome ERZ887849 (study PRJEB32303, sample SAMEA104408601) | aquatic metagenome | biome: Brackish water; feature: Pelagic; material: water | place: Baltic Sea | collected 2014-06-06T16:11:00 | depth 2,863 m ... | reverse complement strand
CTCTTTCTCCTTTTGATTCGCTAATCATTTTAGCTACATCAAACAATGGTCCTTTCTTACCATCAATAACTTGATTAAATTCTGAGAAATTAAATGTAGCACCTTGTTGTTCTAGGTTACCAGCTTCTAAGGCAAACTGTGTTGCGTTTATTCTTTCTACTTTAGTAGAGTTTATTCCAGCATAAACTTGATCTAAGAAGTTGGTAGGTAGTGGTTTACCGTACTGTATATTCTCTGTGTTTATTTCATATAGTTTATCACCAAAGTCTTGCCTGTACTTAGCTAAACTCTCCTGCACTTGGTCGTAAGTCTTTCTCACTACAAAATCAGGTAATGATCTTTCTTTTCTAGCTTTGTTTCTTTCTAACGCGGTTTCTAAAGGAGTGTTAGCTACAACCATGTGCACTTCAAAACCCTTGTCTTGTAATTCTTTTATTTTTTTAGTAGTAGCACTATATGAAGCGCCAGTACCATCTACAACCATACCGTTTCCAGCGGCTGCATATTTATCAAACTTAGCTACAGCTGCTTTTCTAGCGGCAAATCCTAGCTTGGATCTAGTTGATCTTTGTTCTGCTGTATAACCAGACTCATCACCGGGTAAGCCAGCTTCAGACTTCATAGCCTCTAGTGCTATGTCTTGGTTAACAACCTTATAACCACGTCTACCTAATTGTAATCCTTTACCTACATTTGTTTTACCAGCACCAGGGCCACCAACCATAAATATAGCTTTAAGTTTTGTAGTGCCTTCACTAAACCCTCCTTCTATATTTGGTAAGTTAACTATAACCATGCTGTTTGACTCAGCAAGTGTATCATCAAAATCAAACACCCTTGCTTTAACAGGTTTTTCAGAATACTTAACACTATTTCTAGCATTAGCCATAGCTTTGTCTGCAGCGTTATTAAACTCTATAACCTTACTAGAATCTGGTTTAAAAGACTCGTTTAGCTTGTTTATTATAGCTACAGCTTTTTTACCTTCTTTTCTAGACTCTTCTAATGTTATTTCACCTGTCAAAAAGTCTCTAGTTAATCTAGCTTGAACATCTGCCGGCACGCCATTGGTACCAAACAAGTACTCACTCATTGTTTTGTTTTCAGGTAGAAAAAGATATTGATCTAGATTTACTCCAGATTCTGTCAACCTTATAACAGACGCTAATCCCTCTGGTATCTTTAGTTCTCCTGATAATATTCTAGGAGCTATTTTATTCCAGTATATGTCAGGCATATTAAACTTAAAGTCTACGTCTAACTTCAAATCATCATCTAAAGTTATAGGTCCTTGCATGTAAGTAGCACTAACAAGCTTCATAGCGTTGTCAACTTGACCGTTCATAGCTGACCAAAGCATCATGCTGCCTATATTGTTTGCTGGAAAGTTATGTTCTTCTCTAACACCTACCTTGTAGTTAACATCTCCGTTAGGTAGTATTGGTAGGTATAATATAGGAGGAGCTATCCTAGTTAAACTACCCATGTCGTTTTGAGCGTCATTTAGTAATTGCTCAAACACCCAAGCGTTTTCTGGCTTTGTCTTTAAATACGACTCAGCAGATCTCCAGAACTTTTCGAAATAATCTAATTTAGAGTATTGATCTTTTACGTAGTCAGGTGATTTAGTTTTCTTTACAAAATTATTGTCTACTATCTCACCTTGGTTTTTACCTCTCTTATAGTTTTGTCTAGTTAATTGAGGATATCTTTTGCTTGGTTTTTCTATTAATTGATCAAACAAACCTCTACTACCCATCATTGATTTTCTCAATGAGCTAGTTGTCGATGTTCTTATTGATTCATAGAACTCAGGATATTGTTTTATAAAATCATTTAATATACTAGCCGTTAACTCTAAGTTTCCTTCTAGCACCTTAAAACCTGCTTTGGTATTTATTCTAACATCATCTCCTTCTCTTAAAGGTAGACCTAATTTATTTTTTATATCAGCTATAGTATTTAAACCTTTTTCCTGAAGCTGTTTTACTGTAAAGTTCTTTAACGTTTGTCCAGTAAGTTTACCTGTTTTAGTTTCAGCTGCTTTTCTAAGATCTATAACTAGCTGTTTGGTTTTTTCACTAAGCTGCAACTTAGATCTACCAGCACCTATATCAGCCTCTATTTGCTTAGCACCTTTAGATGTTTTTGTATCTAGTGTTGCTATTTTATTTTTAGCAACAGCAACAGCTACCACGGATCCTTTTACTTTAGCAAATCCCTTTAAGAACTGTCCTATTGTTCTATTGTATTGGTTTAACTGTCCTGCTGGAGTTATACCCATTTCCCGTTGAACCTCTTTTAATACTTGAGGAGTTGGATTATCAAACTTAGCTTTCTTTTTGTACACCTTTGTTTGCGAAGTTGTACCCTTAGATCTCTTGCCTGTGTCTTCGTAGAAATACTTTATAATTCTATTAGGTAATCCTAGCGATCTACCTTGTACATCTCTAGTAACAGGAACTTTTTCACCTTGCTCACCAACTCTAGATTCCTCCGATGTAACATTTGTATCAGGAAGTAATCTAATATCTCTAGCAAGAACCTGTGTATCTGAATACAATCCCTGTATATTACCAGCTTCAGAAGGTTCAGGTATCCCATCAACTATTTTTTTAGCGTAAGTTAGGTTTTTAGCACCGTCATCAATCTTAGCCTCTGGGACGTTGAATATTATGCTGGCAATCTTTCCTCCATAATCCTTAGATATGCTCTTAAAATCAGCGATAGGCGCCATGGCTGGAGTTATAACAACCGCATCCTCTATAGCTTTTCTTTTTGTACCTATTTCTTTAGCAGATAAAGGGTTTATTAATTTTCTTCTAGACTTATCTTCTTTTGCTTTTCTTTCTTCTAGCTCTAGTCCAGACTCAGCGGTATCAGTTGATAATAATCTATTTTCACCAGCATCAGTTATAGTTACTCTTCCTTCTTTACTACCTAGTTCTTGCTTGAAAAACTTATTAGCTCTACCCCTTTTAAACACTGCGTTAACATAGGTTGTAAATGCAATTTTTTGTCCATCTTTAACCGGCTTGTAGTTTTTCATAACGCTTTCAAACTCAGTTGCAACATAACCCATAGCATCAGCAGCTGCTATATCTCCTTTGCTAACATCGTAACCCATAGCATCTAACGCTACAGATTGAAACTGCATAAACAAATCGCCGTAATCTTTACCTGCCATAAAAGCTTCAGGGTCTTTGTTAAAGTCTAATGCCAACTTATTCACGGTTGTTTTGTCTGAAAACTTAACGTCTTTACCTTTAAAGTTTTTTATAGCTTTTTTAGTCTTCTTGCCTATCTTACCAGATCTAAATGCAGCATTGTTTGCTGCTAAGTATTCTAAAGCTTTTTCAGGAGTGTTTAAGTTGTTAGGATCTGTACCGTTAAATATCCTAGTCATCAAGTTATCTTCTTTCTCTATTTGAACTTGATCTTCATAAGCATACAAACTCTCTTGCATTACCTTAGTATACTCGTCTCTATACTTTTCACTGTTTTCAAAAGTTAACTTATCTTTAGCATACAGGTTGTCAAGCATCTTTCTAACTCCCTCGTCTATACTGTTTATTGTAGCGTTTTTAGATTTAGCCGCTGCTGCTGCTAAGTTTTCAGCATACATCTTTCTATTTTCAGGCTTTATACTAGCGTCATCTGCAATGTGAGAGAATTCATGAAATATTACTGTACCTGCTTGTATGATACCGTTATCAATATCTTTTTTTGCTTGATCAGCATTTTGGGTTACTATAGTGTTACCTATAACAGCCCCATACGTTCCATTGTTATTAAACTTTTCAATAGCCTCTGTAAACTCAGGCGTGTTTGTTTCTACACCATTAGCCTCTAACACTTCTCTCAGCTCATCTTCTGTTGTGTATACTGCGTAATTTACATTGTCTAAATCTGCAAATATAGTTTCAGCTCTTGTGCTTACACCTGAAGCCACGGATATAGCTCTTGACCTATTCAATGCCATTTGATCACCAAGCTCCCTGTATCTTACCTCTTTTTGTTTCTTGTTTAAAGGCTTACCATCTATGGTTTCACTTTCAACTATCTCAACAACTTCTGGATTTGCTTTAGCAGCTTTCTTGCTAGCTCTACCAACACTTTCTCTAACCTGATTTATAACAGCTACTAATTTTTCCTCAGTAGTCTTTTCGTTGTAACCGTCTTTGTTTGTTTTAGATAAGTACTTGTCGTTGTTAGTCCACAAAGATCCTAAGCTTTCTTTGGCTTTCTTAGTGCTTGTTGGCTTGTCTTTTAAATCTTTTATCTGCTTGTCAAGAACACTTAACTGAGTATCAAAAAGCTTTGCTTCCTCTTTACTTAAAGATTCTTTATGTAGGTTTATAGCTTCTGCTCTATCTACGTCGTTCATACCTGGTACAACCCCAGCCTGAAGCAACACGTCTCTTTTTAAAGTTTCTGTAGCAACTAATCTCTTTACGTCGTCAGCCTGCAGTCCAAGTATATGAACACCTAATTTATCTACTTCTAATCCTTGCTCTTCAAGGTTTTTAGTTATATCATTTATTAATAACTTTTTTTGTGATTCAGAAATTTTAGAGCTTTGTATTAAAGTGCTTAACTCATTGTTAGACATTCTAAGACTGTTTATTTCTTGCTCAAACTTTTTTGTAGCGTTATAGTTTACCATGCCAGAATAAGCTATTCCTGGGCTTTGTGATACGCCTAATGTAAGGACAGTTGCCATAGCTGTATCGTCCCAAGCACTTAGATCTAAGTCTCTGCCAAGTATACCATATTCAGTTATAAACTGCTGACCACCATATATCAATTCTTCTTCTAAGATCTCTCCACTACCACGAAGCAATAATGGCTTGCCTATTAGGTCTGCTACTTTTTCATAACCATTTTTATAAAGGTTTCTAGCAATAGATGTAACATTTGTTGGAGATCTAAAATCTTTTAAAAGTTTTATAGTGTTTGGTGCGGTACCTAAAAACCTAGTAACAGTTCCTTCTATTATACCGTTAGCTAAGGAAGCGTTTAGTATCTGATCGTCAGATAGCTCATACATTGCTTTGGCTTGGTTTATATCTTTCATAGCTCTAGTGTAACGAGCAAGATCAATAATACCTGACTCATACGCTTCTAAAGCTATCTTAGCCTGCTTGTCTGCAGTACCTTTTATTTGTTGTCTAGTTTTTAAGTCACGATAAGTCTGTGTACCAGAGGAAAGCCCAAAGACGCCACCAATAGCATTAGCTGTCATAGCCGAAGACAGTCCCATAGCGCTACCAGCGCCACCTGTTGCTATTGCTAAAGTTATATTACCTGATTGTTGGCTTACACTTCTAAGAGCATATGTGAGAAAGTCACCATCATTATAAGTACCCATAGTCTCATAATACTCGTTCTTAGCATCTAGTCTTTTTTGTTGATCTATAGCCCAGTCAGCATTAGCAAGCGTAGGTATAGCAAGTAGTAACCCTGCAAAAGAGTCATTAACATCCTTCCTAATCAAAGCACCTAAACCATATTCTACCATCGAGGTTCTAAGCACTTGCTCGTCAGCTGGATTATTAGCTTGAAACTCAGCTACCCTTTGTTGCATGTTATTTATGGTAGCAGATCTATCTACCTGTAGATTAGAGTAATCGGTTTGAATTCTAAACATGTTAGAATTTAATCGTTTTAATTGCTCTTTTTCTTCTTTGGTTAGATCATCTCTATCATTTGATATGTCAATTATAGATTGACCAGAAGGTGTAAATTCAAGACTTATAGTTGTACCTGCAGGCGAGTTGTTTGCCTGCTTTTTAAACTCAGCGTCAAAGCTGTTTTGAAATTCTTTTTGTACTTGAGTGAAAACCTCTACTTCTTTTTTTATTTCAGCTTCAAATATATTTTTCTCAATACCAGCAAGCCCCTGAGCAAACCTAATAAGATCTTTATCTCTAGCCGCCATTACTTGCTGTGATATTGTTCTAGATCTATTTGTTAATTCTTCTCCTTTTAATTCTTGTATACCCCTGTTTCTAATTTCTTTAATAAGCTGATTACCTCCTGCTTGCATTATCTTAAGCCCAATGCTTTTAGGTAAACCAGATAGATTTTTCATCTCTTGCAGACGAGTATCAAGAGAAGCGGCTATCTCCCTATACTCTCCGCCCTTAGACATATACGTTTCTCTCTCGCCTTTAACTCCGTTGTAATCTCTTATTATTTCTTTTTCTTCTTCAGTTAACTTATTACCTAATATTTTTATTAAGTCTTCATTAAATCTTTCTTTAAAGTACTTAAGATCTAATGAGCTATCAGATTGTATAGCCTTTTTTTCTTTCTCTATAGCTATAGTTTTAGCTTCTAGATAATCAGAATTAGCCTTGTAAGAATTCTCGGCAATAATACCTTGAGCTTCTTCAGGTAATTCATTAGCAATAAATTGTCTTAGTTCAGCAGGGTTAACGTTTTTTACAAGAACGCCATCTTTGTATATATCATACATGTTACCAAAACCAGATAATATGCCACCATCATCAGCCATTAAGGTTCCAGAATCGTCATTAAGCTCTACGTTATAACCTGTTCCTTCTAAGGCCGTGTTTAGAGTCTTAGTGCTATTTGTTTCTTCAGCTAGATTAACAAGACCTATCATTCCATTTTCAACTAAAGCTCTTGCATCTTGCGTTTTATAGGCCTTATCTAAAGCTTTTAAAACACGAACAGCCTCATCTTCACCATCTCTACTAGCTATATCTATGGGCTGTAAGTCTAGTTCCGTAGGTTTATCTGAACCTGGAAAGTATATGTTCAAAGCATTTCTAACACCTGTTTTTCCAACTACAAGTCCTGGGTATTGTTCGGTTAAAAAAGCTTGTGCTTCTCCTTCCCCTTTATTGATTATAGTGTATGGATTATCGATGTCCATTTCAGCATTTTGTCCAATGTCTGCAAGCCTGCTTTTAATGTTATCTACCTTGATTTTTGCGGCTGATTTTTTTCGGTAATTTTTACCAAATATACCACCGTCTTCAATCCCATTTAAAACCGATAAAGCATCTTCCAATTGTAATTCCAATCCTGAAACCACCTCTTCTGCAGTGTATGCACGATCCGTTTCTTGAAATAAATTGCTTGGATCCCGCAACTCCCCATTTATTTCTTGAACCCGCGACCAGTCTGGATCCTCTTTTCTGGGTGTGTTTTCTTTTTCCGTCACCGCAGGTACACCCTTCGTTACAGCAACTTCTTGAAAATCTTCAGGTGACTTTCCATCTATTATCTGACTAAAGGCACTGGGTTGGGTGCTTACTTGCCCAGTATCTTCATCACTACCTTCTTTTATAGTTATATTGTTTGTGTCTTTAAATTCTTGAATGCTAACACCAGCTGCTCTTGCATAACTTTCCAACTCCGCTCCAGAAACCTCTTGACCGTTAAATATATAAATTACGTCTGCCATCTTATTTTATTTTATTTTATTTTCTTTTAGCTGCGGAAGAGTATATTGCTTGTAAAGCTGGCAAAGACACCACGCCTAGATTGGGTACTTTAACACCATCTTCATCTACCGCATATACTCCAGCGGCATTACCACCTTTGGCAGCTTTGTATTGGTAAAAAGTTTTACCACCTGGTGTACGTGTTACAGCTGTAAATAATGAGTCAGCGCCAGCTCCAAAAGTGTCTTCACTTAAAGCACTTGCTATTGTCCCAAAATACTGTTGATCTTCAGTTCCGGATCCTGTTTTATTTCCTTCACTATCTAAACGCTTGTCACGTGATTCTAGTTTTTCTCTCACGTAAATAGTATCACCTATCTTGTAATCGCTGTTGGTTAAAGGATTTACTATTCCTGCATCGTTGGCTGCGGCTAATAACTGTTCGCTTCGTTGATCACCCTTAACTAGTTTTACAGCTAATTGATTTACTGTTTCACTAAGCTCTACTCTTTCATCAAAACGGCCTTCAAACAAGTGGTTTGTCAAAGCATTGTTAAATATTTCCCTTTGCTCGCTTGGCTCTAGTTTTAAAAACTCCTCTCCAGCTGAGACACCTATTCCGTATAAGTAATCTTGCATTTGAGAAACAGATCTTCCTGATTTAAAGACTCTAGCATATTCCCCTTCTAGTTGATCTCTAAATTCTTTGCTATTAGTTGAGGCCGCTAGGTTTACTATCTGTGTTTCACCTACTCTAAAGTAACCTGTTTTATTACCATTGCTATCGATTTCATCTCCAGACGTTCTTATTGGTTCAGATAGGTTTGCAAAAGCAGCTTCCTTATCTAACACTTTAGCCTCCTGCAAAAACTTATTAGGCTCAATTCCAGATATTTTTTCTTGAAGCAAATCCATACCACCACGAGATTCATAATTACTTACGTCAATGCTATTAGAAAAAACGTAAAAACCATCTTTTTCTACAATCTTACCACTTGAAATACCAGCCTGTAGTTGATCGTAAATACCTCTTCCACCGCTGTTGGCAACTTGTTTAAAAAACTTACTATTTGTAGGTATTTTAACAGTAGAATTTATTATATTACTACCATTTTCTTCTGTTAGCTTTTTGTCAACTAAAACACCTGGACCATAAACCTCTTCGTTAACACTACCTATAGCGCCTAAGGCTATTCTGTTTACTAATTGCTCACCGTTTTTAGCGTTGCCAACAACTATGTAATCTTTATTATCCAAAAGATCAACATCAGCTGTAAGCATACCCATTTGATTTAAACTAGATGTAGCATATGCTTGAAAAGAACTTACTGAACCAGCATACATAGCTCTTTGCTCATCTGTAATATCAGTACCAAAATTCATATTCATCTGAGCTTCCATTGCTTCTTGGCCTTTCCGTTTTATAACTTCTTGGTATTGATCAAATAAACTACTACCAGCTTCTACACCAGACTTTTTTAAATTAGCATTAAATTTTGTTTTTAATTCAGCTTGATTAATAGCTATGGTATTTCTCATAGCGTTCTGAGTATCTAGTAAATCTTTTGCCTCTTTTCTTTCTTTGTCTCTTCTAGCTCCATAAGCTGCGAGACCAGCTCCAAAGCTTTTACCTAGCTCAGCCCCTACATTTACTTGTAATGGTGGTAATGAATAATCTCCAGACGGTATAGTGTATCCCATGTTTTATTTTTATTTAATCAAAAGCTCCTCCTGCAAGACCTCCACTAACTATACTACCTAGACCGGTAAATATACCCGCGGTTGAAGCATCTCTATTAGCGCTAGCCTGCGCTTGCCTTTGAGCAGCTCCAGTTTCCTTAGCAATGTTGTAAGATATATCGGCGTTCGTTCTATCTTCTTTGGCATTAAACATAAATATGTTTCCAGCCGCCTCAGCTTGTTGCTCTCTAGCCCCTTCAGATATAGCTATTTGTTGTAGTCGTTGTTGTTCTTGAGTTTGTCTCTGTTGTAGGTTTTGTTCTCCTTGAGCTCTAAGTTTTTCATTCTGAGCCTCTTGTTGTTCTATACCAGCAGCCACGCCTTTTTTGCTTCTTAAAGCAGCTTGAGCTAAAGCAGTTGCACCACCTGCGCTAGCACCCGTGGCCATCATAGCGTCAAGTGAATTAGCTAAAGCTATATCAGCTTGCTCCATTTGTATCTCTGCAGCTTGAGTAGCAACGCCTAAGCTAGCATAAGGATTAGACATTTGACCGGACAGGTCCGATGCTAAATTAGCTAGCGATGTTACACCTCCATAAGGGTTAGTTATAGTCTGTCTACTATTTTGAAGAGACTCAATCTTAGCAGAAGCCATAGCTTTTTCACCTCTAGCTCGACGCATGTTCTTGTGCTCTTTACCAGACTGAATTGCTCCGCCAATCCCTACTGCTGCTGCTCCTACTATTGCTGCGGTTACTGCTGCCATAATTTATATATTTTTTATTAATTCATATGATGGGCTTTTATCCACAGTCCACCCTAATTTCTTGTGTGTTTCTATTAGGTGTTTATTTCTACCTATACTAAACATGTGTTTTTTACCTGCTAACTTGCAAGTCTCTTCAGCTGTAGATATCAATAATTCTAAAGCTTGCTTACGGTCTTTTTCCCTGTACTCTGGACTAGATATAATCCATTCTAGTAATACTCCATCTGAATTAGTGAAATATAAAAAACCAGCTACTATAGGTGTATTTTCTTTGTACACCATCAAACCGCCAGTACCATTATCTGGTAAAAAACCTTTAGTTGGATTAACCCATTCAGGCCAACTATCCCACCATTTAACTAGAGTTTCCCAATCGGTTTCCTCTAGCTTTCTAACTTGTAATTCCATTTAATTTAATTTAATTTAACTACTTATACTAAAACCCGAGTTAACAGCAAATAATTCTTTTGCTCCTCCAGGATTAGTGTAGTCATCGTTTTCTATTACTACTGTACAGTAATAACCTTTTATACCTGTCATTTGATTACCAAATCTAACTTCAGCCGCCGTAGCCTCTGAGTCGTTTACTAAGTTTGCGTAGTATTTATTTTCTTTTCTTGTAAACCCAGCGTAATATCTATTGTAAGGTGGATCATCAGTTCCAAATACACTTACATAGTCTGCTCTGTAAACAGCTGTGTTAAAAGTAGTAGCAGCTGATCTAGGATCTATTATATATTCTCCTTCGTAATAACTGTATATACCGTTTGTTGTATCTCTGGTTTCTGGTGGTAACAACCACACAGGTACGTTAGAGGCATTAACCTCTATACTATCAACACCAGTTATATCAGATACAAATGATACAACCTCCCAACCATTACTACCTTCGTAGTTGACGGTTTTAAACACCTTGCTTCTGCTAACATCTGGGTTAACTACAAATGTTATATTTGACTTGTTTTTAACACCATAGAACTCTGCTCTATCAGAGCTGGAGCTATTGTGTAACCATAAAAGATCGCTAGTTCCGGAGCCTTTAGCTACACTATAAAACCTACCACCCAAGCTAAACATCCAAGATGGTTTAAAGCTGTAAAATGATGGCCAGCCTAGTACCGCTTCGTCGAACTGAAGCGTACTATACAAACTGTTTGAAAGTGGATCACTTTGATTTTTCTGTAAAGAAAGTGTATATTGCTTTGTATATATATCCCAACCACCTACTATCTTACCAGGCCCAAATCCAATTGAACCTATGGTGCTTAGATTGTCTCTAAAGTAATCAATCATACCATAGTTTGAAATCTCTGTTACACCGTCTCTAGACAGTCTTAAAACAGCATTTCTATCCTTGTCTACAAAGTACTTTCTATATCCATATACAGCAAAGCTTTCTGGGTTATTTGAAATACCAAAGTTACCAGCGTAAGGTGTTATTTGGCCTATCACTAGATTTAACTGGCTGACAGGTACACCACCGCCTTCCGCCGTGTATATTGCGTCTTTGTCTATTAAAGCTCTACTTACTTTTTTCTGAGAAAATATTATTAAATTGCTGTCTTCAGCATATAGTCTTTGTATACTACCATTAGCTGGGTCAGTTCCTTTTGTTATATCGTTTGCTACCGAAAATTGATTTGTTTGATTTATACCTGTTCTAGAATTAAATATCCCAGAGTATATCATAGCATTACCTCTTACACTTCCTTGAGGTTCATCTTCTACTAAGTAAGCTTTAGCACCAAAAGAAACAGATGTATTATTATAACCACCTCTAATTCTTGATTCTTCTATAGCCCAATTAAGAGAGCTTGGTGGAGGGTTGCCGTAATTACCATAACCACCTATAGCGCTAGGTATACCTCTAGAACCAAACCACTTAACGTTACTTGGATTAGCAACAAGCGGGTCAATGCTTTTTATAGTCTTCCTTAGTGTAAAAGAGTTAAAGTATTTTACTTCTATTAATGCCATTATATATTATATTACACGTTTTCAAAACGCTTTACTTAGGTTGTAGTTCTACCTACAGATGATTGTACTGTTTTTCTACCAGTAGTAGGTGTTATTTCACACGCCCATAATCTTTGCCATTGCCCAGACTGAGACCCACCATTATCTACACCCGCGTTTTCAGCAGCAAGAACTGGTCCCACTCTTTCAGTTAGTGGTTGGTTTGCGGGCACAGAGTACGCGCTATAAGGTACGTTGGAGCTAGCGTCAGTACTTTCCGCAGCTGTATAAGATATATAACCTACACTAGCACTACTCCATCCAGGAGTTGTAGCGTTTGTTACCAACTGCGTTAAACCAGGGTCTGTATAAAATTGACTGACGTATCTATTAATGCCTTCTTCAGCGTACATAGTTACCACGTTATTCATGGGGTTATCAAGAGCTTCTTCTGGAGTAGCCTGAATAGTAGTGTCAACTGTATAGGCATAAGATCTAGGAGAATTTAGCGGCTTTAAGTCGTAGTAAAAATCACCCATATTCATCACTCCAGCTATGTTTCCAGACAATGAGTTTGCGTTAGTAGGCTGCGTAGCTGGTATTCCTACCATTTTACTCTGGCATGTATCACATTGACCACCGATGTTTTGTATAACAATTCTATACTCACCAAAACAAGGGGTTGTCCCGTATATAGGGCTTTCACCTACAGCAACCCATCTACCTAAGTACATTTCAGGGGTTCGGTTGCTTGAAGCTTGCTGTTTTTGTTGTGCTCTATATTGTACAAAATTAGCCGGAGTATCATTCAAGCTAGGGGCGCCTGCGAGACTAGTAGGATACGCAGCTCCGTATATTTGATCAGTATCTTGTTCACCGGCTGGGGGAGTATGAGCTGATGAATGCGTTGATGTGCTATATATCGCTAGACTTCCGCTGGGAACTTGTCCATCTAACCTAGCGCCAGATTGCTGTGGGTTTGTTATAGGCGTAGTGTTAGTAGCATCTAAAAGATTATTCCAAGAAAGAACATTACCCTCTATATCTGTAGCTGCTTCCCAGTCTTGTACAACACCACCAATAACTTTTCTATATTCTATAGCCCAGGATATTTCTGAAGTTTGGAAATTAGTTCCAAATGAACTATCAATACCCTGTATCAGCATCTCTACATTTATATAGCCCGTGCCTTGAGTTAGCGGTCCTTCATTAAGGTCTCCATTTGGTTGATCTATAGTAAGTTTTTGAAAGTTTTCATTGCCTATACCATAGGTGTAACTACCATTGCTAGCGTTAGTAAAGTTATAATTTAGGTTAGTTGCTGCTGTAACAAGCCCAGCTACCGATGGAAATATTTTCTTAAAAGTGTTTGTTATACTACCACCACCACCACCGGGTAATCTATCAAACGCGTCACCAAATGTTCTATGCAGACTAAAAACGTAACTGTTATCGTAGTATAACTCGTAATTTTTTAGATTATTTCTAAAAGATCCATTAGCTGTTTTTCTACCAATAGTTATGTTTATGTTGAAAAATGCGTCAAGAGATGGATCATCAGATGTTAGTAGTATTTTTAAGTTATACAGACCAAAACCTTCTCCTGGGGTAATCTCTTTTAATACACCAGTGTTTGGGTTTATTTCAAAAACCGGCGGCGTAACGTCTGTGCCAAGTGGTTGTTGTTGGAAATCTATTGACCATTGTAGTGTTTCTTGATTAGGAAACGCAACGCCTATACCACCGTTGTTATTACTATTAGCTCCATTCATTCCGTAGAATTTAACTAAATCAGTATTAACTAGACCTTCTTCGTAGCCATATTCAAAGAACAACCCAGCAGCTGGATCTGTAAGATCAGGTTGAGGCAGCAAAAAGTTTAATATGGGTTGCGAAGTTTGCCCCCATGAAACGCTGTTACCTATTAACTGTTCACCACCAACGTGTATTGTTTGTAAGTCTGTTAGTTCCACGTCATTTACATTTCCGCCGTTTGGAAAAGTAAAAGTTTTTAATGGTGCATTAGGGGCTAGAGAAGTATCAGAAACAACTATTTCTACAGTAAAGCTATTGACTGTATTTGCGGTCTGATCATCACCAAGGAATACCCTATGAGATTTGTTAACCATTATAAACGAATCATGCGTATAACCGGTAACTAACGAGTCTTGGCCCCTGTAGTTTGTGTATTTACCAGGACCAGGTGTAGCAGACGATGTTCCGTATATTTGTAATATATCAAATTCACTAGTAACATTGTTACCAGCTCCATCTATAACTGTAAAGCTTTCAAGCGTTACGTCTTGTATGGGTGTAGTGTTAAATTGCTCAAAATAAAAAGCACCATTAAGTGAAACTTCTCCGCTTATAACAGATCTAAATCTACCTGAATAGCCATTGTTGGAATCTGCTACTGGTCCAGGTACAAACGCATTACCAGGTTCTGGAGATTTTTGAACAGCTGGGTCCCAAGCAGCTGCAGATTGCACACCAAAATACTCTGAAAGATACCAATCAAAGTTTTGTATTTGAAATATAGTTTGTCCACCTGATATCTCTACTTGAGCGTTTAAGTCATCTATCTTACCACTTGTACTTGTCTCCCAATATATATCTAGTTTTGATTCTACAGGCTCTGTTTCGTATATGGCTAGGTTTGCTATATCGTAGCTTGGTGGTGTTGGTACTGTTTGACCTATTTGATTAGTTGTACTTATCCTACCTATAAGTGGGTTTGATTCTGCTTCGTAAAAAGAGTTAGTAAGGTTTGCTGAAATTGGAAGTGACGCGAGGTCCACATTAAACATACCAAACTCATTTTGTATTGTAGAGACTGTATCTGAGAATCTAGAAGGATAGTACTGTTCGTTCACTAGCCCAATATTACTTACGGTAATCGAGGTGGTGTTGGTGTTTTGAACCCTACCAAATAATTGAACCGAACTTCTGAATTGTTTTTGGTCAGGCCCAACTTGAGCTAAATCTCTAGGTACTTTATTTATATTGTCATTCAGTAAAACCACGTGCGATGTTAAACCTAGTTCTTGTGTGTTGTCTTCCGGATACGCAGCTAGTATACCAGGCAGGTATACGTTGTAGTAATCTTGCTCTTGTTGTTTAACAACTATCTTCCATGTTTCAAATCCTAATGGATTATAATTAGTAAGCGTTGGATCACCTACATAGATACCAGGATACAATGTTGGTGCCACTGGTATTTCGTTTATAGTTTCATTTACTTGAACAAAAAGCGCATCTCCTGGCCAAGAACCTACATCTACTGTATTGTCGTTATAAGGCGAGTATACGGTAGATAGCTTTGAAAGACTACCTGCGCTAGTTGTTGCGGCGTTCGATAACAAGGTAGATGTTGTTCTACCAAATCTATCAGACAAAACAAATCCAGCTTGGTAATTTCTATTCTGCTTTAACGTGTGATTAGGATACTCAACAATACTAGTTCTCCACTCAACAGGGTTATCATTCAGTGTTGTAACATCAAAGCCCTGTTTTGGTGATGTTCCTACGTTGTAGTTTAAGGTGCTTGGGGGTGTATGCTTTGTTTGAAAATTACTATAAACAACTCTATTGCTTATAACTTCCTGGCCTAACGCTTTTACAGGCACTTTATCGTACACTCTAGTAAGTTGATCTTCAGGTAGTGTTCTAAAGGGTTTTGTACCAGAATACACATATTGGAATGTATTTGTTTGTGGAGATACAAATGGACTAGTTTGAGCTTTTATTTCAGCTGCAGATATAGTATCCACAACCAATACAGCAGCTCCATCAGACTCTTTAAACAATATCTCTATTTCCGTTATTTTAAAGTAATCCGTAGTATTTAACAAGGTTGTTGCTGGAAACGCAGGATCACCATTAACAGGCATGTCAATAAGCAAAGTTAGCTCATTAACCTTATTTTCCATAAAGTCAACTATAGTGCTTCTATACGCAGCTGACATATCGTTGTTATCAACATCTCCTGTAGCGTCATTCTGATCTGGAAAAAGAAAATAACCGTCTTGTTGAGGTATAAAGCATTCTTGAGTAAACGGAGCAAACACAGAGTACTCACCGTCATCAAACTTAAACCTATAGCTAAATCTTACAAACTTAGCCTCTAAGTAATCTGGATCTCCTCTATATACTGAGTCGTAGTAAGGGTTATTAGTTGTACCATCAGGTAATTGCTGACTAACAACATCTTGCATTGTGGTTTGATAACCTCCTACTCCAAACCCAGTAAATGGTGCTGGAAAATTTGCAGCTATATTTGCCGTTACTTCTTCCCAAAGTATAGGCGCGTTGTACGGCATATACTTAGCTACACTAATAGTATCTTCTATAACATAATAGTTAACACTATTTAGCGCAAATTCTACGTTTATTTTTCTAGGTTGGTTTCTATTGTCAGTCCAAAACAATAATTGCTCTAGTAAGTTAACGCCATATATTGGCGCTCCTTCCCAAAAGTTTAAATAAGCTCCTTGTACCAACACGTTATTTTGTGTGGCTACTCCTTGTGATATAACAGATCTAACTATAAAGTTAGAAGCTAAAGGCTTGTATTGACCATTTGGATTATTGATCAATTTATTGTCTGTTAAAAAGAAAAACACACAAGAGTTGGCTTCAGACACTAGGTAACCAATACATACTACATTAGCATTACTTGTTACTGCTGAGAAATCAACAAGTGTATTATTCCCTAAAACATTTTCTAGCGCGCCAACGTCCGAAGACTCTGACTTACTGACCTGTATATTTAATGCGTTTCTATATTCACCCTGTGGTAACAAGCGATCATCAAGATCCTTATTCATTTTGGATTTTATAAAAACATTTTTAAACTCTGCCATTTAATTTTAGTGTTTTATCCATTTAGACTTACCTCTCATAACTTGCACTATTTCACCAAGCTTAATGTTAGACAATCTTATTTTTGCATTTCTTAATTTAGAGCTAGCCTCTCTTTTCAGCCTGTTTATTATATACTCAGGTTGATTAATTCTACTCGCTAATACAGCATGTGATAGGTAAGCATATAAGGCATCTTCTGCTAACTTAGGTATTCTACTATCCATATCGTAAGCTAAGCCATCAGAGATGTACTCTAGTATTATTAGCCTATTAACTAGATTACTTGAAAAAGATATTTTACCTTCTCTGTCGTTCATGTTGAACCAGCCGTTAACTTGAGCGTATTGTGGGTCAATTCCATATAGTTGACCATGACCTGAGTTCCAGTAGCCACCATAGCCCCAGTCAAATTCAGCCCAGTCTACGCTAGCATTAAATTCTCCTCCTAGCATATTATTTGTTCTCCATCTTTCCTCTGTTATCGATGTTCCTTGTATGTTTTGACCAAAGTTATCTTGAGTTGGAACACCTTCGGAATCTTGTACCGGTGTTCTATAAGGAGAGTCTGTTAGGTTGTTTGCTGGGTATATTATTCTTTGCACACCAGACATATCAATCCATGACATGCGAACATAATTAACATAATCCTGAGGTATGACAACACTAAGGTTAGGTGGTATTGTCAGTTCTTGGGACTTAATACTTTTTAGAGTATCATAACTAAACTCTTGTAAAGCACGTTTTGCGTGAAATATTAAATCAGTTCTCTTTACACTTGGTATTAATTTACCCGCTCCTACATATGCAACTATAAAATTGTTAACTACATCATTCAAAGTCACGTACTCATAACTACCATAGTTTTGCTCTGTAGTATTACCATATGCGTTCTTGTTCCCGTAACTTCCGCCATCTAATCTTTTTAGCTGACATACTAAAACGCTGTTCTGAGCAAGCGCTACACCTAGCTTTATTGTGTTACCGGTTACAGTGTATGATGTTATATATTCTGTATAAGTTATACCATCAGTACTGCTATATAGCTTAAAATTGTTTAAAGCATAGTCTACTGCTGTAGGATCAAAAGATCCAAACACTAGATTGGTGTCAAAAGTAAATGTAAAATCAGTTTGACCTAAAGCATTTTCAACCGTAAACCCTTGAGCTCCAGCGTAGTATTGTTGATTAGTTTCGTTTATAACTCCCATCTATTAGCTTTTTTTATTTACTTCTTTTCCTTGAACTTGTTGCGCAGCTACTTGAACTATAGAAGGATCTTGTATTATTATACCAGCATATGCTAATACTCTTAATATAATGTTAACTTGTTCTGATTCGTGTAATTCAAAATCTCTAGATCCTGTGCCTAAACTAGGATCAAAGTAATTACCGTTAAATATGTATTGACCTCTACCAGCCGTTGTAAAGCCCCATATAGGTGAAATAGGTTTTCTTATGTAATCAACCTCTATATTACTTGTTATACTGGTTGGATTTACATATATAACGTTCTGCAAGTGGCTGTTTATAGTTGAACCAGCGTTGTTTACATTACCTCTATTCTCGTATAAATACGTAGGAAAACTTTTTGTTGCTTTTGTTAAAGGAGATCTTTCTATGTTGTAGAAATCTGTTCTAGATAATCTTTGTAGTTCTATTTGATTACCTCTATCGTCTTTGTATATTGCAGTACCTAATCTGTAAAAATCTACAGTAGCTCCGTACTTGTCTACGGTTGGTAAAGTAAAATATGCTAGACCTGGGTTACTCGTGTTATCGTATACAGCGGACCCAAATGTTTTAAATATAGCTAACTTTTCGTCAAGATTCATTATCCTGTCAGCGTAGTCAACATCCGCTTGTGGCACTCTTAATTGCTGGTTTAAGTCTTCAAAGTATTTCTCAAATATATCTAATTGAACTTGAGTACCTACCTCATTAAATTCAGCAGGGGTTAAATAACCTCTTTGCTCTTTATTTATTATAGACAATACTGTTTGATATACAGTGTTTACGTTTACAGCCATACTTGTTTAAATTATAATACACTAGGGTACCATTAATATGATACCCTAATATATTAGTATCACTTGTTTATACTCTTTTTTCTATAGATTTATAAACCTCTACACCTTCATCTGTTTTAAACCACGCAGCTAGTGCTGAGTATGGGTTTTCGTCAAATGGTACAGTGAATAGTTTTCTGTCATTTGAACTCCAGTGAAAAGTTCTTTGATCTTGTGACAGGTTAATTATTTGAGCTTCAATAGCTTTTATACCAAAGTTTCTTAGCTGAACGTTTTCATCGTTGGCTAGATTCAAAAATAAATCTGGTTTTCTTTTAGCAAATAATAACAAATCTCTTTTAAGTTCTTTAGACTTCATATTAGAAACAGAACTTCCTTTTTCAACTCTAAGTATAGCCTCAGCTTGATCAACATCCATCTCCATCGCAGCATTAAGCGCGTGTATTTCCATTTCAATGATATCTAAATCGTCTTCTGCTTCTTCAACAGAATCAAACTCAAAATATTTTTTATCTTTTAGTGGGTGGTATAAACTTAGTAGTTTTTGAAGAATTTGGTTTTCTTCTGGAACACTTAATATACCATCTCTAAAAGTAATATGCCCTAACGTTACCTCACCTTTTTGCTCATCTGTAAAAGGACTGTTCATGTTAGTTGCATACCTTAATTCTCTTTGTTTAGCTTGATCTTTATCAAAATATAACAAAGGACTTTTTCTAGTATGTTTACCTGGAATCGTTAATGTTAATGGTTGTTTATTACCTTTAATAATATAAGTTCTAGGTTTTATTTCCCACTCTGGTTTGGTGGGTATTACTGGAGCAGTAATTTTTTGCACTGCTACTTTCTCTTGAGGTGCAACCTCAACTTTTTTTGCTTCAGCTGTTTTAGCCATAATATAATATAATTTAATAATTGATAAAAGTAATAATTACCCCCGTTGATATAACGAGGGTAAGAATTACATTTGAATCCTTAGATTCCTTTGAATAACACGAAGTTATTTGCAGCTTGTACTACTAAACATCTTTCAGATAAGAAGTTTACAGTCATAGCATCTAGGTCGCTAGTGAAAGCTCCACCAACAGAACCAGTTAACCAAGACTTCATACGTCTGTCATCGGCTTGTGAAGCACGGTAACGAACGTGTAAGAATGGTCGTCTGATGTTTGTTCCTAGAATCTGATCGTAAACAGTAGAAGTTCCAGCAGGAACTAACATACCTTCAATAGAAGCAGGTCCACTCATAGCTCCACGAGTAGAAGCATCGTTTAAGTATTTCCAGTCAGTTTTGTAGAAATCGTAAGATCCTCTACGGAAACCAGAAAAGCCTAAGTTCAATGCCATCTCTTCAGAGTTTTCAAATAATCCAAAAGCAGTTCCACCGCTTTGACCAGCAGATATTGCAGCTAGCATATCGTCAAAATCAAGGTTAGTATTTCTGTTTAAGAATAACATGTTCTCTTCAATTGCTCCTTGAGTATCTAAATTTCTAAGAATATCATCAAAGTCATTTATACCATTAGCAGCAGAGAATCCAACCTGTACATTACCTCTGTTCTCAACAGCAGCAAATAAACCTTCTGTACCAGTAACACCTGTGATTGTAGATGCAGCAGCAACTGACTCACCTTCTACAACAGACATTTCTAGGTAATCCTCAAAACGTAGTCTCGTTTCAGACTCTGCTTTTAGGTACCATAAGTATCCAGATGTTCCATCTTCAGTAGCAACTTCCACCCAACCGATCTGAGCTGTGTCAGAACCATTGATTGAATATTGGCTTCTAATGATAATTGGCTTGTTAGAAAACTGAGTGAATGCAGGAGTTATTGTTTGAATAGGATAATCGTTACCCGCTACCGCTAGTGCTCCAGTTCCAGCAATTGTAGTGTTTGTTCCTTTTGGATATTCAGAACCGTAAACAAATATCTTTACAGTGCCAACTAGTCCTTCAGTAGCCAATGTAGCAGAACCGTAAGGTAACACGTTTAATACACCTGTTGCAGTCTGTGATCCTGTTACTAAACATTTTGCCTCTCCACCAAAGTCATCCATCACAACGATAGTTTGTTGTGGAGATATAACGTTGATAATGTTTGCAGCAACTGGAATAGTAATAGTACCTGCAGCGCTGTTAAACGTACAGTTGTCATACGCTACGTGCAATCTATTTTGCTCAGACCATATTACTTGATCAGATGTCATTGGTAGTTCAGCCCCAACCATACGTAAGAATCCAGATAACGTACGATTTCCGTAACGCTCTACTTCTGCTTCGTAAAGTTCAGGTAAGTATTGCTGTGCGAAGTTTCCGCCAGCAGCACCGTCAAATGTTAGATAGTTATTCGCAAGCGGCTGTTGCAGCTGCGATGGTACTATCGAACCAAATTGTGGTGTTAATGCCATAATTTAAAAGTTTAATTAGTTAAATTTTCGTTTTTTAATTTTTAGTTTAGACGAATCTAATCCGCTTATTGATTTTACTTTTAACCCATTTATAAAAACATTTCCATCTGCAACTTGCCTAGGTTTGCCGTTACTTAAGTTTTTAGATGAGTCAACGATATTTTTAATACCATCAGCTCTTCCTTGTTCGTAAAAATGATTAGCGATTTTATCCGAGTTCATAGCAGCATACATAGCTTTGTGATAACCAGAAGGATCTGTCACGGCTCCATTTTTGTCTACAAATTTTGAAATAAAACTGTTTACATTAAGCTGTGATTTACCTACTTCAGATGGGTTTTGTAGCTTGTATCTAAACTTCTTTTCTCCTAAATTGAAATCAAAACCTTTGAAATCATCGTTGAAAACTTGTTCAGTTTGCGCTTTAAAATCCTGCTGAAGAGTCTTCGCATTCTCTTCTTGCTGCTTGTATCTATTGAAAAAGTCCGTAGCTTTTTGCTGATCTTGAGTAGCACCAGGTCTCAACTTGATTTCCTGATAGTATCTATCCTTCATAGCATCAAGCTCCTTTCGGGCTTTAGCAACTTCTTCCTTGAAAGCCAATTTCTTTTTTCTAATATCTCTTGGCTCGTCAAGATCCTCATCGTAAGAAAAATTGTCTTCCATAAGAAAATCAACTTCCTCTTTATCAAGATGAGGTTTGGTTTGTTTGTAATACTCATTGAGTAGTACTTTTTCATCTACACTAGAGTAATCATGATTAAGTCTCACATAATCCTCTATTGTTCCACCTGTCTGAGACATGAAGTCTACAAGTGATTGTATGTTTTCAGGCAATGCTTTGCCTTGGGTAACTTGATCTTTAACAGCTTGCTCTGCTTCTTCGTAGAGCTCTGTTGTTTTTTCATCTACCTCTTCTTCAGTTATTTCCTGTACAGGGCTTTCTAGTTCTTCTTTGGTGTCCCGTACTTCTTCAGCCACTTCTTTGCTGTCGCCACTGTCTTTGGACTCTTCGATAATAACATCGCTATCATCTGTCTTTTGTGTTTGAACGGCATCTGTTTCTTTTTTTTCTGTTAAATCAACCTTTATAACATCTGGCACAACTTCTCCCTGTGCTTCAGGTTTTGATAAATCAACCTTAACCGGTTCATTGCTTGATGTATCGGAAAATTTCTTTGGTGATTTTCTTTTACCTTTTAAAGAAAACTCACCTTCTTGTTTGACCTCTACGGCCGCTTTTACTTCTGACATAATATAATATTATAAAATTAAAAATTATTTAGGACCAAAGGCTTCTAAGCCGAAGTCACCTAAACTATCGTTAGTAGATTCAAAATCAATAGGCGTTCCATCGTTTTGTCTCTGCTGTATCATTTGTGATTGCTGTGTTCCTATTATTCTAGCTCTTTTATCTTTTCTGTCTTCAATGTCTGCTTCTTTACCTTTCTCTCCATTGAATCTTTCTTTAGCTAATTGAACGTTGTAATTAAACTCTTCAGCCATAAGCTCTCTTTTTATAGCTGCTTCAGCTTGCATGCGCTGTATTTCAAACTGAGACTTAGCTTGCTCTAACTGCATTTTTTGATCAGTTAGTATTTGTTGCTTTTGAGTCTCTGCCATAGCTGTCTGCTCTGCTAGTTGACCGTTTGCTTGAGCTTGAGCTTGCATATTAGCTTGAGCTGCTTTTTGATCTCTCTCTTGTTTTAGTCTACGTTTTTGCTTAAGCATTTGATTTGCTAGTTTCAAATTACGTATTTGCCTAAGATCTATAGCATCTTCTAAATCAATACCACCGGTTTGTAAGGCAACCTGTATGTTTTGTTCAAGTTGTGCTTTTTCCTCTTCGTCAGGTTCTAAGTCTAGGAATATACCAAAGTCATGTAAGTTTAAATTAGATATCTCTGACAATGTCTGAACGTTAAACGTTGATATAGAGTTCTTTAGCGCTTCGGCTGTTAGTGGAAACCTAACTACATCAGCTAGCTTTTTAGATATATTCTCACATAATCTTAATGTCAAGTATAGACTAGCGTCGTTAATATGTTTAGTAGCTATATTTGATTGTTGTGCAGCTATCTTTTGTAGCCCAACCAATGTGTCTCTATCAGGTAAACTACCATCTCTAGCTTCGTTAAGACCTGTTACGTCTCTAATCATTTGAACATAATAGTTATACGTGCTCGTTAATGCGGCTATCTTTCCTTGTCCTGAGGAAGATGATAATTCTTGAACCGGTACTTTACCTGCATTCATTGCCCCGTCTTGAGTTAGCGATCTACCAACAACAGATCCAGTCTGAAAGTACATGTTAAGTGCTTCTGCTGGGTTATAATTAGTACCATTACCTAGATCAACTTCAGCTAAACCATCCATATCTAAGAACACACCATCTGGTACCATTCTTGAGATTACCTGCTGAAGTTTTAGATGTGTCAACTGAATCATGTCTGCAAAGCCTATAGTTTTACTAACTATTGATTCTATTCTACCTTTGTAAATTCTAGGTGCACATATAGTGTAATTCATTTCCACTTTAGTAGTGTCAGCCATTGGCCTGGTCATGTTCTCTGCCATTCTCCAGTCTAACATCATGTTTGTTCCTAGTATCTTAACACCTTCAAATAAAACCTCTATGCTTCTTGAAACTCTGTCAAACTTGTCACTAGGTGGTGGATTAAAAGCGTCTGTTTTTTCTAGTACTTTTTCTAAACCTTGATCCGTTTGCTTTAACTTGAACACTTGATCCATATATGTCTTATATTCAAAATATAAAACCTGCACCGTGTTTTCATCATAAGTACCCCAGTTATTTATGTAGTTATGGTTGCTATATGATTTTTGTATTTTAATCAACTCCTCGTCTGATATGTGAGGAAATTGTTGTTTGATCTCTGCTATGGTAACTGCTTTAACTTCTCCAACATAGTATACATCTTCAAAGTTTGGATCTTCTGTATATGAATGAATCATATAGGCAGGGTCAACGTAATCTAAAGTTATACCTTCTGATATGTTAAAGTTTGTTTTTGCTGCCGCTATACCTAGTGTTACAAGATCATAGTTTAATCTGCGTTTTAATAGCTCAAACTTATTTTTATCTAAGGTCTGAGTTATAGCTTCTTCTTCTGCTATTTCTATAGCTTGCTTGTAAGATAATTGTAAGTGCAACTCCATCTCTTCCATTGTCTTAGGAAGATCCATTGGAGGTATATTTGTTTTAGATATATCTTGACCTGTAGTTCTTTTTACTTCTTGTATTATATCTTGACCAAACATATCCATAGCTAAACCAGAAGCATAGTCTGTTCTCTTTTTTATAGAAGCTGGGTCATTAGCATAAGCTTTAATGTCATAATCTTTATTAGATATACCATTGGTTAGTATATCCACAAACTTAGATAATATAGGAACTGGCTTCCAGTCTAAGTTTAAATAAGACAAATCACCGTTTATAGATAATTCATCTTTATATTTTTGTGTTGATTGCTCTCCTCTAGCATAAAGCCTACGCGTGTGGTAGTTGTTAAAAGAAGTTAGATATCTATTCCCATTAGTTCTACCTTGTGCAAACCACTCTGACTGTATAGCGTCAGCAACCTGCGAACCATACTTAAGGCTTAATTTTTCCTCCAAAGGTACTACCTGATTGGGAAACGCACTGTTAGCATTATAATTTATATTCATTTACTTTATAATTTTAGAAGCAATACCGGTGTTATCATATTTTTTTATACCTAAATTATAAGATATAATTTCTCTTTTTGGTATGGGTCTATATCTATTTTTATTGCAAGCCATCAACGCTAGTCCAGAACTGATAGATGCATCATGCTTTGTTCTGTTGTTTATGTTGAATCTACTCCAGTCATTTAATGTTTTTTGAAAATACATATCACCATAACCTCTGTCTTGTAAACCTATAAAGTTTTCTATGTATGTCTCTATGGCAGCAGCGTGGGCTTGCTTGATATCCTCACTTGAGTTTGGTATACCACCAATATCTCTTTCGGTAACAGAAAGCTTATTGTATAGCTTGTCTGGTCTGTTCATTGAAAAACCTCTATATCCTCTACGTTTAAAATGATATAGCAATCTAGGTTTATTATTTTCACATAATATAGGCATTCCATAAAATACGCAAGCCATTAAAACATCTTCAAAAAATATCTCAGCTGTTTGGGGTCTTGCAATGTATTCTAAAAAAAAGTGATTAGGCGGCACGTCTAGCATGCTAAAGCTGGTTAAACCATGGAGAGCTCCGTTGGATCCTCTATTATCAACCGTGCCCGATATGTCATAACTGTCACAACCAAAAGCTCCTAAGCCGTCATTACCTGGATACTTAACACCGTTCTTTACTATTACACGATTTTGAAGGTTTTCAGGCGGAACCCAAGTAACTAAAAATCTACCACTATTATTTGGAACAAATATAACGCTAGTATCTTTAATACCATCTCTCCATTGAAAGCTACCTTTAGTAACTAGAGAGCTATGCTTTAAGTCACCATTGAAATCTATTTGTTCGTATATCTTAGTAAGGTTAAACAGTGACTGTTTTGCTTCGTCTCTAAACGCATGATCCTCTGTTCTTGGAAACTGCCTGTAAAATTCATTTAAAGCGTCTTGATCTCCTTTTAAACCATCAACTTCGTTTTGCCAGTATTCTATAACGCCAAAGTCTATAACATCTCCTTGTGGTCCTAAAACTTCTTCTTCTGGTGTGTCGAATACAGGTATGCCATAAGAATCAATGTATCCCTCGTAGTTCCACTCCATAGGTATGAACAAAGAATAGAGTCCTGAGCGAGTCTGTCCGTTGCGGTTTCTTTTTGTAACATCTGAATCATAGTAAAGTTTTTTAAAGTTTTCTCCACCTTTATCTAAGGCATTTGAGGTTGACCCCATCATGCACTTACCTATAACTCTACTACCTAATCTTAGTGTTGTTTTCGTAACCCTCCAGTTGTTGAGGATGTTGTTCGGCCTTTCCCATTTACCCGATTCGTCGTGGACGAGGAGTTTGAGTTTCTCACCATCGTACGAGTTGTCGCCTGTATTCTTCCAGTCGATTGTGGTATCAAGACCTGTGATCTCTTTGACCGTTTGGTTTGAGTCAAGTTTCTTACGTGTAAACTTTGAGGCGGGGACTCTGTATGCGAGTTCGGTTTTTGGCCTGTCCATTCCGTCCTGTATTGGTTTGAAGAAAAATGGGTAATTAACCGATATTGGGACAACCTTATCTGTGAACATCGATTTAGCATCGGGACCCGATTTGGACAATATTCCGTACCGTGAATCCGAGGATATAGTTGCAAGATTGACGGTCTCAGCCGAGGACATAAAGGAAAACCCTGATCTACGGTTTTTAAGATAACACATTCCATAAGACCGCTTATCGGCCTTGCATGCCTCCCAGAATATAAAGAATAATCTATTTGCTTCTCGAAAGTCTGGTTTCCCAACATCAATTTTGGACCACTGCAGGTACATAAAATGAGTACCAGTAACGTAAGTATCCAGATTCTTATTATTGAACCAAAAACCTTGCTCTCTTCTAGTAAACTCTTTATCGATGTAATCATACCATTTTTCTTTGAAATCTATGGGGTAATTCTCCCAGTCAAATATTGTTTTTATCTTCTTTAACTCATTCGGTAGTTCTGTTCTTTCCCAAGATCCTGATTTAAACTTAACAACATCTTTAGGTTTAGGTAACGCAATCTTTAGGTTTTGTATATCATATATCTCCCCTATCTCACCTGTCTTACTTATAACAACAACGTCGTGTTCCTTGTTATAACCGTATTCCCACTTCTTATACTTGTTATTCTTTTTTATTATATGAGGCTTGATGTGATCCTCTACTATTTTAAATAAACTTTGAGTGTACATTATCTAGACCTCCCTTCTGCAAAGCCCTTGAAAGTTTTTTCTTTACTTTCTCTAGGCTTTTCGTTTAGTATAGCTTCCTCCTCTTGAATCCTTTGTAATATTTCAAAAGCATCGAATATAGCTAATTTCTTAGTAGCTGCCGCGTTTTTTAATCTGTCTGCTGATATGTCGTCGTCAGAATCAACAATAGCTTCTTTAGCCACTTTTATTAACTCTTCAACGGCTTTATGCCCAGCTAGGATTATATTCTTCTTCGTCTTCTTTATATCCATGTTCCAATAAAATATCATTTGATTTCATACAATATAAACGTTCTCCGTCTATATTAAACTCCCATTCAGACCCAGCTTTGAATGTCACTATATGTCCTGGAGTTATTCTTAGCTCTTCTAAGGAGCTATTACCTATTTTTAGTATACCAACATTATTTGCTTCTTTATTGTTCACTAGAAGCTCTGTTTCTTTAATTGGCATTACAAAACAACGGTCATTTATAGATCGCCATTTATCTTCTCTTTTATACAAGTACACTTGGTCAACACTTGCAAAATACAAATCATCTTTAAAAAAAGATCTACTATTTGTTTGTTTACCTTGCATGTTATAAAATCTTCTAAAAATATTCTGATGTATTACAACTATATCACCCTGTCTAACAGGCGTTGCAATAGCGAGAGGTGTTGATACTACTTCAGCAAATCTATTTACAAATTTCCAACCTTCTATCTTAGTATTTAAAACTAATTCGGTGTCTCCTATTTTTTTTGTATTTGCATATCTATCACCTATCGGCTTAACGATAAAGTCATATACACTTTTCATTAATACTTTATATCATACTCTATAGATATAGCCATGTTAGAATTAAATTTCTTCCATGGCAATACCTCGTCGTTTTTTTTAATGTAAATGTTATATGATGAATCTTGATCTTCTAATAGAATGTGAGATATAGTGTGACCACCATAAACCTCTTGACCTACAGAATAGTGCATAGCGTCATTTTTGTAATCAGCACCTATGCTAATTTTCCTTACGACATTATCCATCTTTCTCTACTTTAGTACATGAACCGTCTTCTAAGCTAATATTGACAGCCCCGTATTTTCCTTCAAGATCACTTTTTGTATCTTCTATATTTTTATTTAATTCGGCTACTTTATGAAGCAGTCCGTGCTTTTGAGTTTCTAGAACACCAATGCCAGTTAACATTTCGTTTAATGTTTTTTGTTGTTCTACTATTTTCTCTAATTCTTTCTTTGTTATTTTATTTACTTTTTTCATTTTATTTGATTTAATTTAATTACTATTTTGAATTTTTTTAGCTTTTTCCCAACTGCGACCTACAAAGTAAGCACCATATACCGTCACTAATAGTGTCTGGAAAATAGGTATATATTCTTCGGCTATTTTAAACTGCCCTACGTTACCATCAAAAAACGCGCATAAGGTAAATATAACTGTTAAGTATATAAGAACCATAGGGCGTATATTTTTAGAGAGCACACTGTCTGATGCCATATCTGACTTCCACCTTTCGGTTACTTGCGATTGGGCCTCACTGTCTGCTTTCTCTAAGATCTCAACCATCAGCCTTTTGGCCTCAAGCTTTTCTTCTTTGGTAGTTGTAAGCTTATCGATGACGTTACCAACTTCGCTGATAACGCCACCTGTAAGCCATTGAATTATCTTGTCCAATGTTATTTATTTAATTTAATTTCTAATACTTCTTTGCCATTTGGAAAAATGTAATCATATCCTGGATACATAATAGTAGCGTAACCTCTGTCGTCAATACCTAAAACTTTACTCTCAACACCTTTCATGGTAATTTTATTACCAGCTATTAAGTTAGTTTTTTTATTTACGTCAGGACTATTTTTTAAATATCCTTTTTTTGAGTACATTAGTTTATTTCTTTTGTCTCGTAAGACTTAAGGCCTGTTGGGTTTTTGAACGTAGAGTTTTTTACACTACCTATACCCCTATTAAAAGCGGCTGCTATAGTGTTTTGAGCTGCTGCCATTCTTTCTCTATTAACATCAATACCAACTTTTGTTTTAAAGTCGTCAATTATGCGATTACGTTGAGTTGCTTTTCTTTGTGCTTCTTGCTCATATCGCCTTTTAGCATAGTCAAATGATCCTCGTACATATGGGGTTGGCCGATCTCCTCTATCTCTACCGTAGGTTCCGGTAAATTCCTCGCGGCTTCTAGCAGATCTACGGTTTCTAGGAAAAGCATTCGCTGTGTAATAACCATCTGCTCCTCTAGTTACACTTCTCTCGTCTGAAGAAGCCGGGTTGATCATTGCATCTCCACCTTTCATTAATCTTGCTCCATAGCTATACGTCATGCCATCAACTGGATTTTGACTAGGATTACTAAAACCAGGTCGTGTACCATCTTTTACATCAGCCTGCATACTAGTAATATCATGCTGCCTGGTTATAGCCTGTTGAGTCCTTGCCTCATCTTTATTTATTCGCAATCGTTCGTTCATGGCATCAAACTTGCCTCTTCTTTTAGCGCGAAATTCTCTTTTAGACTGATCTTGCTGACCTGTTTCAACAATTTTTTGATTAGCGCCTTGGGCAGGTCCTTCTGCCATGTATTTAGAAGCTCCTCCATTAGACATTACGTCCATGGTTTTCTTAGCAGCTACCTCATACCCGTTCATTCGTCCAGGTCCAAACTTCTGAGAGTAACCCATTTTTCCAGGCCCATCTACCGAATCCTTCATCTCTTCTTGCAAAGCGTTTCGTTGTCCTACTTTTTTTCTCATTTTATTGAGTTTTCTTGTTTCTTTTTTGCTGCCGATTGGTGCGTCCCCCATTTGCTCCGCAGCTTTTGATGCTGATGCAGTTTTACGCTCTATTTTGCGCTCTATAGCACTTTTTTTCCTATCATCTCTAGTTTTAGCTGGTCCAGCGGCTTTTGTTTGATCCGCAGCTAATTGCTTTCCTGCAGCAGCTGGATCTTTAGCGGTAACACTGCCACCGTCTTGATTTGATTTCATCTTTTTTTTAGGCCCTGCAGCTTTCGTGGCTACAGCGTCATATTTCATATTTTTAGGCATATCGTTTATTTATTAATGTTAACTTTTTTTAACATATACACTTTTCCAGGAAATGTAGAGTACGTGCTTGATATTGTGTTTTCGTCTAACCACTCATATTGCACTTCAGCTGTATATCCGTTTTCTTTGTTATGTATGTTGGTAGTTAATTTTTTGTTTTTATATTTTAAAATTTTTTCGTCTAATACTTTTAATTTAGTAAAGCACGTGTTCCTAACACCTACAACCGCCCATTCACTGGCTAGTATAGTTGTTACATAACTTGTTGCTTCAGACTTCCAAATTCCGTTAAACTCCTCTTGAGCTTTAAGGCTCAATGAAGATAGTGTAATAAATAATGCAATAATTAAGTTTTTCATATAATTGGATTTAATTGTTATTCTTTATTATATGATTACACGAAATATTAATAAGCTACTTTTTTTCCGCAGCATACGCTGGTTTCTCCCAAGGACCTTTACCTGCTTGCATAACAGAGTAGTCATATTCTTTTCCTTTGA
>ERZ887849.861-NODE-861-length-30849-cov-10.001689_pt1 | contig 30849 bp, 30 predicted proteins | sample MGYA00521267_ERZ887849 | MGnify/ENA primary metagenome ERZ887849 (study PRJEB32303, sample SAMEA104408601) | aquatic metagenome | biome: Brackish water; feature: Pelagic; material: water | place: Baltic Sea | collected 2014-06-06T16:11:00 | depth 2,863 m ... | reverse complement strand
AGGTCGTGAACGGCATCGGCCCAATCTCACCAACACGGTGGCATTGGGTGCAATTTTGATACACAATAGGGGCTATATCGGCGTGAAATGTTGGTGTTTGACCTTGGGCCGTTGACAGAGTCAAACTAGTCGCACAAAAAAAACAAATTAAAAATCGCTGCATGCTTTCGGTTTTTCAGACTGGACCCAATATAAATTAAGCTCCTCGAATTTTTAGTTCGCTTTATTGAACTCATTTTTCAACTCTGCAAGACTCGTGACGCTTTGCAGAGGCTTGATTTTCATGAAAGTTAATGCATAAACCGCGCTATCTGTATCTCAAACGCCTTTTGAATAGGAATCGACGCATCAGTCCGAAGGTGAATTCGCGGCAGAAAATAGCATATGTCAATCCGTCACTTCAATACGGATACGCTCATCTGACCCCGTTGATGTCTTCATGCGCAAGAAGTAGGTGCCTTGGGGACAGGTCAAGTCCACATCATCCCAATGAATTCCCTCTGAAAGTTCATTCTTGAGATTGTGAGAAGTCAATACGTCACCTCGAACATTCATGAATTCAAATGAGACACGGGCTTGCTCGTTCAGATAGAAAGCAATCTTAACATTCTCATTGGAGGCTGCAGAATCAGGCCAAACTGGAAATAAATAATCCTCGTCAAAATCAACATATTCATCTTGAGACAAATCATTCGAATCTAAGTTCTCATCCCCCGGCAGATAATCCACGTATTGCATGAAGTATAGAAACATTTCATCATTATGCAACTCCCCCCAAGTCATCATTTCCGGTGGGTCGTTTGGATTCAGGGGATTGTCTTTTGTGTTATCATACTTGCAAATGGCATGAATGGTATAGCCCGCGGGGATATGCTTCATCTTCTGGAATGTGTAAGGCCCTTGCCAATTAAAATCATATTCCGGAATTGAAACCAAGGGAATCGTATCACTCAAGTCCGCGGAAACGGCATAACACAACCAAGATTGTCCCAAAAGGTGGCAGTGCGGCGTTATCGCGAGCACACTTATATCCTTGGCGAACGAGGTTCTACCATGAAATGTTTTGACTTGATTTGCAGGAATAAAAAAAGGCTCGCTCAAGCTCCCGGTTAACATCATGGATAACTTCACCCGGCGCTGAACCGGCTTATCCGCGAAAAAAAGATTCACTTTGGTCAAATCCTCATGTTCAATCGAATTAGGGCCATAATGCATCTGCATTAAAAAGCGCCCATCGGGAGATATTCTCTTACCAATAAAAGGCGGGTAAGGTTTAGTGGTTGCCCCTGGGCTCCACTCCCCAAAGTTGAAATCATCCACCGGTACTCCGTGATCCCCGAAGCTTTCATAACCGACATCTGGATCTGCACGATCAAGAGCTTCTGCAGCAATAATAGAAGATTCTTTTTCCGTATACGCAAGGATGCAGTGATGCGCGATTTCCGCATTTCCAGGCCGTATTTCAACCGCCTTAATAAATTTCTCCTCCGTAACACCCGTTTCCAGGACAAATACTTGATACTGGTCTGTCATATCACCCCCGTGAGCGTAAGGTTCAGGCATCTTTATCACCAAATCAGGCTCTCCTATTTGGCTTCCTTTTGGAAATTCGGGTACACCTGGGTTTTTCTTTGGATTTCCTTCCGGCATGCCCGCTTCATACCACGTCGCCAACAGATCAATTTGACTTTGTGTCAAAAAGCGTTCGCCTATAAATGATGTGTACTCCGGGTCCGGTGTCCACGGAGGCATGTAGCCTGTGGAGGTCACATGAGTAATGAATGCACCATAATTTGACACCTCTTTGTATGTCGTAAATGGCATGGGACCAATCTCTCCGGATCGGTGACATTCCGTACAATTCTGATAAATAATGGGGGCCACATCCGCGTGAAATGTAGGTCCCTGAGCCCAGGTCGAACAAGCTGAGATGAGCAACCATCCTACAAAAACAAGAAGCTTGAGAAAAAAATTCATACCCACTAAAAGTAAACGAATGTGCCCCTTTTTGAACGTATTTCACTGGCCTTTTGTTTCATTATGATTCACTTCGTCGAACTTTGACAAAATGGAATCGAACGTCCGCATCCCATCCACTCTGAGGGTATTGCACCTCGCAAGCTGGTACCCTAGCGCAGTGCATGGAACGTTGGGTAATTTTGTTCGACGCCATATTGATGCGATTGCGACTCAATTTCCATCGGAAGTATGGGCAGCAGCAGCAGCACCCAAAGGGTCAAAATTGCCAACCGACACCGTTGAATCAACCGGTGACCTGACAGAGCGGCTCGTTTATTTCAGAGCTAAGAAACCGGTTGTCAGGCAAACAACCCGCGCGTTATTGGAACTGGCTCGCCAGCATGCCGGGGCTCCTTTCGATCTCATTCATTTGCATGTGGCCTACCCTGCAGGTCAAGCCGCCCGGCAATTGGCCATGCGCTGGAACATACCATTGGTTGTAACCGAACATTGGACCGCATACCATGCGGACCAAAGACACAAGCTTCCTCTCTGGAGAAAACGAAGCATGCGACTCACAGGCCAAGCCAGTACATTGCTTTGCCCCGTGTCGGAAGATTTAGCCTTAAGCATGCTCAACTTTGGTATGAAAAGCCCTTTTCATGTTGTCCCAAACGTGGTGAATACGGACCTATTCCATTTGAATCAATCCGAATCCGTTCCAACAGAAAGCTTTGAATTGTTGCACGTCAGTTCACTCTCAGATGAGCAGAAAAACATCTCAGGAATACTCCGCGCTCTTGTCCAGGCTTTGTCTCAGTGCCCCAATCTTCGAGTAACGATTGTAGGCGATGGAGACCCCCTTCCTCACCAAAAATTGGCCAAAAGGTTGGGCATCGCAAATCGCGTGCACGTTCAGGGCGAGATTTCACTGCCTGAGGTCGCCCAGCGAATGCGTTCAGCAAACGCCTTGCTGCTCTTTAGCAACTTTGAAAACTTCCCTTGTGTAATTCCCGAGGCGTGGGCCAGTGGAATACCTGTCATCTCAACGGATGTCGGAGGCATATCAGAACACCTAACATCTGATCGAGGCATACTCGTTCAACGTGGCGATGAAGATGCACTTGCAGCGGCAATACGATCCCTTGCAACAAACCCACCCTCGACTTTGCTGGATCGAGCTGGCTTACGGGCTGTTGCCACATCAACGTTTAGCATAGAAGCCATCGCAAATCAATACGCCTTGGCGTATGAAAAAGCGCTTCGCATGTATTCAGCCTCAAAAAAGAGGGTGCCATGAACTTGCGAAGAACAATCCTTCAGTCTATTCAAAGTCGCGCTTTGCTCCTATTGCTTTCCACTGCCATTATCCTCATCAATACGCGCACTCTCGGTCCCGAAGGGCAAGGTCAAATCGCTTGGGTACAACTGGGGCTTCTTTTGGTGACTGGAGCCAGTGGATTTATAGCAGGCGGAGCTGTGGTTTATTTAAAAACAAAAATCCCATTGCGCACGACCTTGTTGCCGGGTCACCTGTGGCTCCTTATCTCATCTGTCGGAGCTACGACTATCGGAGTTCAATTGGGGTTCTTGCCAGCACAACGCATTTTGGAAATCGCTGGTTTAGGATGGCTGCAAGGTGTTGTTATTTTTCATGGACAATTGCTTCTTGCCTCCCAAAATGTGCTCGCATTCAATCGCCTTCAAGTGATCCAAAATTCATGCGTGGCGCTTGGACTGGTTCTGGCTTACTTCTTCTGGGGCTGGCAGCACGTGGATGCCTTTCTTTTCGTTCTAGCGCTGAGCTTAATATTCACGGCTGTTTATTCGTTGTTTTCGATTCGAAAATTACCAGAATCAAAAAATCCTCCACCGTTCAAGGAAGCCATTCGATTGCTTTGGAAACATGGAAGCGCTGCGCAATCAGGCGGGCTATTGCAGATGCTCACCAACCGAACAAACTTCAGTTTGCTAGCGAGCAGCGCAGGAAATGGAGCCGCAGCAACGGGAATTTATTCAGTTGCTTTCTATGCGCTTGAAGCAATTTGGTTTGTAGCCCGGGGACTCGCGCCAGTTGTTCATGCACGAACCGCTAACAATCCAGATCAAAAGCGACGTATTCAAGAAACGAGACGGTTCATCGGATTGGCACTTTTGGGAACCCTACCTCTAGCCATTTTAGCTTCATGCGTTCCTGACCCTTGGTATGCCCACATCGTGGGTTTTGGCGGAATTCAGCCTGTCATCATTCGTCTTTTACCAGCGGCATTTGCAGGTGCATTCGCTTCAATTATCGCGCACCACCTTTCAGGAATTGGACAACACAAATGGAACGCATATTCCTCTGCTCTCGGCTTGTTTGTTCTTATTCTTTGCGCTTGGATCTGGATTCCAATCCATGGCATCAACGGTGCAGCATTTGCAGCATCCTTCGCTGCTGTTATGCAAACCATTGGCCTCGTAATCGGTTGGAGTTATTGTGAAAAGTCACATTGGTCAAAACTCTTGCCGAAATGGAGGGAAATGGGTTCCGAGTTCTTGTCTTCAGAGAAGGTCAAATAAGTCCTTTACCACTGGTGGCCGCGCAGTTTCAAAACCTTCGGCCTTGCGAACCCCTCCAAAACGTCCCATTGCCGCATCTCGGCCTTTGAGGTGCTCCAGAAAATCTAAAGAGCTAATTGGAGTAACCGGAGCGTCGTCATCAGGTCCAGAATAAAATTGTGTTTTGTACGCCGCTATGGCCGCATACTTGATTTCTTCAAATTCCGATATGTCCACAAGAACATCCGGGGTTCTCCACCGATCTTGGATGTAGAAGTACAGAGACTGCGGACGCCAGGGCAATTGCTGCTCACCACTCGCTTTGTCCATTGTTTCGATTTTAGACAATCCACTGAGAAAACAGGCCCGTTCCAGCAACGCACTCCCTCTTCCATGGTCTGGGTGTCGATCTGATTTCGCATTCGCGAAGACTACTCTGGGGCGGAGTCGTCTCAGCACTTCGATCACCTTGACCAAAGACAATCGGTCTACTTCAAAAAACCCATCTCCTAAGTCCAAGTTCTCACGATGGACCACATTAAGAATTGCAGCCGCGTCCTCAGCTTCTGCAGCTCGGGTAGAAGATGTGCCACGGGTACCGAGCTCGCCGAGGGTTAAATCAACCAGCGCAACGCGCTTGCCCATGGCTGTCATCGATGCCAAAGTCCCTCCTGCAGACAACTCCACATCATCGGGGTGGGCTCCAAAAGCACACACATCCATTGCATCGGTTCGAGATTGGCTCATGAGGTAAAGTTAGGGATTCATGAAAATGTCAATTGCCATTGCAGTGAACAACTTTTAGGCCCATATTGTTGCCACAACATGAGCTCTCTTTCATCCGATCATTCCACACAAGCCATCGTCATCGGCGCAGGGTTTTCAGGCATCGCGGCCGCCACAGAATTGGCATCGAAAGGAACCCAAGTGGTTGTTTTAGAACGGCATAACCATCCCGGCGGACGAGCCCGGGTGTTTCAAGAAGCCGGATTTACGTTTGACATGGGGCCCAGCTGGTATTGGATGCCGGATGTGTTTGAAGCGTATTTCTCCAAATTTGGAAGCGATGTGAACCAAGAACTTGACCTCGTTCGCCTCGATCCATCCTACAAAGTGTGGTTCACAGGAGAAGCATTGGATGTCCCCGCCGCTTTTGAATCCATGCAAGCCGCCTTTGAATCCATGGAGGAAGGCGCTGGTCAACGACTCGCAGACTTCATGGCCGAGGCCCAAGTCAAATACGACATTGGCATGAGTGAATTCGTTTGGAAGCCCGCTCACAATGTGCTGGAATTTGCCGATTGGAAGACCGTTAAACAGTCGACACATTTGTCCTTGTTCACATCGTTCAGCAAGCACGCGCGACGGTATTTTACGGATCCGAGGCTTTTGCAGATCATGGAGTTCCCTGTCCTTTTTTTGGGAGCAAAACCCGAGAAAACGCCTGCGCTTTACAGCTTGATGAATTACGCCGACACCATGTTGGGGACGTGGTACCCGATGGGCGGCATGCATGAAATCGTTCTGGCATTGGTCCGAGTGGCCGAAAGTCACGGGGTGCAATTTCATTATGAGCAAGACGTCGTCTCCATTGATGCAGACCAGGGCAAAGTCGCTGGTGTCACGTTGCGCGATGGCACGAAATGGAAGGCCGAAAGCATCATTGCAGCGGCTGATTATCACCATGTGGAGCAGCAGTTGTTGCCCGCGAATTACCGGCGTTATGATGCCGCTTATTGGGAGAGCAGAGTCATGTCGCCCAGTTCGCTGCTCTTTTATGTGGGCGTCAACATCCGTGTGCCCGAATTGCGGCATCACAATTTGTTTTTTGACACACCCTTTGGACCGCATGCGGAAACCATTTATGACACGCCCTCCTGGCCAAAGGACCCCTTGTTTTACATCAGTGCTCCGTCAAAAACGGATGCAGGAGTTGCACCAGAAGGACACGAGAACTTATTTTTCTTGATTCCCTTGGCCCCGGGCCTTTCGGAGGAAAAAGGCCAACGCGAAGCCTATTTCAATCACTTATGCGATCGGCTTGAAACCCACATCGGTGTCGACATTCGCCCGCACATCGTTTACCAGCGGAGCTATGCGCATGCCGAGTTTCAAGAGGACTATCGCGCGTTTAAAGGGAATGCATACGGATTGGCAAACACCCTGAAGCAAACCGCATTTTGGAAACCCAAGATGAAAAGCAAGCTTCCGGGACTCTTCTTCACCGGCCAACTGACGACGCCTGGACCTGGTGTTCCCCCAAGCCTCATCAGTGGAGAAGTTGCGGGCAGAGAAGCCAAGTCTTGGCTTGAAAAACAGCATTGAACCAATTGACCATTATAGAAGTTAGTACGCTATGGACCCTATCGCATTGTATGACCAAGTTTGCAACGAATGCAGTGTGCAGACCACCAAAGCATACAGCACTTCCTTCTCGATGGGCATCCGAGCGCTCGGAAAACCATTGAGGCTTCCGGTCTACGCGATCTACGGCTTCGTGCGGTTTGCAGATGAAATTGTGGATTCGTTTCACGACCATGACAAACAGCACTTGTTCGAACGATTCAAAGCAGATACCTATGCTGCCATCGACGAGGGCATCAGCCTCAACCCGATTCTGCACGCCTTTCAACGCGTGTTCCATCGCTACTCCATCGACCGAGAACACGTGGATTTGTTTCTCAGAAGTATGGAATGGGATTTAAACCGCAATGAATATGATCGCAAGGGATTCGAAGACTACGTGGTGGGTTCGGCGGAGGTCGTTGGACTGATGTGCCTGCGTGTCTTCGTGGAAGGAAACGATGACCGCTACAACGCCTTGCTTCCGAGTGCCCGCCGGTTGGGGGCTGCCTTTCAAAAAATCAATTTCCTTCGTGATTTGAATGACGATTTCAAGGAAAAAGGCCGCACTTATTTCCCGGGTTTGGATATGAGTCAATTCGATGAGGCTACGAAGAAAACCATCGAAGCCGAAATTCAAGACGATTTCAAAGCAGCCCATGCCGGCATCATCCAGTTGCCTCGTTCGAGTCGCTTAGGGGTGCATGTCGCCTACATCTACTACCTCCGTCTGTTTCAAAAAATCCGTTCGCTTCCCAGTGACCGCATCATGGAAGAGCGCATCCGCATTCCGAATTATCGCAAATTGACGCTGCTGTTTAGCTCCTACTTGAAACACCAACTCAATCTTCTTTGATCATGCCGTGGTCCTTGGCAATTTGTTGGTTGTTTTTCGGATGGCCGCTCAACGCGTCCCCATATCAGGACTCCATGCCTTCCGTTGAAGGACGCTTGGAACTGTGGCAATCCTATCGGTTGGCGTCCATCAACAAAGAAGAGTCCGCATCGCTGGCCGTTTTCGAAAAGGCCGCAGCAACATTTTCCGCCAATCACCCTGATAGCAAGGAGGCTGCGGGATTCGTCGCGACTGCCGAATTGATGAAGGTCGAATCCATGACGAATCTGCTGGTCAAGCTGGAGTCTTTCTTGAAATGGAAATCCGAACTCGAAACCTCCATTGCCAACCAACCGACTGACGCGGACTTGCGGCTTTTTCGGCTTTCCGTCCAACTCCATGTGCCCTCCATCCTATCCTACTCTGGGGACATCGATGAGGACAGTGCGATGATTTGGATGGCGCTTGAGTCCGGGTTTTGGGGATTAGACTCCCGCCATGAAACTTTTGTGCGGGAAATTTTCAAAACATTTGAATTGTCCCCAACCCATTCAAAGGATGAAAACTAAGTCTGAGGAGGAGGTGATCCTTGTGGATGCCGAGGACCGAAAAACGGGAATCATGAACAAGATGGAGGCCCATGAAAAAGGCTTACTTCATCGCGCGTTTTCCGTTTTCATTTTCAATAGTGATGGCCGCTGGTTACTTCAGCAAAGAGCATCGCACAAATACCACAGCCCCAGTTTGTGGAGCAACACCTGCTGCAGCCACCCGCGCGATGGAGAAACGGTTCTGGAAGCCGCCACCCGTCGATTGAAAGAAGAAATGGGAATGTACTGCCAGCTGGAACACCAGTTTCACTTTACTTACCGATGCCAGTTGCCCAGCGGACTGATTGAACACGAACTCGATCACGTTCTGCTAGGCTATTCCGACACGCCTCCAACAATCAACACACAAGAGGTCCATGATTTTCGGTACGTGACCACACAGGACCTCGAAAAAGAATTGATTGCCCACCCTGAACGGTTCACAGTGTGGTTCAAATTGTGCTTTCATCAAGTGCAGAATCGCATGCGCGAATTGGAACGGCAACGATGAGCAGCACAAACGCAAAGAAAGCCGTCGTCATTGGCGCCGGCATCGGCGGTTTGGCCGCCGCGATCCGATTGGCTGACCAAGGTTTGCACACGTCGGTTTATGAAAGCACAGGAGAACCCGGTGGAAAAATCAAGGAAGAGCGCATTGCGGGATACCGGTTTGACCTCGGCCCTTCACTCTTCACGATGCCTGAACTGGTCATGGAATTGGATGCCTTGACGCGCTCCAGTGCGCACGTGAAAATGGATTTGTTGCCCCCTGCTTTTCAATACCAAACGCTCGATCGATCCACGCATTATTTTTGGGAGGATGGCACACAGATTAAAGCGTGGGCCAACAGAAAGGCCTTTAAAAAAGAAGTGATGGAAGCCGTGGAGGTGGATCCGACTGCACTGGACCAGCATTTAGCCCACAGCCAAACCATCTTTGAGGCGACACGCGGACTTTTCTTGGAACAAAGCCTCCACGAGTGGCGCCGGTTTCGCTGGTCCGCATTCAGGAAAGCTGCCCCCTACTTGCATCAACTGCCCTGGCTCGGATCGTTGCATCGGCTCAACCGACGCAAATTGCGTGAACCTCATCTCGTACAGATTTTTGATCGCTATGCGACGTACAACGGTTCAGATCCGCATCGTGCACCCGCCATGCTGCACGTCATCCCCCACTTGGAGCATGGCCTAGGAACGTACTTCCCCAACGGCGGAATGGCAGCCATTGCCCAGCACTTATACGCTCTGGGGAAAAGCTTGGGTGTTGCATTTCATTTCGGCCAAGCTGTTCAAAAAATAGCGCATCAAAATGGCACCGTCCGCGGTATTGAATTGGAAATCAATGGACAACCGCATCATGTCGCCGCGCAAGTGGTGGTATCCAATGCCGACGTCCACCCAACGTACCGAAAGCTGTTGCCTGAACTCAAAGCACCTGAAAAAACTTTGAATCAGGAGCGCTCTACGAGCGGAGTGATTTTTTATTGGGGCATCCGAAAAGCGCATCCCGCACTCCATTTACACAACATCTTGTTTAGCCAGAATTACCATCAAGAATTCCAATCCATTGAGGCGATGGGCCACCCAGGGAGCGACCCAACCGTCTACATCAACATCACCTCGAAAATCCAATCTACGGATGCACCGAACGGTTGCGAAAATTGGTTTGTCATGGTCAATGTGAGTGCAAATCCGGATGCCATTGAGTCGCAAATTCCCACCATCAGACAAGCCGTTCTGGACAAAATAACCCGTACCCTGGGGCATTCCGTGGAGGAGTTCATTGAAACAGAATCCATCTTATCTCCCCGCGACATCGAAAAACGCACCGGCTCCTGGCGTGGAGCTCTCTACGGTGCGAGTTCCAACAAGGCATTGTCTGCATTTCTTCGTCACCGAAATCGCTCGCGACAAATCAATGGATTGTACTTTTGCGGAGGAAGTGTTCATCCGGGTGGCGGCATCCCGCTGTGTCTCCTCAGCGCTCGAATAGCCTCCGAATTGATTCGAACCACTGCTCCATGAACTGGACCTCTTCTCAACGTTGGATTCCCATTGCAATGGCCATGCTCAATGCCGTTGGCGTTGCGGGGATACTATTGGGCTACGGTGAGCGCATCCTTCAATTTACCGCGTTGAATTTATTGATCAGCGGACTGCTCGCCATGGCGTTCGATTGGAACCAGCGGAGCTGGTTGTGGTGGCTGGCCATTCTCGGCGGCTGGGGTGCTGAATGCCTTGGTGTTCAGACGGGGCTCCTTTTTGGTCACTACGCGTATGGGCACGGACTTGGCCCGAAATTCGCTGGTGTACCGCTCATTTTAGGAAGTCTCTGGTTTGTCATGCTCCTGGGATTCGGTCATTGGGCTGGAATTTGGGTCGCTCGTTTCGGTTGGACACCACGAACACGCAAGATGATGACCGCAATTGTTGCCGCCACTTGGATGATGGTGTTGGATGTATTTATTGAGCCGGTGGCGATTCAAGCCGGATGGTGGAATTGGAATGGAATCGACGTCCCTTGGACCAATTATGCCTCTTGGTGGGGCTTGGCCTTTTTATTCCACCTCGTCCCAAAAACATCCACTGAATCCAGAGGTGCTGGAATCTTAGTGCTCATCTTTGCTGCGTTCTTCATTCTGCTCAACACCTTTCAATGGACAGCCTGAACTTTTTAACCTCACCTGCATTCATTGTGATTGCGACCTTCCTGACCATGGAAGGTGTCGCCTGGTTCGCCCACAAATATGTAATGCACGGCATGATGTGGTTTTTCCATGAGGACCACCACGTTCACCAACCTGGTTTTTTTGAAAAGAATGACGCTTTCTTCCTGATTTTCGCTGTGCCCAGCGCCGGGTGTTTCGTTACAGGCTCCATGGCGGGAGGGGATTTTCGCGTGTGGATTGGGACGGGGATTGCCGCCTATGGTTTGGCCTATTTTCTGGTTCATGACGTTTTCATCCACCAGCGATTCAAGTGGTTTCGTCGGACTGAAAACGCTTATTTCATGGCCATTCGCAAGGCGCACAAAATCCACCACAAGCACTTGACCAAGGAAGAAGGTGAGTGCTTCGGTATGCTATTCGTACCCTTTCGTTATTGGATTGAAGCGCGAAAAGCTCAATCGAAGAAACTTTCTTCATCGTCCAACACCCCATCAATATGAACGGTCTTTACCTCGCCGTCGACTTGGGCGTTTTGGCCATGCCTTTGTTGCTCAGTTTTGACAAACGCGTGAATTTTTTCAGTCAATGGAAAGATTTTTGGCCGACCAACCTTGCCGTCATGGCCTTCTTCATTGCGTGGGATGTGCTGTTCACAGAATGGGGAATCTGGGGATTCAATCCAGATTACCTACTCGGCCCAGAATGGTTGGGCCTGCCCCTAGAGGAATGGCTCTTCTTTATCTGCATACCGTACGCAAGTATTTTCACCTACGCCACGATCAAGCATTATGTCCGTCGCAATCCGATTCGATACAGTGCGCTTACCGTTTCGATGACCGCGCTGGCCATCACAGGCGGAATCACCTATTGGTATGCCGAAGCTTTGTACACTTTTACGGCAAGTGCGCTGTTCTGTGTGTTTTTAATCTGGATTGTCGCTACATACGCGGCTTGGACGCATCACATGTGGGTGACCTTGTTGGTTCTGATTGTTCCATTCATCGTGACCAATGGCGTCTTAACGGGAATCCATTTTTGGGAGTACCCCCTTTTGCACCATGAAGCTGGTCAAATTGAGGACTCAATCGTCTGGTACAATGATGTGCACACAACGGGCTGGCGCATTTTCAGTATGCCAGCAGACGATTTAATCTATGGCTTCCTTTTGATCGGGATGCACATAGCCGGATTCGAAGCGTTGCAAAAAAAACGCTTGGGATTGGGTCCATACGCTGACTAAAATTACTGCTGCAACGAGAATCGCGCCTGAATTGGACGATGGTCTGACAGCACGACCTCACCGGTATTGAAGTCCAAACACTTCAGCACAGGGCTGTGCATAATGAAGTCAATGCGCATGCCCGGAATATCTCCCGCATAAGTGGCTCCAAGCAGCCCCCCTCGCCCCTTGTATGCATCTTTCAAATAAGGTTGAAACTGCTGTCTCGCGTACGACACCGGTCCGTCATTAAAATCTCCCATGAGAACAACGGGATACGGGCTGTTGGCCACATGCTTCGCGACCATCTCAGCTTGCAGGGCTCTTTTTTTCCAAGCTGTTTGCAGCCGGTCAAGGAGTCTCATTCGCTCGGATTCATCGGGGCCTTGGCGCATCGCTTCGTAATCTTCATCCTCAAAATGAAGACTACTCAGATGGACATTGAAGGCACGGATCGTGTCTCCCCCAACAAGGACATCGGCATACATGGCACTGTTGTTTTTATCATTCGGAAAATGAATCGCCTTCACGTTGAGGATTGGAAACCGCGAAAGCACACCCAGCCCAAACAATTTCTGCTGCCCCCTTCCAAACTTATATTCCTCCGCCCAATGCGGCAAGCCCAAAGCTTTTTTCAGCCTTTCTTTGGTCATCCAAGGCGCGTCGTTTTCTTCTAAAAAACACTCTTGGATGCAGACGAGATCAGGTCCCTCTGCATGTAGATACGACAACATTTCTTGACGCGCTGAATCGTTGTTCAACCAACCGAATCGGTCAAATTGCCGGACGTTCCATGACAGCACTTTGAAATCAACTAGATCACTGGAGTCTTCCCCCCATTCCATAAATGCAGAAGAAGCGCCCGGAGAGAAGCTCCAAGCTGGAGTTTCTGCGCCCAACCCAGCGGGCATAAACGACCAACCCCACGTTTGGCTCGCATGCGGCGCGGACAATGCGATCCCCATGAGACCCCATCGAAGAGCGCGCCATTTCCGCTGATAAAGGCTACCGACTGCACCCGTCATCAGGCACACCCAACTCAAGGGAAAAGCCATGCCAGCTAACGCCAACGAGGGGAAAAGAACGGGAGAAACACGAACAGCAAATTCAGCAGACAATACCCCCACTAGCCCCAACCAAATCAATACCACCGGCCACCTTCGCTTCTTGGATTTGGTCATTCCTTTTTAGATGCTTGGAACAAAAAGGCTTTTTCTTCCTTCGTGAGGTTGTCATACCCATGCTTGGACACCTTATCCAAAATCACATCCATTCGGGCTAAACGCTCTTTCTTCTCTTGATTGAACTCCTCATCGCTCTTCACCCGTGACGATCTCGTTTCTGGTTTGGTCTTTCGCCTCCAAGATTTTCGATTCGACCGCTTCTCGACCCGCAATTTTGATTTGGCCTTCGGATTGAACGCCGTAAGCAATGCATCCAAAAAACGCTCAAACCACCCGACCAAGTCGCGCCCTTGATCTCCTTGCTTGACCATCACATATCCGAATAAAGCTCCACCCAAATGAGCCAAATTGCCTCCTGTATTGTCTCCATTACTCAATGCAAAGTAATCCAGCAGGACCAAGGCGATCGCGACATACTTCAAAGGAACAGAGCCGAGAATGACCAGTCCGATCTGTCGTTCGGGGTCTCGCGTGGCGACAGCGGCCAAGATGGCCATGACCGCAGCGCTCGCTCCATATGCGTAGGTTCCTTGTTGGAGTCCGGGAAATACGTTGGTCGCGATGAAATAAAGAGCAAAGCCTGCCAATCCTCCCACCACATACGTGCTCAACAACTTTCGTGCTCCGAAATGAACCATGAACAATCGGCCCATCCAATACAAGAGCGCCATGTTCATGAGCAGATGCCAAACACCTGTGTGCACAAACATGTGGGTGATCACGGTCCAGGGACGACGCAACAAGATTTCAGGCATCCATGTTGTGGCCAAACCCAACACAGCTCCCGATTCCCAGGGAGACGACTGACCAAAGCCCAGCGTCGTCAGCAATTGCAGAGTGGTCACAAGCAAAAAAACACCCCCATTGATCAACAATAGCCTCATCAGCATACCGCCTTGCCCCCATTGTTTTTTTACTTCCTGCCACATGGTTGAGCCAATTGAATCAATAAAACGTCCCCCGGTCTTTTTGCCATTGCTTCAGGAGAATGTATCCGAAAAGCATGCCACCGAGGTGCGCGAAGTGGGCCACATTGTCACCGGATCCATTTTGAAACGCCAGGCTCAATTCAATCAATCCATAACCTATCACGAAATATTTCGCTTTGATGGGTATGGGAGGAAAAAGCAACATCAGGCGCGTATTGGGGAAGAGCATACCAAAGGCCAACAAAATCCCGAAAACAGCTCCGGATGCACCGACAACGCGGCCATAAGCGCTTTCGATGTAGCGCACAGCAACGAGATCTGACACACCGGCCGGAACCAACTGCTCACGGGATGGGAAGAAGGTTCCAAGCGTATTGTAAAACTCCAAACCAATGAACAACTCGTGAAGAAAGAACCCACCCAATCCACTGATCACATAATAATTCAGGAATCGTTTGGGCCCCCAAAGCTGTTCCAACTGAGTCCCAAACATGTACAGCGCAAACATGTTAAAAAACAGATGCGTCAACCCCCCATGCATGAACATGTGAGTGACGATTTGCCAAGGCATGAAAAAAGGCGAACCCGGATACGTGCCTGCCAACCAGGTAATGGCCATCTCTTCCCCCAAAAGCATGGAAGCGCCAAAAAACAACACGTTGATAATAATCAGGTTGCGGACAATGACAGGAGTGTTCTGGAACATTAGTTGAATCGTTGCTCGATTTCTTTCAGCTCAAAGGTAGCGATGACAGGCTTGCCAAAGGGGTCCAAACTCGGAGTGGAACAGCCAAATAATCGATCCAACAGATCTTCCATTTCTTGGGCATTCATGATCCGACCAGGCTTGACAGCCAAGGCACGTGCCATTTGCGCGGCCACCCGCTCTGGACGGCTGATTCCTGAAGCCTCACTGTCCTTTTCACTCATCACGGCCTCAACCAAATCCATCGGGCGCGTTTCTCCTTCAGCCGGCATTCCGGTAATCTCGACCCCGTCTTCGTGGCTCTGAAAGAACAGCCCCAACTGGTTCAACCAAGATGATGACTCCAATATAAAGTCCCGGTCAACCTTCGGTAGCACGACCAATTCAGGGAACAGCAATTGTTGCGAACTCACTGCGCTTTCATTGGATTCCAATCGGACTACCAGCGCTTCGTAAATCACGCGCTGGTGGGCACGGTGCTGATCGACCATCCACATGCCTGATTGGGTTGCTGTAACGATGTACCGCTTCTGGAATTGAAACATGGGGCGCACCTCACTTCCGGCCTCTTCTTCCAACGTTCGACCTTCAACCAGGTCGACCGAAGGGACAATCACCTCTGAAGATGATTCTGGCGCCCTCCATGCCTGCCCTTTCGGCTCTTCCGAACTCAAACGGTCTTGTCCATAAAGCGACTTCCAAGCATCAATCTGTCCACCTCCAGGTCGCAGCCCGCCGCGCGCTTTTGAATCGGACGGGGCATGAAAAGGATTGTAGTCCTTGTTGACCCGCACGACCGGCTCAGTCACCACGCGCCCAGCGTCCAATGGCGCGATATTCAGTGAAGATTCCTGATCGAAATCCAAGGAAGGCGCAACCGCATATTTCCCCAATCCCCGTCGAATTGCAGGCAACAATAATGCTTGAATTGTGCGGTCTTCATCAAATTTTATTTCCGTTTTTGTCGGATGAATATTGATGTCTAACCGCGATGGATCAATGGTCAGGAAAAGCACGTACAAGGGGAATTGTCCTGGCGGTAGCAGACCTGCATAAGCCTCCATGATGACCCGATTGAGCACGTGATGCTTGACAAATCGCTGATTCACAAACAAAAACTGTTCACCGCGGCTTCTTCGCGCAAAGGCGGGCTTCCCGACAAAGCCTTCGACAGAAAACACATCGGTTGATTCTTCAATCGGAACCAACCGCTCGTCGTATTTCGAACCGAATACACCGACCACACGCTGTCTTTGGGATCCGGGCTTCAAATTGAATAACTCGGACTGGTTGTGCTGCATGGTGAAGTGAACCCCTTCATGCGCCAAAGCGACACGCTGAAATTCGTCCAAGACATGGCGCATTTCGACCGCATCGGATTTCAGGAAATTACGTCGCGCAGGAACATTGAAAAACAAATGCTTCACCGCAATGGTCGTTCCCGATTCTACCGGACATGGCAGCTCTTCAACCACCTGCCCGCCTTTCATTTGGATGCGCGTGCCCTCCTCCTCTTCGTCATGGCCTGTTTTCAGTTCGACATGTGCAATGGCCGCAATGGACGCCAGGGCTTCTCCGCGAAACCCCTTGGAAACAATGGCAAACAAATCTTCCGCTGTGGAAATCTTCGATGTCGCATGCCGATCAAAACATCGTCGCGCATCATTGCGTACCATGCCCTCTCCGTTGTCCGTCACTTGGATCAGCGTTCTTCCGGCATCCACTACTCGCACATCAATGCGCTTGGCTCCGGCATCTACCGAATTTTCCATCAATTCCTTGACAACAGAGGCCGGGCGCTGCACCACCTCACCTGCTGCGATTTGATTGGCCACCAAATCTGACAATTGTCGAATGACTTCAGGCATCTTCCATCCACTTTAGCACGCCACTGAAATCACTTTGTTCAACCCACTGCAAACCCTTCCACGCCAACCAAACCAAACCGACCGCAATCAGAGCGGCGCGGAGCATGGCCCACTTGGACGACTGGATTTGGGCCTGGCGCCGTTCCAAACGATCTGAAGCCGCCGTTGGAGCCGACTTCCGAAGTCTAATTGGTCGGTGCGTTGGCCCCTCAACTCCTTGAAGTTCTTGCTCGATTCTTTCCTTGCGCTCCATCCATGTGCCATCCAATTCTGGCAAATGCCGGGAGCGAAAAGTAAACTTCCGCGGCTCAACGCGAACGTTTCGAAACATGGAACGGAGTCTAGGAGCTTGCATCTCGACCAAAGGTAGGATTCAAGTCTCAGTGGCACTCGCTTTCAACGCATGACGTTGTTCAAATTCAATCAACACGTCTTCCACATTCCGACTATTTGGATAAAAGCCCAAAATAGATTGCACCACACGGTCGACGGAAGCGTCTGGACACGAGGCTCCACTGGTAATTAAGATTGTCGGAATATTCGCACCCCCTGACTCAGGCCAAGGCGACATCGTTTGTTGATGCAATCCTGTGCGCCAATCAAAGTGATTCACTAGCCCATCCTCTTGGAATTCCAGTTCATTTCGAATGAAAAACGTCGGCAATTGCTCTTCACAAAGCTCAACAAGATGCGATGTATTGGAACTGTTGTAACCACCCACGACGACAGCGACATCCAACGACTTTGTTTGCAATGCCGCTTGGGTCGCCTGCTGGTTGTCATTGGTCGCATAGCAAAGCGTGTCCCGGGTTTGTGCAAAATGACCGGAATTCGAACTCCCTTCTCTCTCCTCAATGGCTTGACGCACGCGATCGCTGATCGCTTGGGTTTCACTCGCCAACATCGTCGTTTGGTTGACAACGCCCACGCGTTTTAAATGCATCTCTGGGTCAAAGTCTTCCGTTGACCGACCTGAAAAATATTCTTTGAACGACGCCATTGGCCGCTCGCCCGAAATGAATCCCCCCAGCACAATCGCCTCCCCCATGTCTTTGATGACCAAAGCATGCCCCTTTGATTTGGCGTGGCTAAAGGTGGCCCGAGTCTCTTCGTGGTTGGGTTTCCCATGAATGATGATGGTGTGACTCTCATTGGCCAGCTTCGCTGCGCGCTTCCAAACCTTCTCAACGAATGGACACGTGGTATTGTAGCGGGATACGTCGACTCCCAGTTCCAGCAAATAAGCTTCCATTTCTACGGTGGTGCCAAATGCTGGAATCAGCACGACATCCTCCGACTTCAGCTCGGTTCTGGGGATGAGTTCCCGCCCCTCGGTATCCATTAAAAACTCTACACCCCTGCTTTGCAGGTCTGAGTTGACCTCTGGATTGTGAATCATTTGACTCAATAGGAATATCCTTTTGCCCGGATTTTCTTCAATGGCTTTATAGGCTATTTCGATGGCATTTTCGACGCCATAGCAAAACCCAAAATGGCGAGACAAAACAAACTTCACCGTGCCAAAATCAAGGACGGATGGCGTGAAATCTTGCTTGCGCGGATCCCGCACTTTTCGAGCGTGTTTGATGCGGGCAATGATCGGACTTTGGTAAAACGCAGGAACCTCAAATGAACGCATGACTCGTGTAGGCGAAATTGAAACTAGGAATGTTCAAACCTAACCCGACAGGCTGAAAAATTGTTGTTGGAAACGAAAAAAGAAACGGATTCATTGCAACCCTCAGACGCATCGTACGTAAACAAGAGCATGCACAGCATTCCATTGCGTTTTTATGCGCTTGTCATTTTTCTATTTGTTGCTTCGGTGACCACGTTTGTATTCGGCTGAACGAAGCAAAGAGCGAAAGTCGGAGCGCAGAGCTCTGACGGGCAATCCCGCTGTTTTTCGGACAACCCGGCGTACGTTTCGAACCACGTTACGCTGTGCTTTTTCGTCCCCTTTTATCTCCAGCATCGTGCCCATGGCTTTCGCTTGAATTAGCACGGGCAGCAGTTCCGGAGCTTTTTCCAAAAAAGGCCATTCCGATTGCTGAATCTCCAGTGTCAGCTCCGTTGATTCGGAAATCCACTCCAATGTCATGGCATCCAAGGCTGGTACGATCTCATCGCAATCATCCAAACCACGATGGAAACGCCATTGCAGCGCATCGACCACCCAATCCCTCGACGCGACGCCATCTGTTGGCCATGCCGGAGCTCCCCAACAAAGGCAACAAATCACTCCGCTGAGGATTACCATGTCCGGCGCTCTTCTTTGAATTGCACACCCATGGACTCCAATCCTGGCATCAGCACATCGTAGTAATCCCGATGCAAGGGCACCTCCACACCGGTCCGCGTAAACTTGCCCGTTAGTATGGCCTCCGCGGCCAATGCCATGGGCCATCCAACCGTATCCGACATGGCTGTAAATGTTGAATCTCGGCCCTCTAAAACCAGTGAACTCGTGATTTCGTGCATCTGTCCATTGAGCTCATATTCAAATCGATGCCACATCACCACGAGATCTCGGTCATCCGGCAGCAATCGCCACTTCTCTTCAAGCAAGTCTTGAATGATACGGGCTGGCGTTCCCTTGCATATTTTCGGGCCTTGGTCATCGCTCATCAACCCCAGCCATGCCAATCGATCCAAACTCGCATCAGACGTCCCTGTTATCGACTGAATGGCTTCTCTCAATGACAACTTGGCGGCACTTGCTGGAACAAACGAGCGCATCCAAGCCGCCCACGAGATGCCTTCATCCCAAACCAATTCCACGTCATCCCGAACACATCCCAATTGGACCAAAACATCCCAACCTGAGCAAAAACCATCCCCTCGCAGTGTTCCTCGAATCAACGTTTTCACCCCTGTCAATCCATACTTTTCCTCATAAGCCAAGGAGTCCCGGTTGGGATAGCCTTCATAGGGAACGCCAGCAACTTCGATTCTCCTTGCATCCTTGAAGACCCGGTGGGGAGGAATCAAGCGATGTTTGCCTCCCTCTAAGAATGTAGCCGCACCCGCTTGACCGGCTAAGATCACATTGCGTGGATTCCAGCTGAATTTATAATGCCACGGGTTGTCGTCCGATTCTGGTGCAATCAAACCTCCACAAAACGATTCAAAGGCTTTGATGTTTCCTCCTTCATTCCGAATTCGATCTAAAATTTGAGCAGCGCTCAAATGATCAATCCCAGGGTCCAAACCGATTTCATTCAACACCAGCACACCCTTCTCACAAGCCCGTTCATGCAACGCTTCCATTTCAGGACCCACATAGCTCGGAGTGATCACGGGAACGCCGGATTCAATGGCCAACGCAGCAATTTCAGGGTGGAGAAATGCGGGTACCATGGAAATGACCAGATCCGCTTGAGCTATTCGGTTGTTGCGGTCTGAAGGGTCTTTGGGATCAATCCCAAACCATTCAGATCGAGGGTGCGCGTTGCATTTGGATTGCGCCAGAGCGGCGTCCATATCTCCGACAACGACTTTCCAATTGCCCGATGAGGCCTTCTCCAAAAGAGCCTGGATTAAGGAGGAGCTTGATCGCCCGGCTCCCAATATCAAAATTGTTTTTTCTAATTCCATAAGAGTAGTCAGCTAGCGTGCCAAAGGTACAGCAACCGAAAGCTTGGCATGAATTTCGCTTTGAACACGTCCGGATGACGTTAAATTGCGCTCTTAAAGCTCGCACATCGCTGTCTCCAAATTCAACCATGCGCCTTCTGATCAAACCTTTCCTGATTTTCTTCATCGCACTCTTGGCCGTAGGCTGCAATGGATCGAAAGCCTTTGTCAAACGAGGCCAAAAAATGGAGGATGTGGGCTTGATGCATCAAGCGGCAGACTACTACTTCACAGCGGTGATGAAAGATCGCGGAAATCCCGATGCGATCTTGGCATTGCAGCGTGCCGGCCAGTGGGTATTGAATGAGAAAATTGATCGTTTTGAGCAAGCTCAGTTGAGGGGAAATCGATCAGAGGCAGTCCTCTCCTATGAAGATGCATTGAAATATACTGAACGCGTTGAGCGGGCGGGCGTCCAGCTCATCGTGCTAGAATCTGCGAAGGCGGCATACCAACAGGTCCGAAAAGCCCACATGCAGGAATTGTACGACGACGGGATGGCCGCACTCGAAAAGGAGCAATTCGAGCTTGCGCAAGCTTTCTTCGATGAAATTGTGCGCCTGGAGCCTGCGCATGAGGATGCCGTTCAGTGGTCAAACATTGCGTTTTGTGAGCCGCGGTATCGCCAGGCCATGGTGGATTTTGAAGGTGAAAAGTGGCGAGCCGCTCACGCGCTCTTTTCCGAAATCATAGCGCGAGATCCCACCTATAAGGAAGCTCAAACCTTCCGAGAAAAGGCCCTGTCAAATGGTGTTTTCACCATCGCATTGCTCCCCTTTGAAAACGGAACGAGTCAGCCCGGATTGGATTCAAAATTTCAATCGTACGTCGAGCAAGCCTTGATGAAGTCTTCAGACCCCTTTCTAGAAATTGTTGACCGCGAGAATCAAGCCTTGATTTTGCAAGAACAACAGCTCGCTTTGAGCGGTGTCTTGAATGCAAATTCGGTGGTTGAAGTGGGCGAGTTGTTAGGGGCCAAAACACTTTTAAAGGGACAGGTTGTCAATTGCGAGGTCATCACATCGAACGTTCAACGAGAGGAGAAGCGCGGTTATGAAAGCTACCGTGAAAAGCGCATTACAGAGGAAGGGAAAAAAGTCTATGAAAAGAAATTCCGCGAGATTCAATACAGCGAGTATACTGCGAATCGCCAAGTTCGAATTACATTTCGCATCACGCTCATTTCATTGGAAACCGGACAAAACCTGATGTCTGAGATGCTGAGTTCAGAGACCATGGATAAAATACACTTTGCACAATACCAAGGAAACAACAACAACGTCTATCCAGCCTTCAAAATTGGGGGTGTGAATCGGTTGGGCAAGCGCAGTCTTGAAGCCTTGCTCAAAGCCCGTAATTCCTTATCCGATGAATCTGTCATGGTCAACAACAACGTGGAGATTTTGACCCGTGACATTCGAGCACAAATCGAAAATAAATTGCATTTACTGATTCCATGAGAAGTCACGTTCGCCCCTTTATCGCATTCACGTGGCTGTGGGTACTCGCGGGCATTGTGCTTTTGAGCGGTTGCACAGGAAGCAAAGAGTTGGCTGAGTCTTTCCCGGATTGGGTGCAATCACGCCCTCAAATCCCGGGGTATTATGTCGGTGTAGCAAGCGCAAGCAAACTACAATTCCCGGCCGACGCTTCTGAACGGGCGCAAAAACAGGCTTTGTCTGAGTTAGCAGGTCAAATTCGTGTGAGCATCGACTCTAAATCTGTTTTGAATTCCACCCAATTCCAAGGCGTCGCTGGACAGAGTTTCTCGGAGACAATCACCAGTTCTTCCGCAGAAGATCTCGAAGGGTATGAGCGCGTTGGATATTTTGAAAACGAAAACGAGGTCTGGACCTATTACCGCCTCAGTCAAGCAACCTACGACCGCATCCGAAAGGAACGAAAAACTGCTGCCCTTGAGCTCGCCGGAGATTATTGGGTTTCAGCGCAAGAAGCTGCAAAAATTGGCGATATCCAACAAGCCCTGGATCGATTCATTCGCAGCTTGGAGTCCATCGAGAAATACTGGGGCGAAGTCAATCTCTGGAAATCTTCCGACGGTCAAACGATGGCCTTAGACCGGGCTTGTTTGGATGGTATGAGCGGAATCATCGGAGGATTGCGTCTTACTGGACAAACGCCAGAAATCACCTTGGCGTTCCAACAACGTTATTCAGGAACAGGGAGTTGCCAAGTCCAATTCAACAACATCGCAGTCGCAGGGATTCCCATCGAGTGGACCTATAATCGAGGAACCTTACCACGGAAGGCTTCGCTCACTGTGGGGGAAAATGGTTGGTCTGAAATCCTGCTAGAGGGGTTCGAAACAGGATTGAAACGAAGCGAATTGAAGGCGACGATTCCACTGGATGAGCTGATGCCCACTTTGCAAGACTCTAAAGTCTCTAAGCTACTCGGCACGCTCATAGAACCGCAACAGACCTGGCCCATCCTGTTGCCGCCACCGACCATATTCATTGAATCTACTGAGCTGATTGCCGGCAGACAATCGAGTCAATCAAAGCTTCGCGATGCCTTGGCACAAGGGCTCAATGATGCAGGCATCCAGTGGGTCAATGCGGCTCAACAAGCCGACCTGGTGCTCACATTGGAATCGGATACGCGCCGCGCTGGTTCAGGAAACGGATTCTTCACCGCGTTGCTAGACGCTCGCATTGTTTTGGAAACAAGCAAAGGATCAGCGGTGTTGCAACGAAATTTGCAAAACATCAAGGGCGTCCAATTGAATTGGGACGCCGCCCACAATGAAGCCTACCGGAAAGCACAAGTCGAAATTCAGGGGTCATTCGTCCGAGAACTTTTAACCTCGTTGTATCAATAATTGTCTAAATTTCCTAAAAATTGTTTGGCACGCTTATTGGCTTATCACATCTAAAGATCAACCCGCTACTATGATGAAATCAACCCAAACCCTCGCTGCTTGTGCAGCCATCCTTGCCCTTGGATTAACAAGTTGCAAAGGAGAAAAAGAAACCACATCAACACCGGATAGTCGAGGAGAGGTGCGCATCGTCGAGTACTGCTCGGGGCCTGAATTCTTAACGAACGGTGAATACTTCCGAGCTTCAGCAACAGGAACCAGCCCACAGCGTGAAATTGCCAAGAAAATCGCGCGGCAAAATGCAGAAGCTACGTTGGCTCGAGCGGTCGAAGCCACCATAGAAATCGTTGCAGAAAACCAAGCAACTCAGCTGGGATTCAACAACACGGAGGAAGCCACAAGCAAATTCAACGAATTGTCTCGAACGATTGTGAACAAGCAGCTCACAGGAGCCATTACCATCTGTCAGGAGTTGACCATGACGGAAGGAACGAAATACATCGCTTATTTGGCGGTCGAATTGAGCGGCCAAAACATTGCCGATGCCTACGTCGACGGTTTAAAGCAAGAAGAACGCATTCGCGCAGAATACAACTACGATCAGTTCAAAGACACATTTGAGGAAGTGATGTCGACCTATCGGGATTGACATTCAAAACCACGCATCAATGCACCCCTTTCAAGCTGAGCTTGGAGGGGGTTTTTTGTGGGCCGCATCGAAGGGTTCAATCGTCCGTTGACTCACCCATCCAAAGCCTCGCAATCGAAGGCTGAACAGGGTGTACCTCTCGATATCGTGCCGCGCTTTTGAGCCAATTGCTCACCATTCGTGGACCGTCAGGTGTTAAAACAGATTCCGGATGAAATTGAACTGCTTCAACAGGCAAAGTCCGGTGCCGCAGCGCCATGGGCAATCCCTGTTCATTGCGCGCTGTGATCTCCAGGTTCGGGGGGAAATCCAATTCATTCACTACCCAACTGTGGTAATGCGCGACCGAACAGGGCAACTTGAGACCTTCAAAGATTCCTTCCAGAATCATCGTCGTCAACGGGGTTGTTCGCCCGTGTAGCACCTCATCCAGATTGCGAAGGGTGGCACCATAATGTTGTGCTATGGCCTGCATTCCCAAGCAAACTCCCAAAACGGGAATGGCATGCGCCGATGCTACGGTGATAATCCGCATCAATTGCCCCGCCTCCTCAGGAAGCCCTGGTCCTGGCGAAAGCACCAAGCCGTCGTAATGGACCACCCCTGCCGGAAAAACCTCATCGTTCCGATAAACATCCACGGTCGCACCCTGGGAGACCAGGAGATGTTGCAAATTCCAAGTGAAGGAATCGTAGTTGTCGATGATTAAGATCCGCATGGGTGCATTGCTCAGGTGCAAAGGTGGGAAATCCCTGCGTAGTTTCGCACCATGTCAAAGCCGATTCAATCCTCACAAGCCGCAGCCCCTGTCGCAGCCTACAGCCAGGCCGTTGAAGCAGGTGACCTCTTGTTCGTTAGCGGACAAATCCCGCTGAACCCCAAAACGGGAGAACTCGTTGCTCAAACCATCGAATTGGCCACAACGCAGAGCATTTCCAATGTCGAACGGATTCTTGAGGCAGCCGGATTGAGCCTTCAGCATGTGGTCAAGGCGACTGTTTTCCTGATTGATTCGGCGGATTACGCGGGAATGGACTCCACCTACCGAAGCCTCATCCCAGAACCATTTCCGGCACGGGAAGCGGTCTTTGTCAAGGGCCTGCCCAAAGGGGCCCGTGTCGAAATTTCAGTCATCGCACACCGTAACCGTTGATCGCACATTCAATTCAAACGCTATGTTTTTAAAGAAAGTCCTCTACTACTTGAACCCGTTGAACTTATTTCACCGGGACGAAAATGTCGACACCAGCTTGCGCATGATGCACGGAGTCAACAAAATTAGTTTCTTGCTATTCCTTGTTGGCGTCGTGGTGATGACGGTACGCTGGTTGACACGTTAAATGCGCCTAGAAAAAACCTTGCTGTGAGTACTTACGGTATTCCACCTTCAAGTCCTTCAGCATGGAAGCCTTGATGTTCAGACGAACATAAAAACTCTGCCGCAAGCCGAATGGCACCCAGTTGACTGCGAGCTCCCAGCAATGCAAGTCCCAGTACAAATCCAATTGGGTCGTCGTCAATTCTTGCCGAATAAAATCATAGCCCGTGCTGACGTCCACTCTCCAGACATCGAACAGCAGCACCCCCCCGCGGGACCGCACTGACTGTGTCATCACCAAGCTATCCCTTTGTGTCGCAGGCATCCATTGATTGCGCAAATCCAAGTTGTAATCCACACGAAAGTTCCAAGGCCAATCTGTGTCTTCACCCCCTTGAAAGTTTGATCCTAACGCGGCATTGGCCCGAGTAAGTCGCAGCCAATTCTCCCCTGTATCCTTCAGGAACATGTTGACCCGCTGGCCCGTTGAATCACGATCGTATGCACTGTGGGTCACCCCCACGTTCAATCGCACTTTGTTGAACAGATCTGTATTGGCCCGTGTCGATATATCGCTCAGGTTCAGAGAATCACGGATCATGTTGTAGCTCGCTGACGTGATCAAATTGTCAATCAAGCGCACTTTCCGAGATTCTCCGGTTTCACGGTCACGGACCTTAGCCTCTAAGTTCTGAGAAACTGAAAAGTTCAAGGCTCCCGAAGCGCCAATATTTTGTGGATTGAACCGATTCAATTGATACGGATTGTACTCCCAACTCTCATCTCCCAGCGTGGCAAACTTCGTTCGCGTGTTCTCAGGGGTATAGCTAATTCCCACGCTCGGACTGACGACATGGCGGATCGCGGCTAAGCGCCCGGTTGGCCCCATGTTGAAGGTGCCGTAAAACCGCGTGGACGCATTGGTTGAAAACCGCCAGTCTCGCGTCGCATTGAAGCCCTGCAAGGTATCCGAAACTTGCTGAATCACTCCGGGTTCCACCTCTTCCAACCGGCCCTCGACTTCTTGAAATGACCAAAACTCATTGTATTGGAAATTGGGCGTGATGCTGATAAATCCGAGCCTCAACTGACTCGAAGCGGCCGCAGAATGTTTGATGCCATTGCGAAAACTCATCGAATCCCAATCTCCTGAAGCGAACACACTGTCTGGCGCCTGCACCATCTGCTCAAAACGCGTCGAAGCGCTCACAGCAATGTCATTCAAAAGACCCATCGAACTGTTCTTCAATCCCAGCAGATCCGAAAGACTGGTTCGTTGCAGATTTGCCGTTAACGATGGCAAGGTCACATCGACCTGGTTTGTCAAGGAGTTCTGCGCGTGTCGTGCACTGACCGCAAGGTTGATGGGTTTTCCCGGAAACGACTTGGACCACTGCGCGCTCGACTGGAACGTATTGGACAGGAAGTCCTGTTGTGAACTGGTCACATTGCTTTGGAAATTCTTCGATGAACCAAAATTGACACTGGCGCTGAATCGGCTGTTGGGACGGGCTCGGCTGTCCTGGTTGTGGCTCCAACGAACAAAAAACTGATTCTGAAGCGACAGCTCTGGATCGCCTGAAAAGCCATCCCGCAATCGCTGAAAACTGAGATTTAGACTGCCAGAAGCCTTGTAACGCATGTTGTAATTCGTGATACTCCGAAGCGCCCAAGACCCCCCTGAATAGAGATCTCCAAGCAAGCGCGTATCCGCTTGCTCACCCAGTGGCAAATAGTATCCCAAATCCTTCAAGAAAAAGCCCAAAGAGCCACCGTTGCCATACCCCGGCATCAACAATCCATGGCTTTGTTTTTCTGGCGGTGTTGGGAACCATCCAAATGGCAAGGCGAGCGGCGTTGGGATTTTACGGAATTTCAAGTAGAACGGTCCCGAAACAATCTTTTCCCCAGGCACCATGATGGCCCGTTTGATGTGAAAATGATAGTGCGGATTCGGCGCATCACAAGTCGTGAATTTGGCATCAGCCACATGAATGCGCTCGTCGCTTTGCCGTTTGGCGAGGCCTGCATGAAAGACTGTCCCCCCTTGCATTGTCACCGCATGTCGGCTCAACCCTCGGCGCGTTTTCAAATCAAAGCACAGCTCATCCTGTTCAAAAACTTGATCTCCTTGATTGAGCACAGGCCGGCCGATCCATTCTCCAAGAGAGTCCTTTCTTCCATACGCACAGGCCTGATTGGTCTCCGCAGTGTAAACGATGCGATCCGCCTCCAACCGAATATCATCCATCGCAACAAACGCTTGGCCAAACAACTGCACTTCCGAAGTGGCAGCGATTACGCGCGTAGAATCTTGAGCCCCCCATTTTACAGGGGCCATTTCAGACTTCTCGGGCACCTCAACTTGCAGTGAATCTGTGCCTTGAGCAAACACTGATCCGGAAAGGCTTATCCACAAAACGACACGGAAAATCCCTTGACACAAGAGGACAAGCACTGACCTGGACGTTTTAGATTTGATGAAGAGCATGAAACTGCAGTCAAAACTAACGAAACGAGCCGTCCTGTGCGCCATAGCGACCTCAGTAATGCTGTCGATCGCTTTTGCGCCACTTCCGCCCAACATGATCGTAGTCATTGACGCAGGCCATGGCGGATCAGACCCCGGCAATTTGGGAACCGGTCGTTTTGCATCGACTGAAAAAAATGTCACCTTGGATGTCGCTTTGCGCTTGCGTGATTACATCACCGAACGATTTCCAGATGTGAAAATTGTGATGACCCGAACCAACGATGCCTATCCGTCATTGAAAAACCGGGTTCGCATCGCCAATGAGTCCCAGGCGGATTTGTTTATCAGCATCCATTGCGATGCCTTCACCTCTCCGCACGCCATTGGCTCGAGCACCTTTGTCATGGGCATGCACAAGAGTGAGGAAAGCTTGCGGGTAGCCATGCAAGAAAACGCCTCCATTTACCAAGAGGAGGACTATCAGAGTCAGTACGAGGGTTTTGACCCCAGCGACCCTGACACCTACATCGCCTTGTCACTCCGACAATCCGTTTTTCTCAATAAAAGCCTCGAATTGGGCAGTCTCATTCAAGGACAATTCAAACAACGTGTTGGCAGAAAAGACCGCGGCGTGCGCCAAGCAGGTTATTATGTGATCAGTTTTACTCAAATGCCCTCCGTGTTGGTTGAACTGGGGTTTCTCAGCAATCCTACGGAAGAAGATTTTTTAAACTCCGATGAAGGCAAGGAATTGATGGCCTCAGCATTGCTTCGTGCATTTCGGAGCTACAAAGAGAAGCACCACCCTGCAGTTCTTACCACCTCGGAACCTGCCATTCTTCCGCAGGCGGCTGCGACCTCAATCGCGTCTTCCGGAAGCAGCGCGCCCTCCTCCTTCGAGAATCCGAGTCTGACCTCTCCGACTTTCCGCGTGCAAATATTGGCCTCCACTCACCGTATTTCGAAAGAAGACCCTCGGTTTTCGGGTCTCTCACCGGTGGTTGAGTATCTTCGTAACGGACTTTACAAATACGCTGTTGGAGCAGCGCCGACGATGCAAGAAGCTCGGCTCCTCAAAGAATCCATGCGAAACGGGGATTTCCCGGACGCGTTCGTGGTCAAATTTGAGGGGACTTCGCTCGAAAATCAAGGCGTTGTATCCATCACAGGAAATTGATTCACGTGACCCATCTCTCCAAAGAATTTCGCATCGGGGTCCTGGTAGCAGCAGGCTTAATCCTGCTTGTACTGGGAGTCAACTACCTGAAAGGCTCCAATCCTTTCCAACCATCGAACGGCTACTTCGCCAAGTACGATGCAATCGACGGGCTCGCCGTTTCCAATCCGGTCTTGGTGAATGGATTCAAGGTGGGCCAGGTCACCAAGGTGGGGTTTTCTGAAGCAGGTGATGGCACGCTACTGGTCGCTTTTGATATCGAAGAATCCAATTTGAAAATGCCCGATGATACCCGTGCGCGTATCTTCTCAAGCGATCTTTTCGGAACCAAAGCCATTGACTTGATTGCGGGCGAAAGTCTCAATCTAGCCGTTCCTGGCGACACGCTCTTGAGTGATCTTGAGGTTGGAATTGCGGAGGCGGTGCGCATCGAATTGATGCCCTTGAAAAACAAGACGGACCAGCTCATTGATGGTGTCGATGACATCTTGGAGAACCTAAAAGCTGTTTTCGAGGCAGACGCGACCCTCGGTTTGCCGACCGCCTTTGAAAGCATTCAAAGAACTGTTGAGAGTCTCGAACAAACTTCGCTTCAGCTCGATGCCATGGTGGCTGAAAACCGCTCGACGTTGAGCAGCATCATGAAAAACGTGGACGGAATCACCACCAATTTCAAAAACCACAATGAAGAGTTGGCGAATGTCATGGAGAATTTCTCTGACATTTCAGATTCACTCGCTGCCGTGAATTTCGCAGAAACCATTGGCCGAGCGGATCGTTCTCTGGCCCACGTTGAAGAGATTACCCGAAAGATTTCCGAAGGACAAGGCAGTTTGGGCAAGCTGGTCAACAGCGATTCTTTGCACGACGACTTGATGGCGACCAATCAAGAACTGCAATACCTCATCAACGATTTGTACCTGAACCCCTGGCGATATGTCCGGGTTTCTGTCTTTGGCAAAAAACAAGAAAAGAATCTTTCCAGAAAAGAGATGAATCGCCTGCGCGATCTGATTCAAGAAGAATTGGAGGCTCAGGCTGATGACAATCGTTGATGGGAAAAAGCGCCTGATCGCATGATGAGTCAATTGATCTTCCTCCTTCTTCTCTCCACAGGCATTTTCTTTTTCGCACGAAGAATCCGCTTCATCCAGCGCAACATTCGCTCCGGACGGAATGTCGATGTGAGCGACCAAAAGGTCAAACGCTGGAAAACCATGGCACGGGTCGCTTTGGGACAAGGTAAAATGACCGCACGTCCGGTGGCTGGAATTATGCACATCCTCATTTATGTCGGCTTCGTGATCATCAATCTCGAAATGCTCGAAATCCTGCTAGACGGCCTACTGGGAACGCACCGCATATTCGCCCAACCTCTAGGACGGGTATACAATGTTTTGATTGGCTCTTTTGAGTGGCTTGCCGCCGGTGTAATCCTCTCTTGCGTCGTCTTCTTCATTCGTCGCAACGCCATGGCCATTGCCCGGTTGCGCTCACGTGAATTGGCGGGATGGCCAACCCTGGACGCGAACATCATCTTAGTCGTAGAAGTGCTCCTCATGTTTGCTTTTTTGAGCATGAACGCGACAGACGGCATTGCGCAGATGCGTGGATTGCCTCATTATGTGAACGCTGGCTCCTTTCCCGTGAGCCAATGGCTGATGCCGTTGTACGTCGGATTGAGTGATGCGGGAATTGTCGCGGTAGAACGGGGCATGTGGTGGTTCCACATCGCAGGAGTATTGGCCTTTTTGGTGTACGTCCCATACTCCAAGCACTTCCACATCATCCTCGCTTTCCCCAATACATATTTTTCTGATTTGACGCCCGCCGGCGCCATGAACAACATGGAATCTGTCACGCGAGAAGTCAAGCTGATGATGGACCCATCGGCAGATCCGTATGCCACTC